>OGLX01001472.1_pt1 | contig 11685 bp, 6 predicted proteins | sample 1572821 | NCBI WGS metagenome assembly OGLX01 (sample SAMEA2581908, study PRJEB24529) | metagenome | biome: Human gut stool | place: China | collected 2011 | reverse complement strand
TCGTGAAGCCGACAACGACGGGGTAGGGGATGAACTTGATGACGGCTCCGAGCCGGAAGACGCCCATCAGCACGAGCAGCACGCCGGCCATCAGCGTGGCGACGATCAGGCCCGCCTCGCCGTATTGCTGGATGATGCCGTATATGATGACGATGAATGCGCCCGTAGGCCCTCCGATCTGTACGCGGCTTCCTCCCAGCAGCGAGACGACCAGTCCGGCGAGGATGGCCGTGACGATGCCCTTCTCGGGCGATACGCCCGAGGCGATGCCGAACGCGATAGCCAGCGGCAGCGCGACGATGCCGACGATGATGCCGGCCATCAGGTCGGAAGCGAACGTGCGTTTCGAATAGTTTTTCAGACAGTCGAACAGTTTGGGTCTGAACTCCAAAAGTTTCATGATGCGTTTGAATCGATTTTCCGTGATAGTTCGGTAAAGAGGCTGCAAAAGTACGCAAAAAATCGGAAGATGCGTACCGTTTCGCACGTTCCTCGTGTTTATTCTTTCTTCGTCAGGGCGGGAGGCGCCCGCCTGATTGCCGGACGGGACGGAGCGGGCCGCAGCCGTGCGGCGAATGTCTTTTCATGCGGTCTGCGGACCGTAGGGCAAAGGAGTGTCGTGCGGGAGCGGATGCGCCGTTGTCTGTCGGAGTAAAGGGCGCCGGATCCTGTCATTGCAAGGAAGGGGCGCGGTCCGGTTGCCGGCATCGTCGTGCAACCGTGGCCGGGCTGCTGCCGAGCGACCGTTGAGGATTCCGTGTCCGGCCCGGATCGTTGCAGGGGGCGGGACCGTGTCCGGCCGGAGTCCGTACCGACGGATTCCGCGGCGGGGAGGCGATTCGGATACGAGGAAAATCGGTTTCGCTTCCGAAATATAAAAAGGCGGCCGAATGCGTCGATGTACCAAGTATGTCTGCCCTCGGATTTCTATATTCGCCAGTCGCGGCTCGCGACCGCAGAATGCGCGTCCGATTTGACTTCTGCCGAATCTTCTCCGGCAGAGGAAATTTCGGGCAGAGAATCCGGCGATCGAATTTAAGGTGCGGATGCGCTCCGTCGTGATGCGGTAAAGTCCGGCGGATCCGTGCGGACACAGAGTTTTTCGCAGCGGCGGCAAGACCGTCCGACGACGGCGTCGGGACGCGAAGTCGGCAGCGGACATACAACGTTTCCAAGGGCGCGACAGGAAAAATGTCTGTTGGCACGAAGGCCGCCGACGGTGAAGTCTCCGCTCTGTATTTGCCTCTGAATAACAATTGTGCGCCTCGACGCAGGAATTGCTTCAAAAACAGCATTGCGAAAGGAAGAAATCGGACAACGCCCTGCAAACGAAAGACAATCAGACTAATTAGCCTGCAGATTATATGTTGATTAAAACGTTGATTAAAACGTTGATTAAAACGTTGATTAAAACGTTGGTTTTCAAAGGTAAAGATACGAAAATATAGATATTATTTCCAATGAAATCGTTAATATTTTATGTGTCAGTTTTTTATGATCTATGTAAGTGTCTGTTATTCAGATTTATGGGAGGATTTCTTCTGCTCACCCGTTTGAATGAACGATTAAACAGACGAAGTATAAAATTCAGTCTGTTTTTGACGGTAATACATAGCAACGAATGACTTGTTTTGACGAAAGTATTTCTGTCCGCGGACGTTGTTCGAGATCGCTCCGCGCGGTCTTTTTGCTCGGCTTCCTGCTGTATGGCCTGACCGTTACGGCACAGGAGACGGGCCGCGACGTATCCGCCGGCACCAGCGAGAGTCTTCGGCAGAAGACAAGCTCGCTCTCGGAGGGGAAGCAGGATACGGTTGTTTTCCGATTCGCCCCGCAACGACGTATGTTCTGGGCTGATTACAAGGGAAACGCAGCCGCTATCAAGTCGCTTACCCGATCCATCCGACAACACAGATTGTCGATCGAATCGGGCGACATGAAAGTGCGCGTACTGGGTTTCTGTTCCTCGTACGACTCTTTCAAGGAGAACCTGGCGGCCGCAAAGAATCGAAGCAACCAGGTCAAATCCTATTTTATCGTTCACGAGGGATTGAAAGAAGATCATTTCAGGACGACGAATTCCACGCAACGGTGGCGCGGAATGACCGATGTGATCGCCGTAGCCTATATGTTTCCGAATGCGAAAGCGGATACGACTCCCGACATCCTGCCCGAGAGAGACGTCGTGCCGTCCGATTCGTTGTCCGGGAACGAAAAATCCGAAAGCCGGCCGGAATCGGAGACTCCGGAATCCTCTGCCGAACCCGATACGCCTGACACGGAGACACCTGTCGAGCCGGAACCGCAACCGGCGCAGCCGGTCGCCGAGGCTCTGGCAGGAATGCTGTCCGATCCCGTGCGCCCCTCTTACCGCTGGGCGGTCAAGACCAACGTTGCCTATCTGGCTGCCACGGTTGCCAACCTCGGCGTGGAGTACAGCTTCGGCGACCGCTACTCGGTCGATCTGCCGATCATTTACAGTCCTTACACCGTAGCACGCGATTACCGTCTGTGTTTTCTGGCCGTTCAACCGGAATTCCGTTACTGGCTGAAAAAACCGATGGAAGGCCACTTTTTCGGCGTGCATCTCCATGTCGGCGCCTTCAATATCGCCGTGGACGACAGAAACCGCTACCAGTCGCCCGACGGCTTCTACGGCGCGGGTCTGAGCTACGGCTACGTGCTGCCCTTCGCCCGCCATTGGGCGGCGGAGTTCACCGTCGGCGCGGGATACGTCCACACGAAATACGACACTTATTATAATATACCGAACGGCGCCCGCTTCGAGAAGGGGCGGTCCTACAACTACTGGGGCCTGACGAAGGTGGGCATCAACCTGGTGTACCGGTTCGGAAAATAAGGGAGGAGCAGAAGATGAAAAGAGTAACGATATATATCGCCTGTTTGCTCGTCCTCGTATCGACGGGCTGCGACAAGACCGTACTGGAATTTCCGGAAAACGGAGGCGTCGATCCCACGCTGGTCAACGCGAACCTGACCCTTGCGATCGACCCCAAGATAGAACCCTACGAGCCGACGGGACGTTCCAAAGCATCGGAGGCCGACCTGCACGACGTACGCTGGATCGTCGAAGTGTTCCGCGACGAGATCGGCGGCGAACCCGTGGAGCGGCGGGTGCTCGGCTGCGAGCAGGCGGCGGACGGACACCATACGATCCGCACCTCGCTGGCGCTGCATGCCGCCCGATACCACGTCGTGGCGTGGATGGACTATGTGGACGACGGCTCCGTGGCCGACAAATACTATACGGTTCCTTCGCTCTCGGCCATCAGCGTGCCCGAGGCCGGAAGCTACATCGGCGACGAAGACCACAAGGATACCTACGTCGCGCAGCAGGAGATCGATCTCAGAGCCTACCGAGACCGCTGGAACGAAACCGTGGATGCGACCGTGACGCTCCAGCGCCCGATGGCCAAGATCGAGTTCATCACCACCGACATCGATAAGTTCCTCGACGAGCTGGCCGCACGGCGGACGAAAGCAGGCAACATAGCCGAGAATCTGCTTACCAAGAATCCCGACCTTTCGACGATACGGGTGCAGGTGGACTACGCGGGGTACTTCCCCTCGGGCTTCAACGCCTACACGAACAAACCCAACGACGCCCGAACGGGCATGTCGTTCGGTTGTTCCATGAGACCGCTTTCGGATAAGGAGGCGCATCTGGCCAGCGACTACATCTTCGTCAACGGCTCCGAATCGGCCGTGAAGGTCAATCTGACGATCCGTGACGGCGAGGGCAACCTGCTCAACGAGATCGGAGACATCGATGTTCCGATCGTGCGGGGCAAGCTGACGACGATCCGCGACGAGTTCCTCACGCGCGATTATGCCCCCGGCATCGGTATCAATCCCGGGTTCGACGGAGAAATCGACATTGTGATCCCTGACTAATACGACATTCAAATGAAAAAGATATTTCCCCTGTTCCTCGCACTGACCGTCCTTACCGGCTGCAGCGAAGAGACGGAACCCACGCCCGGGTTAGCGCCCGTAGGCGGTGTGATCTCCCTGCGCTCCGAGAGCCTACTGAAAAACGAACCTGCGGCCAAAGCGGCCACTCACAGCGAGACGGCTGCAGGACAACGGCTGACCTACACCTTCGAGGCATGGACAAAGGACGCCAATCCCCGATGCGCACTGCATAAGACAGCAAACGGAACGTTTGACGAAGCCGCCATCGAGATCGCGCTGGTGCCCGGAACGTATGACTTCCTCTTCTGGGCCGACTACGGCACGGGAGCCTATACGACCGCCGATCTGCGGCAGATAAAGATTGCCATGACCTCCGGCAGCACGCCCGCGACCTATGCCCCGGGCAGCGAACGCGACGCTTTCGCCTGTGTCCTGCCCGACGTGCAATGGAACGGCGGCAACGGCGTATCGGCCACGCTGAAACGTCCGTTGGCCAAACTGACGATGCGGAACAAGGAGGCGTTCAACACGGGCGATAAAGCGGTTTCGGTTACCTACCGGAACGTTCCGACGCGGTACGACGTACTGACCGAAAAGACGTCCGGGCCGCAGACCGTAACGGTCGCATTCCCGAATACGACCGTAAACTCGGCAACAGTCGGCGAAGACTTCCTCTTCGTTCCCTCCAACGCGGGACAGTCCGTCGGCCTCTCGATTACGGTGGGCGACGTAACCAAGGGTATCGACGTGCTGCAGCTGCAGCGGAACTACGCGACCAGCGTAACGGCCACGTTCGAGGAAGCCACAGGGAATTAAGACGATATAAGACACGATGAACGGAAAACCGATATATAAACAATAATACAAACCGTTGAGTTACTGCCTCCCTTCCGGAAAACCCGAACGGGGGGGGTAATTCATTAACACTCAACATTTTATGAATAAAGTTCTACTATTAGCGGGAATGCTGGCAGCATTTACCGCATGTCAGAAGGACGAGGGGCTCGTATCCGATACGACAGCTGCATCCTCGTTTACGGTGACCATTCCGCAGAGCGGAGTGCAAAGCCGTGCCGTGACCGATGCCTTCGGCACCGGTACCTCGGCCAACCGCTGTATTTTGGAAATCTACCACGGTGACCAGCTTTACAACCGTATCGTAAAACCGGTAAGCAACAAGCAGGTTACGTTCGACAATCTGCGGCTGGTATCCTCGCAGGAGTATGACTTCGTGTTCTGGGCCGACTGCGCTACGGCAAATTCAAGCAGTGAGGAAGGTTTCGACGATAAAGTATACAACACTGTAACGGGCGGTCTGAAAGCCATCACGGAGAAAGGCGAGTTCGTGGGCAACAGCGACGAGCGCGACGCGTTCTTCTACCACGAGACTATTTCCGTCAATGGTTCCTTCACGAGAGACGACATCACCCTGAAGCGTCCTTTCGGCCTGCTGGTGGTAAAGACCAACGACCTGAACGAAATCAAGGACGAGGCGCTGAAACCTACGGGATACGAGGTCGCTTTCAAGGGACTGCCCACGACGTTCAACGTCCTGACGGGCGAAGTGAGCGGTTCGGCCGACGTGACCTATACGTCGGAAGAGCTGGCCAAAAACGACGGCACGATCTCGATGGACTTCCTCTGGGCCACGGAATCCGAGGCCGCGCTCTCCGATTTCTCGATGACGTTCCTCAACAACGGCACGGAAATCTGCACCAACGACGCCTTCACCAACATTCCCATCCGACGCAACTACCGCACCAATGTATCGGGCAACCTGCTGACCAAGAAAGGCACGATCAGCGTGACCATCGATCCGACTTTCGATCCGGAAGGCCCTATCGAGAAAGTGATTGCGGAAGTAGAAAGCGCGGCTGATGTCAAGGCGGCCCTCGAAAGCGGTGCGACCGATATCATCGTCAAGAATCTGGCGAATACAGCGAGCAACGAGATCGTGATACCGCAGATCTATGCTACGGACAATAACGTGAAGATTTCGCTTACGCTGCCCGAAACGAGCAACCCCGTTACCGTAAAATACGACGATCAGGCCAGTGGAACGGAAGGTAACACGGAAGCTCCCGCCAACATTACTATTACGGCCAATACTACCGGGAAACTGACCATCGACACCCCGGAATCGACGGTTATCCTGAACGGCTCCTTCGGGGAAATAGACGCCACGACGGCCGACAATACGCTGATCGTGCCCGAAGGCGTTGAAGTAGCGAAACTGAATGTCGTAAAAGGCAACGTAGAGATCTACGGTACGGTTGCGGAAATTACATTCGAGAAAGGAGCCGGAACTGTTACGACTTATGCTGCAGGCGATGTCGCTACGCTGAAAAAAGCGATCGAGCTGATTGCCCAAGGCAAGTGTGCCCGAATCGTGCTGACGGCCGATATCGACCTTAAAGGCTCTGCCGATAACCCTTGGACTCCGATCGATACGGAAGGCAAAGGCTTCGTGGAATTCGACGGCGCCGGCCATACGATCAAGAACCTCTACGTTGACAACGCCACAGGTCAACCTAATGGTAAAGGCACTTACTACGGAGGTTTCTTCTATGTGCTTCAGGGCAACGTGAAAGACCTCACGATCGACGGCGCCGAAGTGACCTGCTATCGCGGCGGTACATTGGTCGGCCGCATGGACTACGGTACGGTGGAAAACTGCCATATGAAGAATACGGCCATTAAGAGCGTTCAGAAAATCGGCGGCCTGATCGGTTTCGTCAGCACAAGCTCGAAAGATGTCACGGTCCGCAACTGCTCGGTAACCGCTTGCTCTATCGACGTATTTAATCCCGAAACGTTCACCTACTGTTCGCAAGCTGCCGGCCTTATCGGTTATTTCCAGACTTTCGAGCGCAACGTGCTTATTGAGGGCTGCTCGGTCAGCGGCATTACTCTCAACAATACTTACAAAGGTCAGGATGCGGATTCCTATAGCGACGGCGATTTGTTCTATGCTATGGAGCAAAGTTTCTCCCACGCATTTATCGGCAATATGGTAAATGTGTCGAAAAAAGCCGACACTTACGACAAGTACACCGTGGAACTCCGCAACAACAAGGTGGATAAACAGGCAGACGGAGTAGCAACCGGCTATTTCACCGATGAATATATGGGCTGGCGGGCTTCCAATTTCACTGCCGGATACATAAGCACGGCTAAATTGATCGTGGATGGCGTTGTTAAGGATCGCTGGACCGAATTGAAACGCTTCGTTGCCCTCTTGAAAGACGGTGGTAACGTCAATGTATGGTATCATTATGATTTGACGAAAATTCCGGAAACGAGTGGCGAGATTCCAATCGAGAAACCTACCGTCATCGACTTTAAAAGAGCTGTTACTCTGACTGTCGGCAAACAACAGATCGTCAACAAGAAAGAGCTTACCGTCAAAGGTATTGGAAAGATGACTGCCAGCGATTATATTTTCATGAACGAACAGGGAGCTACACTGACTGTCGAAGGAGGAACTTTCACCGCTACGAAAGCTACGGACGCCAACGGTGTCGTCATTTATAACCAAGGTATCTGCAACATCAAGAACGGAACGTTCGACGGTCCCGGCTTTACGCTGATGAATACCGGCAGCGCCGATATGACCATCGAGAACGGTAACGTCATTAACCGGAACTCTCCGACGGGTTATGCGCTGATGGCAGCTGGCGGTGGTACCAAGCTGACTGTCAAGGGGGGTCGGATCGAAGCCATCCAGTCAATCGGAGGAGCCAACGTGACGATATCCGGCGGTACGATTCTGAACGACTGCAAATATTACGCACTCTACAATCAAAATGGTAAGACCACGATTACAGGCGGGTATTTCTCCGGTTACCCGGGCATGAAAGACGTGTATATCGCCGATGGTACGGTAGCAATTCAGGGCGGTTATTTCGAGGATAACCAGACTGCCGCAGCCGACGGATACGTTTATAAGGACAATGTACAGACAGTAGACGGCATCACCTACAACTACGAGGTGGTGGCTCAATAACACTTTCAATCCGCAGGAGCCTGACCGCTCCTGCGGGTACAAAGGCAAAGACGAAGCAAGTTCTTTTAATAACATTTTTTTACAAACCGCTGAGTTACAACTTCTTCGGGACCTCCTCGAGGGGGGGGGTAATTCCTTAAAAACCAATTAGTTATGAGAAAATTATTCCTATTGGCGGTGGGCCTTGCGATGACCCTTACCGCGTGTCAGAAGGATGAAGGGCTCGTTTCCGACGTAGCAACGACATCCTCGTTTACGGTAACGATTCCGCAGAGCGGAGTACAAACCCGTGCCGTGACCGATGCTTTCGGCACCGGCACCTCGGTCAACCGCTGTATTCTGGAAATCTACCACGGCGACAAGTTGTACGATCGCATCGAAAAGGGCGTGAGCGGCAAGACGGTTACGTTCGATAACCTGCGGCTCGTATCGTCGCAAACCTACGACTTCGTCTTCTGGGCCGACTGCGCCGAGGGCAGCGAAGGCAACTTTACGGACAAGGTCTACAATACGGCGAATTTGAAGTCGATCACGGAAATCGGGCCGTTCGTGGGCAACAGCGACGAGCGCGACGCGTTTTTCGCCAAAGAGAGTTTCAAAGTTACCGGTTCTTTCACGAAACCGGTAACCCTGAAGCGTCCTTTCGGTCTGCTGGTGGTAAAGACCAACGACCTGAACGAAATCAAAGACGAGGCGCTGAAGCCCACGGGCTACAGTGTCGCTTTCAAGGGACTGCCCACGACGTTCAACGCCCTGACGGGCGAAGTGAGCGGATCGGCCGACGTGACCTATACGGCAGGTGAGTTGGCCAAGGCCGACGGTACGATCTCGATGGACTTCCTCTGGGCCACGGAATCCGAGGCCGCGCTTTCCGACTTCACGATGACGTTCCTCAATAACGGAACGGCGATCTGCACGAACGACGCTTTCACCAACATTCCCATCCGACGCAACTACCGCACCAATGTGTCGGGCAACCTGCTGACCAAGAAAGGCTCGATCAGCGTGACGATCGATCCGAATTTCGATGCAAACAGTCCCATTGATAAAGTGATTGCGGAAGTAGAAAGCGTCAGTGAGGTAGCTCAGGCAATCGAAAACGGCGCTACGGATATTACCGTAACGACCGCTCCAACGACTGCGGCGACCATCGAGATTCCGCACACCCTGACTGCCGAGCAGGCTGCCAAGGAGATCTCCATTACGCTGCCTGAGACCGACCAGCAGGTGACTCTCGCCTACACCACCGAACAGAACGGCCAGGCTCCCGAGGCCGTCAATATTACAGTGCCCACTACGAATAAACTTATCATCAATCTTCCGGAATCGACTGTCACGCTGAACGGCACGAGCTATACCGCTGTCGAAGCCACAACTGCCGGCAACACCCTGATTGTCCCCGAGGGCGTTTCGGTTGAAACGCTGACCGTGAAAGGAGGTAATGTGGAAATATTCGGTACGGTCGGCTCGATCGACTTCCAAAACGATGCCAGCATAATCAAAGTATATGCCGTTGCCGATGCCGAGACTTTCAAAAAAGCCATCGGACTGGCGAATACGGGTAAATGCGAAAAGATCGTGCTGGCCGGCAATATTGCCCTCGACGCTTCCCGAATGAATCTTACCGGAACGCTGGATCTTAACGGCAAGGTGCTTACGCTCGATAATGCTACCGCTGCAGCCGAGGTCCCCGCAGACGCATCGCTGACCATCACAGGCGGCACGATTAATGCGTCCCAGAAAGCCGACGTTACGCAAGCCTTACTGCTTGTCAACAAGGGAGCAAGTCTCCTTGTGGAAAACGTGCAGCTCGAAACGGACGCGGCAGCACTGTCTCCCGCAAACGGAGCAGAGGGCGCGAGCCTCATCGTGCGGAACTCGACTGTCGCAGCCGCGACATACGCCGTTACTACCAACGCTTCGACTCCCTTTACCTGCGACATTCTTCTTGAAAACTCCACCTTTACCGGAAGCGATCCCGTGCTGGTCAACGTCCCCTGCAAACTGACAATGAACAAATGTACCGCGACCGGTTCGATGCACGGTGTGGTCGTCCGTGGCGGTACGGCCCGTATCACCGATTGCGACATTACCCTCGAATACAACGATAACGATTATAAAGACATCGTGGGTTATTTCGACCAACGGGAATGGGGTTCGGGCAATATGATTACCCTTGCCGCCATGACCATCGGCAACAAGAGCAGCAACGCTTACCAGTATCCGACCGATGTGGCTCTCGTCAACACGAAGCTGAATCTGGGCGGACTGTACGGTTCTCATTTCCCGGCACTGTACGCATACGCCAACCAGGGCGAAGGGCTGGGCGTGACGCTGGCCTATGACAGCCGGTGTCAGTTCGCCAAAGAACCCGAGCTCGGGAGCAAGAACATCGTCGTGAACAATGCCTACAACCCGTGGGACGGCGTGTCAACCGAGGAAGTTACGCCGAACGCCGCCGGAGAATACGAAGTGGCATCCCCCGCGCAGCTGGCGTGGGTTGCCGCTACGGTCAACGGAGGAGAGAAATTCGAGGGCAAGACCGTGAAACTGACCTCTGACATCGATCTGGCCGGTCACGCATGGACGCCGATCGGCAACGGCAGCCGTTTCGGATCCGCAGCTATAGGCAACCAGTTCAAGGGTACGTTCGACGGTAACGGCAAGACGATCTCGAACCTGAATATCAACACGACGAAAGGCACGGACTATGCTGTCGGTCTGTTCGGTATCGTGAACGGAGGTACGGTCAAGAATCTCAAGTTGAAGGATGCCGCCGTCGACGTGCCGACCAGCGAAATGGCTGCCGCAGCAGTGGGCATGCTGACGGGTGAAGGTACGGTAAGCGGTGTGGAAGTGCTTTCGGGACACGTTGCGGCCAAGCGCGGCAACGGTGCCATCGTAGGCCGTATGGTAAAAGGCGGTACGATCAGCGGATGCAAGAACTATGCTACGGTGACCGGTACGGGTGCGAACGTCGGCGGCATCGTGGGTGCGGCCTACTATACGGCCGAGGGTCAGACGATGACCATCAAGGCGTGCGGAAACTACGGAACGGTAACGGGAACCGCCGGAGCCGTCGGCGGTATCGTCGGTCTGTCGGCAGCCAACGTATCGAACTGTACAAACGAGGCCGATATTAAAGGTAACGGAGCTGATGTGGCCGGCATCGTCGCCGAACAACAGAATGCCGGCAGCGTAACGGATTGTACCAACCGCGGAGCCGTTGTCAATACCTCTTCGGCTTATGGTACGGGCGGTATCGTAGGTTGGGTGCGCTACAATGGTACTACGGCGAACTACCCCGTCAAGAACGTGATCAGCGTAACGGGCAATACGAACTACGGTGCGGTCAGCGGCGGCAACGATGCGGGCGGTATCATTGGAACGGTTTATAACCTCGGTAAGATCAATGACAACAAGAACTTCGCCGAGACGCTTTCTTCGGGCAACTTTACCGCTGGCATCGTCGGCAATGCTCAGTTTACCGAAACGGCAATTGGCATGACCGAACCGAATTCCGTCGAAGTAAAGAATAATGTTTCTACCACTCCGCTCGAATCGATTACCGGAAGTTGCAAGGATCTGTACGTGTATATCAACAACAAGGAATACGTGATGGCCGAAAATAACCGGACCGCTGAATAAGACAACCGAAACATTCCGGTCGCGTGACCGGAAAACAGACAATCCGCAGGAGCCTGACCGCTCCTGCGGGTACAAGAGAAAAAAGAAAACAAGTT
>OGLX01001471.1_pt1 | contig 11697 bp, 10 predicted proteins | sample 1572821 | NCBI WGS metagenome assembly OGLX01 (sample SAMEA2581908, study PRJEB24529) | metagenome | biome: Human gut stool | place: China | collected 2011 | reverse complement strand
GAGAAACGCCCATCAACTGCGCTGCTCGTCCTCGGCCAGTGCGCTGATCCGCTTGACCATGGGGTGCTGCAGAAACTTCTGCTTATTTACAGTATACCTCGTGCGTGCTATACTAAAATCAGTACCCTTTTCACGCATCGTTTTTGCGAAACAGTTGTTTTTTAAGAGAGAGTGACCTTATGAACAAAAAGATTACGATCCGTGATGTGGCACAGGCAGCGGGCGTTTCCATCAGCACGGTCCATCAGGCACTGAACGACAAGCCTGGCGTCAGTGAGGTCACCAGGGAGCATATCCGGAGGATTGCGGATGATCTGGGCTACCGGCCCAATAAAATGGCTTCCGGCCTGAAACGCCGCACCCAGCGTGTAGCAGTGCTTCTGCCGGATGAGGTGGGCCGAAACCGCTTTTATTATCCGCCTTTGTGGCAGGGTGTGCGAGACTACTTGAAAAACTCTGAAGATCTGAACGTGGAGTGTACCGAGTTCAGTTTTCCCAATGAGATCGACCCTTCCCACTCCCGCGGAGTGGAAGAGGTGCGCGCTCTGCTGGCCGAGGACAAACTGGACGGCCTGCTGACAGTGGGTCACATGGAAGCTATGACAATGCAGGAGTGGCAGCATGCCCGGGATGCCGGTGTGGCGGTGGTGCAGGTGGGGTTTAGAAACCCGAAGATCGCACCGCTGTGCAGCGTGCAGCCCGACTATGAGGTCATTGGACGGACGATGGCGGAGCTGATTTTCAGCCATATCCCCTCTTTCGGCAGTGTGGTGCTCTGTGCCGGAAATCCCAAATGGGAGCAACATGCCCGCATCGTGCAGGGGTTTGAAGATTATATGCAGGAGAACGGTGCGCAGAACCGCATTTATCTGGACAATTCCTGCGGCATCGGCTCAGAGGCACAGAGGAACATCCTGAATCTGCTGGAAAAGCCGGATGTTGCGGCCTGCTGCAGTGTGCTGTCGCAGGGGAGCGTGATGCTCGTGCAGGGGCTGCAGCAGTGCGGCAAAGCGGGTAAAGTGTTCGCGGTGGGCAGCGACGTATTCGAAGAAAATCTGGACGCTCTGCGGAACAGAATCCTGGACAATATCGTGCAGAAAAACCCTTACGCTCAAGGGTATCTTGGCATCAAAGCACTGGTGGAATATCTCGTGCAGGGCAAGGCTCCGGAACAGCGCACCATTTACGTGGGCTCTGAAGTGGTGTTCCGCAGCAACGCTGTGATGTATGACCGGGACAATTTCCGGGGGCTGCTGCTCTGAAAATAAAAAACATGAAAAAGGCGGACTGGTTTCCAATCAGTCCGCCTTTTTCGTGTAAATGGAGAAGTAAAAAGAGCAAGAAGTAAACGTCAAAAAGTCAGTGGGATCAGCCCTTGTACTCGAGCTTGCGGTAGCTGCGGCAGCTCTTCTCGATCAGATCCCAATCCAGTTCGGCACCCACGCCCGGACCCTGCGGCACATGGATGATGCCATGTTCGTCAATGGGCAGTTTGCCCTTCATGGGCAGGGTGTAGTTTTCTTCCGGTACGAAGTACTCGAAGTACTCACAGTTCTTGATGGCGCAGCTGACATGCAGGTTGACAAGATCCATGTAGTTCATGGTGGTGGTGTGGATCTCGCAGTTCAGGCCGAATGCTTCTGCCAGATGTGCAATCTTCAGTGTGCCGGTGATGCCGTCCTTCCAACTGACATCCGCGCGGACGATATCGGCAGCGTGCTGAGCAATGACCTGCGCCACACCCCAGTGGCAGCCGCGGGTGGTCTCGGTGGCAGCGATAGGGATATCCAGTGTGCGGCACAGCTCGGTGTATTTATACAGCTCAAAGTCGCGGAAGGGCTCTTCGAACCACTTATAATTCAGCCTTTCCAGCTGACGTCCCACGGTGACGGCTTCGTTGATGGTATAGTCGCCCACGGGGTCGGTCATCAGCAGGTAGTCGGGGCCGACAGCGTCGCGGATGGCCTGATGCACTTCCATATCAAAGCTGACCGGCCCGCCCGGATGGGCTTTGTAGCCGGGAATGCCTTTGCTCTGGTAGTAGAGAGCCTCGTCCACATACTCCTTAACAGTGCCGTGGAAGTTGCCGCTGGCATAGACCGGCAGGCTGTCGCGGCAAGCGCCGATGTACTTATAAAGAGGAAGCCCGGCTTCCTTGGCACAGATATCCCACAAGGCTACATCCACGGGGCCGGGCAGGAACACGGGAAAGAATGCCTCATGACGGTCGATGGTCCACAGTTCCTGGAAGATGGCCTCACGGTCATGGGGGTCACGTCCCAGAACAACAGGGCCGATGCTCTCCTGTAAGTAAGCTTCGCTCACAGCGCCGCTGCGGGCTGCCATGCAGGTGGCAACGCCCTCAATGCCGGTGTCGGTGGTCAGTTTGATGGCGATGACATCCCAGCCCATTTTGGCACCGCCCTGACGCTTTTCGTCAAACAGGCAGCGGCCGCGCTCGACCCACCATGTCTCGAACTTGGTAATGATCATAAAAATGCTCCTCTCGTTGATCGTGTTAAAGGAATTGGCTGCTTGATAACCGGAACTTTGCTTTGCGGAAAAGGATCTTTAACGGAAATACGTCAATAAAATATAACCGAAACGTTTTGCTTGATTATAATGCAAAATTACATAAAAGTAAAGAGATTACAGAATTTTGGTTGGAAAATCGTCACACTGCAAAAACGATTTGGTCAAAAACTATGATATATGACAAAAATATATCCGAAACAGACGAAAAAATTGAAAAATATTGACCTCGCGCACAAGACGTGCTAAAATGTTGCCAAAGAAAGCTGCAAAAACGTTTTTGTAGCAAGGAGCAGGCGGGACACGAAGACGCTGCCCCGAACACGTATCCGACACACGATGCCAAGAAAAAAGGAGATTTCTTATGAAAAAAGCAATTTCTCGCCGTGACTTCCTGAAGGTTGTTGGCGTTTCTGCCGCAGCGCTGGGCATGACCGCATGCGGCGGTTCTTCCGCTTCCACCTCTACTTCCACCGCAGCTTCCTCCACTGCCTCTTCTGCAGCAGCAGGTGCAGGCGAGGGCGGCTCCGGCAATGACTACAAGCTGACATGGAACGAGGTCAACGGCGAGGACTACGGCGCAACCGTTGGCGCACACACCTTTGCTGAGAAGATCGAAGAGCTGTCCGGCGGTCACATCACCATTGACCTGTACATCAACGGCACGCTGGGTTCCGAGGCTGAGTCCATGCAGGGCATCCAGATGGGTACTCTGGATATCTTCCGCGGAAACGCTTCTTCTCTGCCCAACTACGGCGCTGAACTGATCGGCACCACCGGCCTGCCGTATGTCTTTAAGGATATGGCACAGTTTGAGGATGTGGCTGAGAGCAGTCTGGGCGACGAGCTGCTGCAGAGCGTGGAAGATGCCAACTGCGGTTATGTTGCTCTTGGCTGGCTGGTCGAAGGTCCTCGCAGCCTGTTCATCACCCCGAAGGTCTACGAGCGTCTGGGCAAGCCCACCGACTTCACGCTGGACAAGATGAAGGGCCTGAAGGTCCGCGTGCCCGAGACTGACCTGATGATCAGCACCATGGATGCTCTGGGCGCTTCCGCCACCGCAATCGCTTACTCTGAGCTGTACACCTCTCTGCAGTCCGGCGTCGTCGATGCTGCTGAGAACGGCGTTACCTCTTACATGAGCAACAGCTTCAACGAAGTTGCCCCCTACTTCATCACCGATGCACACACCTTTGGCTGCGGCGTCATTCTGATGAACGCTGACAAGTGGAACGGCTTCAACGATGCCGAGAAGGGCTGGATCAAGGAAGCCGCTCTGGCCGCACGTTCCGCCTGCTACGAGTACAACCAGAAGCAGGAGCAGGCCTGCTTCGATTCCTTCGCCGACAAGGGCATCACCAAGCTGGAGGTTTCCGATATCGAAAAGTGGCAGGAGGCCTGCGCACCTCTGTATGAAAAGCAGAGCACCGACGCTCAGGACATCATCGCTAAGATCCAGGGCGGCAACTACTGATCCCTGCCGAGACGTTTTGACGAACCAATAAAGGACGAACGTTCCCCACGGCTGGCAGCGGTCGTGGGGAATTTTAGAAAAACGAACAATCAAGGAGCCGATTATGGACAAATTCAGAGCCGTATGGGAAAAGATCGACGCCGTGCTGTTCCAGCTTCTGCGCCATGTCTGCGCAGTGATCCTGGGAGCTCTGGTAGCGGTGGTCTTTTACATCTTCTTCGGACGTTATGTGATGCATAACTCTCCCATGTGGGGCGAGCCGTTCTCCCTGCTGTGTCTGGTATGGCTGAGCCTGTTGGGCAGTGTGCTGGTGGTGCGCAAGAACGAGCATCTGGCCGTTACCATGTTTGACGAAAAGCTGGGCAAGACTGGTGTGTTCGTCACCGATATCCTGTCCGCTGTGTGTGGTGGGCTTCTCCATCTTCCTGATCGTGTACGGCATCAAGCTGGCACAGTCGGGCGCAAGCAACAACATGGCCGGCATCAATGTGCCCTATGCCTTTATGTACAGTGCACTGCCTGTGACCGGCGTACTGAACATCTTCGCTGTTCTGGGCCACTGGGTGATGGGTCGAAAGGAGAAAAAGTAAATGTCTACTGCAACGATCGCAACCATCCTGCTGCTGGGTGTGTTCCTGGTGCTGGTTTTCCTCCGAGTGCCCGTGGTATATGCCATTGGTGTGGCTTCTCTGCTGGATTTCTTCTATCTGGGCATCAACCCCATGCAGATGGCTCTGAAATTTGTCAGCAATCTGAACTCCTATACGCTGCTGGCGGTGCCCTTCTTCATCCTGATGGGTGAATTGATGAGCGCGGGCGGTATCACCGATACCCTGATCGCTTTCTCAAAGGAACTTGTCGGCTGGATGCATGGCGGTGCTGCCATGGTCAACGTGGTGGCCTCCTTCTTCTTCGGCGGCATCTCCGGCTCTTCTTCCGCCGACTGTGCCTCTCTGGGCCCCATCGAGATCAAGATGATGGAAGAGCAGGGCTATGACCGCGAGTTCTCCACCTGCCTGACCATGGCATCCTCCGTTGAAGGCATTCTGGTTCCCCCCTCTCAGAACATGGTCATCTTCACTCTGGCTGCTGCCGGCGTCACCACCGTTTCCATCGGCCAGCTGTTCGTGGCCGGCTACATGCCCGGCGCTGTGTTGAGCATCGTGCTGATGATCTACTCCTACTACTACTCCAAGAAGATGGACATCCCGGTCACCGGCAAGTTCAACCTGAAGAACTGCATCAAGGCGTTCTTCAAGGCCATCTGGGGCATGCTGGCTGTTATGTTCGTGGTCGTCGGCGTTATCGCCGGTGTCTTTACCACCACCGAGTCCGCCGCTGCTGCCGTTGTGTGGTCGCTGTGCGTCGGCCTGTTCATCTACAAGGGCTTCTCCTTCAAGGATATCCCCCACATCTTTGCAAACGTCGTGGAGACTCTGGGCAAGGTGCTGATCCTGCTGGGCGTGTCCGGCGCATTCACCTACCTGCTGACCTATCTGCGCATCCCCACCATGATCGCTACCGGCCTGTTCTCCATCACCAGCAACAAGATCATCATTCTGATCCTGCTCAACATCCTGATGTTGTGTCTGGGCTGCCTGATCGAGATGGCCTGCCTGATCCTGATGCTGACCCCCGTCATCCTGCCCATCTGGATGCAGCTGGGTCTGTCCCCCATCCATCTGGGCATCGTCATGGTGCTGAACCTCGGTATCGGCCTGCTGACCCCTCCTGTCGGCTCTACCTTGTTCATCGGTTCTGCCATTTCCGGCATCAAGATCGAGACCCTGTCCAAGAAGATGGCGCCGTTCTACATCACCATGTTCATTGCGCTGATCATCCTGACCTACTTCCCGCAGACCTTCATGTGGCTGCCGAACCTGCTGTACTAAGCGCGTATGGAAACAATGAATCTGCCGCTGGGGGCGCGGCTCTGGATTGCAGATGCCCCCAAAGACCCAAAAGGAATGATCCTGATCTGCCCCGGCGGCGGATACCAGTCGCTCTCGCCGCGTGAGGCTCAGCCGCTGGCCCGCGCCTTTGCCGCCGCCGGCTGGGCGGCTGCGGTGGTGTACTACACCGTTCGCGAAAAGCCCGGCCAACCTCCGCTGGGCACCCTGCCGGTGCGCCAGCTGGGCGAAGCACTGCAGACCATGCAGCAGCGTTTTCCGGCACTGTCGGCGCTGGTCTGCGGCTTCTCCGCAGGCGGCCATCTGGCAGCCAGTCTGGGCGTGCACTGGCGTGAGTTGGGCCTGCCCCGCCCCGACGGCATGATCCTGGGCTACCCGGTGATCACCGCCGGAAAGTACGCCCACCGCGGCAGTATCCAAAATCTGGCCGGTTCGGACGATCCGGGCTGGTATTCGCTGGAAACGCAGGTCACGGCAGATACGCCGCCTGCCTTCTTCTGGCATACCGTCACCGACCCGGAAGTGCCGGTGCAGAACAGCCTGCTTCTGGCAGGCGCACTGAGCGCGGCCGGTGTGCGCTACGAAATGCATCTTTACCCCCGCGGGGTGCATGGCCTGAGCCTGGCAACGCCTGAAGTGGACGAACCGGCAAAACACCGCCTTGCAGACCCGCACATTGCCGGCTGGTTTGGGCAGTGCCTGGAATGGCTGGATACCCTGAGAACAACAAAGGAGTGACTTCCCATGGCTATGTGGAAAAACGACGACGAAATGTTCGCCCTGATGAAAGAAAAGCTGTATACCCCCGTGGTGGGCGATATTCTGGACCAGATGGGTTATAAGCACCAGTTCCTGCCTGCTTCCATCCGCCCGCTGGCTGCACAGGTGCCTACCGCACCCTACATCCTGCCCGGAGAGGAAGAGGACAAGCGCCTGAAGGTGGCTGGCTACGCCTGCACCGTTCTGGAAAACGATGTGTTCGAGTACCCCGCCGAAAAGCCCTTCGGCTATATGACTGAGGCGCTGGATGACCTGAAGCCCAACGAGATCTACATCGCTACCGGCGCACACAACAGTGCTCTGTGGGGCGAGCTGCTCACCGCCTGCGGCAAGGCCCGCGGTGCAGTTGGCGCCGTTCTGGACGGCTACACCCGCGATACCCCCAAGGTCATCGAGCAGAACTTCCCTGTCTTCTGCTCCGGCACTTGGGCACAGGATTCCTCCGTCCGTACCTACGTGTTCAAGTGGCGCTGCCCCATTGAGATCGGTCAGGTGACCATCCACAATGGCGATATCGTCTTTGGCGACATCGACGGCGTGCTCATCATCCCCAAGGATATTGCACCGGAAGTCATCGAGAAAGCCCTCGTCAAGGCAAGCACGGAAAAGACCATGCGCAAAGCCATTGAAGACGGCATGATGGTCACGGATGCATTTGCAAAGTTCGGAGTGCTGTAAGCTATGGACGAAAAGCAGAACGCCTTTCAGATCAATCGGGAAGACAATGTGGCCACGGCCCTGACCCCGCTGGTGCCCGGCCCTGTGGAGCTGCGCGGCGATGCCTGCGCCCCCGAAGTCGAAGCCTCCACCGAGGTGCCGATGGGCATAAAATTGCCCTGCGGGACATCAGGAACGGTGAGGATATCGTCAAGTACGGCATAGTCATTGGCCGCGCTACCGCCGATATCCCGGCTGGCAGCTGGGTACACCTGCACGTCATGCGCAGCGTCTACGACCAGCGTTCCAGCCATCTGGACGTCAGGACCGGTGCTCCCAAAGACACGAAGTACGAGTAAAGGAGAGGCTTTTAATGGATTGGAATGAACTGCAAAGCCTCACCTGGCCCGGCTACGCCCGCAAAAACGGCGGCAAGGGCATCCGTAACCGGGTGTTGGTGATCTACACGGTCAGGTGTGCCGAGTTTGTGGCGCAGCAGATCGTAGCCAAAAGCGGCAGTACCAATGTGGAACTGCTGGGCTTTGACGGCTGTACCGACAACCAGTATGCGGTGAACCTGCTCATCAGCTTCATCCGCCACCCCAACGTGGGTGCGGTGCTGGCCGTAGGCCTTGGCTGTGAATACGTGCAGCCGGAATGGCTGTCTAAAATTGCCGAGGAAGAGGGCAAGCCCACAAGCTGGATGTTCATCCAGAAAGAGGGCGGAACCCAGCCTGCCGTCCGCAAGGGCGTGGAGTGGGTGCAGAGCGCACTCAAAGAGCTGGAAAACACCCCTCGCGTGGAGATGTCCGTAAAAGATCTGGTCATCGGCGCAGAGTGCGGCGGCAGTGACTACACCAGCGGTCTGGCTGGCAATGTGGTCGTGGGCCGGTTCTACGACTGGCTCACCGACCAGGGCGGCACGGCGATCTTTGAGGAAATCGTGGAAGCCATTGGCCTGGATCATCTGCTGCTCAAGCGTGCCGCCTCTGAGCAGGCCGCAAAAGAGCTGCGCTATACCTATGATAAAGCGCTGGAATACTGCCGCAGCGTGCGCCAGTATTCGGTCAGCCCCGGCAATTTTGCGGGCGGTCTGTCCACCATTGAAGAAAAGAGCATGGGTGCCGTCATCAAGAGCGGTTCCCGCCCCATTCAGGGCGTCATCAAGGTGTCCTGCCCTGCGCCCCATTCGGGCCTGTGGCTGCTGGACTCCACCCCGGACCCTTACTGGATGCAGTTTGGCATCACCAATCCCAACGACAACGAGGGCTTGATGGATCTTGCCAGCTGTGGTGCACACATCGTGTTCCTCGTTACAGGACGCGGCAATGTGGTGGGCAGCGCAGTAGCCCCCTGCATCAAGATCACCGGCAACGGTGCGACTTACGCCCGCATGGAGGGCGATATGGACTTCAATGCCAACCCCGTGCTCCGGGGCGAATGCACCCAGAACGAGCTGGCTCGCCGCCTGACCGAAATGGTGGTAAAAACTGCCGCCGGTCAGCCCACCAAGAGCGAAGCCCAGGGACACCACGAGTTCTTTGTACCGTATAAATATCAGGAAAAGCAGGTCGCTTTCAGGCATGCCTGCGAAGAGTGAGGAGGACTGTTCCCCATGGCAGCATTTACCGAAGAACAGGTGAAGGATTTCAGCATCAAGAACTGGTACGACCTGTCCGGTCAGGTCGCCGTCGTCACCGGCGGTGCCACCGGTCTGGGCCTTGCCATTACCCGCTGCCTTGTTTCCGCAGGCGCAAAGGTGGCCGTTGTGGCTTCCCGCGCTCCTGAGCTGGTGGCCGATACTCTGGCAGAGTTTGGCGGCAAGGCTGTGTACTATCAGTTCAATATCACCGATACCGACCACGCTCAGGAACTGGCCGATAAGATCACCGCTGAGCAGGGCCCCGTGAGCATCCTTGTGAACAACGCAGGCAACCATTGCAAGAAGTTCATCTGGGATATGACCGTGGACGACTACAAGCGCGTTCTGGATGTGCATCTGGTGGGAGCATTCGCACTGACCAAGGCTTTTGTTCCCCAGATGAAGGAGCAGGGTCATGGCCGCGTCATCTTCCAGGCCAGCATGACCAGCTACATCGGCCAGCCCCAGGTGGCAGGCTACTCCACCGCAAAGGCCGGCTATCTGGGCCTGATCCACACCCTGACCGCTGAACTGGCCGAGTACGGCATCACCGTCAACGCCATTGCTCCGGGCTGGATCGACACCCCCATGTTCCACAAAGCTACCGACAACGACCCGCCGCGTCTGGCCAAGATCATGGGCCGCATCCCCGCCAAGAGCGTGGGCGACCCTATGGATGTCGGCATGTGTGCAGCGTTCCTGTGCAGTGACGCAGCCCGCTATATCAGCGGCACCTGCATCCCTGTTGACGGCGGCGCTCTGATCGGATTCTGATGAAATGAGCCCACCCATCTCCTGAACAGACGGGTGGGCATTTTTGGAGGATATTTGTTATGAATGATCGTTTCAGCGAAGAGCTGTTCCTCACCAATGAGACCGGCAAGATACTCTACCACAAGTATGCAGAGCATATGCCGATTATCGATTACCATTGCCATCTGCAGCCCGTGGAGATCGCCGAGAACAAGGAGTTTGAAGATCTGGGCGAGATGTGGCTGCGCGGCGACCACTACAAGTGGCGCTGTATGCGAACCTTTGGCATCGACGAGAAGTACATCACCGGTGACGCCAGCTACTACGAAAAGTACATGAAGTTTGCCGAAATTCTGCCCCAGCTGGTGGGCAATCCCATCTACATCTGGTGTGCACTGGAGCTGAAGCGCTACTTCGACATCGACGAACCCCTGACCGCAGCCAATGCACAGGAAATTTATGACCGCACCAAAAAGCTTATCACCGAAAAGCACATGACCCGCCGCTGGTGCATGGAGCACAGCAATGTGCGTCTGGTCTCCACCACCGAAGACCCCATCGACGACCTGCGCTACCACAAGGTTCTGAACGAGGAAAAGATGTTCACCCGCGTGATCACCGCCTTCCGCCCCGATAAGGCCATGTTCTGCGCCAACGCCGATTTTGCTGCTTATCTGGCAAAGCTTTCTGCTGCTGCGGAGCAGCCCATCGACAGCTTTGCCGAGATGCTCACCGCATTGGAAAAGCGTTTGCAGTATTTCCAGCAGATCACCGGCACCACCGTCAGTGACGACGGCATCCCCTACTTCAACTGGGCAGATTACACTCCCGCCGAGGTAGAGGGCATCTTTGCCAAGGCACGCAGCGGCGGCAAGCTGACCCAGCATGAGATCGACCAGTACCAGAGCGCATTCCTGTTCGAGATGGCCCGTATCTACAACCGAAACCACTACGTTATGCAGCTGCACATCGGCACCTATCTGGATGCCAACACCAGCCATGTGAAGAGTGTGGGCCAGTCCACTGGTTTTGATTGCTGCGACGATGCCGCACCGGTCAAGGGCGTTGGCGAGCTGCTGAACAACCTGACCACCATCGGCGAACTGCCCAAAACCATCATCTACCCGCTGGACGGCACCAAGATTGAGACCTGGGCGATCTTAGCCGCAGGCTTCTGCGATAATGGCACCAAAGCAAAAGTTCAGCTGGGCGCACCCTGGTGGTTCAACGATCAGGCCTTTGGCATCCAGCGCCAGTTCGAGGCCTGTGCAAACCTGTACCCGGTCTCACTGTCGGTCGGCATGCTGACCGACAGCCGCAGCTTTATTTCCTATCCCCGTCATGAGCTGTACCGCCGCGTGCTGTGCAGTTATCTGGGCAGTCTGGTGGAGCGCGGAGAGTATTTCTCCGGTGAGGAAGAGCTAAAAAAGACCATCGAGAATGTCTGCTTCAACAATGTGAATGAGTTCTTTGGCTTCAACGTTAAGGTTTGATAGGAGGATTTATTATGGCAGATCTGAAGGGTAAGGCCGGCATCGTCACCGGCGGCAGCAGCGGCATTGGTTTCCAGATCGCAAATGTGCTGGCAGAGGCCGGCGCAACGGTTTACGTGATCAGCCGTACCGGCAGGCCCAAAGAGGGCGTGGGAGAAAGCGCATCGGGCGTTGTCCACCTGAAGGGCGATGTGGGCGATGTAGAAGCCATGAAGGCTATGGTGGCAGAGCTTGCCGCAAAGCACAATGGCTGCATTGATTTTCTGGTGAACAATGCAGGCGTCAGCTATAAATGCCGTGCCGAAAACTTCCCTATGGAACAGTTTGACAACATCATGAACGTGAACGTCAAGTATTTGTTTGAGATGAGCGTTGTCTGCTACCCCTACCTGAAGAAGAGCGCGGACAAGGGCCGCATCATCAACATCACCAGCATGAGCGCCCATCTGGGCTTCA
>OGLX01001470.1_pt1 | contig 11700 bp, 10 predicted proteins | sample 1572821 | NCBI WGS metagenome assembly OGLX01 (sample SAMEA2581908, study PRJEB24529) | metagenome | biome: Human gut stool | place: China | collected 2011 | reverse complement strand
ATCCGCAGCTTTTTTCTGTTGTGCCGGTAGTCCACAAAATTCCCTTATGGACTGGAAAAGAGCACCATCCGTTGCCGCATTTACACCGACTCCCGTAACCAGGCAGACAGCAATCACACAAGTTCCGGCAAATGCTGCCGCAAGCGTTTTCCGGCTTCGCGGACGCCACGGCGTCACCTCTGCCGTCTGCTTTTGGGTCCCATTTTCCGAAATCGTATGCTGCAGGCGATCCCACATCTGTTCCTTCTGCTGCGCATCCGGTGTGATCTGATGAATGGCCTGTTTTAAATCTTCTTCCCACATTTCCTGCTCGTGCATTATTTTGCTCCCCCTTCCTTTTCACTCTGGCTTTGCAGAATTTCTTTTAATTTTCTGCGTCCCGCAGCAAGCTGTGTCTGCAAGGTGCTTTCTTTTCTCCTCAGAATTTTTGTCAATTCCCTCACGGAATACCCTTCATAATAATACAGATACAGCAACAACCGGTATTTGGGTTCCAGCGACTCCAGTGCCAGCCACACAACATTTTCCATATGGTTTTCCGATGCAATACCCGGTTCCGGCATTTCTTCCAGTGTGCTGCAATGTTTCCGCTCATAACTTTTCAGTACATCTTTGCACTGATTTTTCGTTGCGGTCAGAATCCATGCCGTTTCATGATCTGTGTCCCGGAAACTTATTTTTTTCTCCCAGACTTTCAGAAATACCATCTGTACTACATCTTCGGCATCCGTTCGACTCCCCAGCATAACCATCGCCAGTTTATACACACGATTCACCTGCCGGTTATATAATGCCTGAAAATCTTCGATTAGAGTGTCATTTGTTTTTTTCATGCCCGCCCTCCTGTCTGTATCTATGATATACACGATTCAAAAGGAAACAATATCTTTCTGATTCGAAATTTTTTAATTATACCCTCATACCTTTTCTCACCAAATGGTATTTTCTATGATATAAAAAAAAGACAGCTTCGATCGCTGCCTTTTAGGAGAAGGTATTTTTACTATGGGGTATAGCAAAAACTATATATAATGTATTGGGGGGTTTTTACGGTTATTATATTACCATGTTGCACCGGATAAGTGTGCACAAAGTTGAAAAAAGTTCCCTCACTTTTCTGAGCAGTTCTACGGTACTAAATTCCTAGTTTCTGGAAATTTTACAAAAAATTGCACAAACGCGCAACCGTTTATTCTCATTTTTTGCACATCTACTTTTTATTTGGAAATATACAATTAGCAAACACCCTGAGCAAGCATAGCATCTACTACCTTCTCAAATCCGGCAATATTTGCACCTGCTACATAGTTTCCAGGTACTCCATATCTTTCTGCTGCATCTGCTGCCTTTGCGAAGATGTCGATCATGATCTTGTGCAGTCTCTCATCAACTTCTTCAAAGGTCCAGGACAGTCTTAAGGAGTTCTGGCTCTGCTCCAGACCGGAAGTAGCAACACCGCCTGCGTTAGCTGCCTTACCAGGCATGAACAGGATCTTCTTCTCAACAAACAGGTCTGTAGCTTCTCTTGTGGAAGGCATGTTAGCACCTTCAGCAACTGCGAAGCAGCCATTTGCTAAAAGAGCCTTAGCGTCATCTAGTTTCAGATAATTCTGGGTTGCGCATGGAAGTGCGATATCGCAAGGAATGGTCCAGATGCCCTTGCCTTCTGTATAAACAGCGGTAGGAACAGCATCTGCGTACTCTTTGATACGTCCTCTGCGTACTTCCTTGATCTCCTTAACAACATCTAACTTGATGCCGTCTGCATCGTAGATATAGCCGTTGGAATCGCTCATTGCTACAACCTTAGCGCCGTACTGCTGAGCCTTCTCAACTGCGTAAATAGCAACATTACCAGCTCCAGAAACAGCAATTGTAGCACCTTTGATAGATTTACCATTACATTTTAACATTTCGTCTGTGAAGTAAAGAAGTCCGTATCCTGTAGCTTCTGTACGAGCTAAAGATCCACCATAAGATAAACCTTTACCTGTTAAAACTCCTTCATAAAGTCCACGAATTCTCTTATACTGACCGAACATGTAACCGATCTCTCTTGCACCAGTTCCGATATCACCAGCAGGAACGTCTGTATCTGCTCCGATGTATTTGCAAAGCTCTGTCATGAAGCTCTGGCAGAATGCCATGATCTCACGGTCAGATTTTCCTTTAGGATCGAAGTCAGATCCACCTTTACCACCACCGATTGGAAGTCCTGTTAAAGAGTTTTTGAAGATCTGTTCAAATCCTAAGAATTTGATGATTCCAAGGTTAACAGATGGGTGAAGTCTTAAACCACCTTTGTAAGGTCCGATCGCACTGTTGAACTGTACACGGTAACCTGTGTTAACATGAACCTGTCCTTTGTCGTCTACCCAAGGTACACGGAATTTGAACTGGCGTTCTGGGTTTACAAGACGTTCAAGAAGAGCATCTCTTCTGAAAGCTTCTTCGTTCGCTTCAACAACGACTCTTAATGATTCTAAAACTTCTTTAACAGCCTGATGGAATTCAGGTTCTGCTGGGTTCTGAGCAACTACCTGCTCGATCACTTCATCTACGTATGACATTTTGTTTCCTCCTTATAAGTCATAATGATATGTGTGTTTAAAACAGAGGGTATCTTCTTCAAATGGGTGTTGGCACATCCCAAAAGATAAAACAAAAAGAGGTCGGAAAACGCCTCTTTTTCTCAATGACGCCTTTGTCTTAGAATTATTATATAAGATATGGTATAATATTTCAAGAAAATCAATACGCAGGAAGGAAATTAGTATGAAATCTGTGGCAATGGCCTTTTATAATGGCGCGAAATATATAGATGAGCAAATAAGATCGATTCTTGATAATATGGAAGAGACAGATGAACTGATCATTTCAGTGGATGATGCTAGTGATGGATCAGAAGCAATACTTGAGGATTGGGTCCAAAACGACCAAAGAATCCGCATAATTAAAGGACCTGGGAAGGGTGTCGTAAAAAATTTTGAGAATGCATTTAAGCATTGTCGAGGGGAAATCATCTTCTTATCTGATCAGGATGATGTGTGGAAAAAAAATAAAATGAGAGAGATTGAGCGTGTATTTGAAGACCCGAAAGTGATAGCAGTTGTTCATGATGCGCAGATTGTAGATGAAAAACTTTCATCTTTAGATCAAACCACTTTTGAGTGGAGAAATAGCGGAACAGGCTTCTGGAAGAATATGAAAAAGAATTCCTATATCGGATGCTGTATGGCAGTCAGAAGATCCGCAATGAAAAGAATTCTGCCGATTCCAGATGACATCTGGATTCATGACCAATGGATCGGATTGCTGTCAGAACAACTCGGGAAAGTTGTATTTTTGGAGGAACCTCTTATTTATTATCGAAGACATGGAGGAAATGTTACGGAATTGACCCATGGTTCGATCACATCCATGATCAAAAAAAGATATCATATGATCATGGAAATCAATCACCGTGTAAAAGAATGGAGCAGACATGACAAACAAAATCAAAGACATACTGAAAACTCATAAGTATCTGTTACTCTCGTTTTTTCTGCCGGTTCTTCTATTAGAAGGAATCGCGATCGCAGAGAAGATACAGCCATTTGGCAGTGAATCATTTCTGATCGTTGATGCATTGCATCAGTATTTGCCCTTTTTTGCAGATTATCAGGAAAAATTAAAAAGCATGGATTCGATGTTTTATTCTTTTCATGCAGGTCTTGGATACAATTTCCTTGGACTATGGGCGTATTATCTGGCAAGTCCACTAAATCTGGTGATCGCACTTGTGTCGAAATCAATGCTTACGATGATATTAAGTCATTTGTATGTCTTAAAGATCGCACTGTGTTGCTTTACAGCCGCATTTTATTTTAGAAAACGCCGTGGAAAGGATGAGATATCCATTGTTGCGTTCGGAATGGCATATGGATTATGCAGTTATATGGTTGGCTACAGTTGGAATATTATGTGGATGGAAGTCATGATGATGCTTCCACTCATTTTGTATGGTATTGATAAGCTGATCAAAGAACATGATGGAAGACTTTATTGTTTTGCATTATTTATTTCTTTATGGTGTAACTTTTATATGTCCTATATGACATGTTTATTTTTAATCTTGTGGTATTTACTATATTCACATAAAAATGTCAAAGAATTTTTTACAAATGGATTCCGCTTTGCAGGATATTCACTGTTATCTGGAGTAATGGCAGCAGTTGTGTTACTGCCAGCTTACCTTGGGATCATGCAGACATCCTCAGCCAAATTACAATTTCCAAAAGAATTATGGTATGGAACATTTGGAAATCTGTTTTCCAGACATTTTCTTGGGACAACACCGCTTACGATGGCGGTAGATGACAGTAAGATCAATTTATATTGTGGAATCTTAACCTTATTAATGGCAGGATTTTATCTGGCAGTTAGAGAAATTCGCCTGATCGATAAGATTCGAAGATTGTTATTACTTGTATTTTTATTTTTTAGTTTCAATATGCCTGTCTTAGGTTATGTTTGGCATGGTTTTCATGATCAGTATGGAATTCCAAACCGCTTTGCGTTTTTGTATATTTTTGCATTGCTTGCGATGGCGTATGAAGGATATTGTGTGTTGGTAAGAGGCAAAAGAAAAGTTTCACTGTGGATTTATTTTGCAGTGATCCTATGCGGTATTTTGATCGGAATCACAATGAAAACGTCGACAGTGAAATTGGAAATGAAAACGGTTTACGCAACAGTTGCAGCGATCGCAGTTTATATGGTTTGTTTCGCATTATATCAGAAGAAGATTTTCAGGAAGAAAATATTTACAACATTGATCTGTTTCTTATTTATAGTAGAAACCGCAGCGATGGCAGTGATGGGATTTCAGGAAAATGGAACCGTCGATACAGATAGTTATTTTCAGGATACCAAAGCTATCACAGAAGTAAAAAAAGAGTATCAGAAAAATGTAGAGACAAGAATGGAATTGATCAGTGGGCGTATGCTTGATGAAAGTATCTGGCATACCTTAAATGGAATGACATTGTTTGGTTCCACAGCACAGGGAAACGTTGTCGATATGATGGATCAGCTTGGATTCTACACAGGTGTAAATGAATATTTATATGAAGGTGCAACGCCATTTACAAATAATCTGATGTCCATGAAATATCAGATTTACCGTCCATATGATACGAAATATACCGAATTTTCACTAAAAGAAAGTGTTGGAAATGTCACGGTTTATAAAAATCCTTATCGAACAGCACTTGCCTATACGATGGATGACTTGGTACAAACTTGGGATTATGAAGATTATAATCCATTTTATGTACAAAATGATCTGGCAACGAGTGCATTTGATGTTGATGAGTTGTTTCATATGGTCAAAACAGCTAAGCCGCAATTAAACGATTGTAAGATCACATCCGATAATGGTGATGGAGAATATGTATTTGAAAATACATCCGCACGACCAGATAACATGGTATTTACGATCAGATCAACAAAAACAAGGCGGTTGTATATTCATTTTGATGGAAGCCAGGTAGAAAATACTGTGATCGAGAAAAATGGAGAACAGGTTTTGACGGGAAGGCTGGATTCACAGATTATTTATCTTGGAAACGTGCAGAAAGGTGATGAGATCCGTATCAAAATGCAACTCAAACAAGATAATGGAATGTCTGGAGTTGTAAGATTGACAGCAGCGGAACTTGATGAAGAAGTGATGGAAGAACTTGCACAGAGGATGCAGGAAAATGCATGGAAACTTACCAGTGCCAAAGGAAATCATCTAAGTGGAACGATCCATGCACAGGAAGATCAGATGTTATTTTTCTCAATTCCATACGATAAAGGATGGACGGTGAAGATTGATGGCAAGAAAGTGAAAACAAAAGCACTTGGGAAAGCATTTTTGACAGTGAAAGTGCCGGAAGGAAAGCATAAAGTTTCACTGACTTATGTATCTGTTGGATTTAAAGAAGGGGCAATTTTGAGTATTGCAGGTTTTGTTGTTTTTATCCTGATCATGGCTTTTTTCAGAAGAAAGAAAAAAGCTGCAGTTAAAGAAGTATAAATTTTCGTAAGAAATTCTTATGATTTTGGTCTATTGAAAGTCAGATTCGTTTTTGCTATGATGAAAGAAATTAATAAGCAGGAGGAAAAGGATTTATGAGAAAGTTTATTGGAAAATTCCTTGCAGCAGGACTTTGTGTCGCAATGGTATTATCATCTGTAACTGTCAAAGCAGACAGCGTTGATCAGAAATATCTGGCACTTGGAGCTGACTTAACAGCTTCCCAGAAAAAGAAAGTGTTAGAACTTCTGGATTTAGATGATAATAGCGACTATAAAGTTATTACTGTAACAAATAAAGATGAACATGAATATTTGGACAGCTATCTATCAAGCAGAGTGATCGGAACAAGAGCATTATCTTCTGTGACTGTAGAACAGAAAGATGATGGAAATGGAGTGAATGTCACAACACAGAATATCTCTTACTGCACATCTGGAATGTATCGAAATGCTCTGATCACAGCAGGGATCAAGAATGCCGATGTAAAAGTAGCTGGTCCATTTAAGATTTCTGGAACAGCAGCATTGGTTGGCGTTATGAAAGCCTACGAAGAAATGACGGGAAAGAAGATTCCAGAAAAGAGCAAAGATGCAGCGACAGACGAGTTGATCACAACGGGAGAAGTTGCGGAAAATATCGGTTCTGACGATGCAGAGAAACTGATCGCAGATGTCAAACAGAAAGTTGCAAAAGATAATCTGTCATCTCCATCTGAGATCAAACAGGCGATTGAAGAGTCTGCAAAAGATTTAAATATCAATCTTTCTGATGCAGACCGAGCGAAGATACAGAGTCTGATGGATAAGATTTCAGGACTTGATCTGAATGTGTCTCAGTTAAAATCTCAAGCAAAAGATTTATATGATAAGCTTGGAGGAAGTCAGGGAATCTTTGATAAGATCGCAGCTTTCTTCCAGTCTATTTTCAGCTGGCTGTCTAATTTATTTTCATAAAAGCTTAGGAGCATATAAGAAACGAATATCTCTCCTTATGTAACATAAGATTACATAAGGAGGGATTTTTTTATGGGACAAAATGAAATGATCTTTTACATAGTGGCAGCGGGATGTATGATCTGTCTGATGATCGGAATTGTAAGGAAACCGGCATATTTGCTGGTGCTTTTGCTGCGGGGAGCTTTTTGTGCGATGATCGTATATGGAATCAGCATTGTTTGTATGCGGAAAGGAATCACAGCACCAGTCAATCTTAATATCTTGTCCATTGGAACAGGTGCACTGTTGGGGCTTCCAGGAATTATTGCATTGTATGCGGCAGCGGTGTTTTTATTGCAGTAATAATGTGATGTAAAGTGCGCTAGTAAAATACTGGATTTTGTATTTCTGTAAAATAATAGAAAAAATACTAGACAAATACTGTAAATAGATGTAAAATAATGGAACATAAAGGAAGGAGGAAAGATGAAGATATGGATTCTATTATTTTTGATCATGGCAGCAATTTATGATTACAGAGATTTCAAGATCCCGAATAAGCTCAATGGGGCAGGAGCGTTGATCACGCTGGTTCTTGCAAGAGTCTCTGGGATGAAGGCAGCAGATATGATGATCGGAGTTTTGGTTGTGCTGATCAGCTGTGGATTATTATTCTATATTGGATGCCTTGGCGGTGGAGATGTGAAGCTGCTGATGGTATGTGCAATATCTATTGGACGGGCAATGCCCCGGTTTCTGATTTTGTCATTTATATGTAACGGTATTTATGCCGTGATCTTTTTATGGAAGAGGAAGAACTTCCATCTGCGATTATTTCGCTTATTTCAATATGTAACACAATGTAAGGATAACAAGAGATTATTGATGTACGAGACAGAGAATGGGGATCTTATGAAAGATGGAATGATACATTTTTCATTTGGGATCCTTGCAGCGTACATGATCTGCCTGTTAGGAGGTGGACTATGAAGGATATTTCAATCGGTATTTATCACAAAGACCATCAGTATGGAAAACGGCTGATGGAATACTTAAATCACCAGAAAGATTTCCCGATGACGGCATCATTTACGTCGGATGAGGAGATGTTTTTTAAACAGGAACAAGAGGGAGATTTTGAATGCCTGGTACTGGCAGAAGAGACGGATTATCATGGAGATTTTCCGGTTTGCCGAATTGGAGCAAATGAATCTATGGGTGGGATGTATTGCCAGAGTGCAAAAGAGATCGCAGCGGGAATCTATCATTGCCTGAATGTAAGTCCTCAGATTGAAAATGAACGGATTTTTGGAGTATATTCTCCGATTTCAAGACTGGAGATATCGGCATTTGCAAGGAATATGGCAGCTTCGAATGGGTGGATTTATTTTGGAATGCAACCATATGGACACTTTGAAGAAGATGAGACAGATGACCTTTTGTTGTTTTATATCAAAGAACACAAAGAAGATATTGTACTATATTTTATGGAACATCAGAAGAAGTTTGATGGTTGTGTAGGATTTGCGGGAGCTTCATGTTATCTGGATTATCGAGAATTATCTATGCAGGATTATGAATGGTTTTTTGAGAAATTAAGAGAAACAGGAATTTGTATTATTTTTGATATTGGCATCGCATCACCGCCAGATCTTAAGTTCTTTGGGTTGTTTGATCGGATTTTTCTTCCTCTTATGCGGCAAGATCTGGGGTGTATGGAATATAAGAAGTTTCAAAAACAGATGAAAAAACATGGAGTATGGAAATTGACAAACTGGGAAGAAGTGATGCTTGAGAGCTGGAAGAACAAAGGAGGAAGGGGGCAGTGGCCTTGAAGGAATTGCTGAAACAAAGAGTAATGGAGAAATTGAATTTTTCACAGGAGATTTCTGATGAACATTTAAAAGGTGTGATTCAGGAAGAGATCATGAAAATATCAGAAGAATATCCGTTGCTTTTGTCTGACAAGATTCGCTTGAATCAGGAAGTTTTTTATGCTCTTCGAAGATTGGATATTCTGCAAGATCTGTTAGAAGATGATTCTGTGACGGAGATCATGATCAATGGCTATAAAAATATTTTTATTGAGCGGCAAGGAAAACTGCACCGATATCCTGGGCATTTTTCGGATAATGAAAAATTATATCAGGTAATTCAGCAGGTTGCATCAGGAGCGAACCGTATGGTAAATGAACGAAATCCAATTGTGGATGCGAGACTTAACGATGGTTCGAGAGTAAATATCATTTTGCCGCCGATATCAATCGATGGGGCAACGATGACGATCCGAAAGTTTGCAAAGGAACCGATGACATTAGCATGGCTTTGTGAACGGGAAGCATTTTCGGAAGAAATTGCGAAGTTTTTGAAGATTCTTGTAAGGGCGCGCTATAACATTTTTATCTCGGGGGGAACAGGCAGTGGGAAGACGACGTTGCTCAATGGAATGTCAAATTGTATTCCGAAAGATGAGAGGATCATAACAATTGAGGATTCCGCAGAATTGAAACTTAATGGGATTGATAATCTGGTCCGGTTAGAGATGAGGAATGCGAATGCAGCAGGGGAAAATCAGGTTGATATGAAAGAACTGATCAAAGCGGCATTACGTTCACGGCCAGACCGGATTATCGTCGGAGAAGTGCGAGGCGAAGAAGCCTTGTCTATGTTAAATGCAATGAATACAGGCCACGATGGAAGCATCTCGACAGGACATGCGAACAGCTGTAAAGATATGCTTAAGCGAATCGAAACGATGGTCTTGATGGGAGTCGATATGCCAGTAGAAGCGATCCGTGGGCAGATGGCATCTGCAATCGATGTGATCATTCATCTTGGAAGAAGCTTTGACGGAAGTCGAAAACTGATGGAGATTTCAGAGATTACTGGTATGGCGGCGAGTCAGGTAGCATTACATCCGTTGTTTGAGATGAATGAAGATGATGAACTTACAATGAGATCAGAATTATGTGATCAGAAGAAGTTAAAGGAGTATGGTCAGTATGAAGCATATCAGAAACTTATGGAATCTTTTAAAGCAAGAGATCAGCCTGTGGAAATATGAGAAGCAAGAGTTGGTTAAGGGAATTTGCTATATCGTGATGATCGCATGGCTGTTTTTTGACCGAATTGCATTTGCGATTCTTTTGATTCCATATTTGTTTGTTTTTATGAAACAACAAAGAATTCATAAGGTGCATCGGGAGAAGGAAAAGCTGCGAAAGGAATTCCGTGAAATGATGATTTCTATTGGAAATAGTTTATCTGCAGGATACTCTATTGAAAATGCATTGAAAACAGCAAAAAATGATCTGGAGATGTATGAAGAACACAGTTTGTTGGCAAAAGAACTTCAATTGTTGATAAACAAGCTCAAAATGAACGAACCTGTGGATAATCTGCTCTTTGATATGGCAGAACATGTAGGTCTGGAAGAATTTTATCAGTTTGCACAGGTCATATCAATTGCGAAAAAAAGTGGTGGGAATCTGATTGAGATCACGGAAAATACGATAGAACATTTAAGTCAGGCAATCCAGACAAAAGAAGAGATTCACACGATGATCGCGGCAAAACAAATGGAGAAAAAGATCATGTCTGTTATGCCATATTTTATTCTCCTTTATGTAAGGATTGCAAATCCTGGATATTTCGACATACTGTATGAGAGTTTTGCCGGAGTTTTAGTCGCAGTGATTTCTCTTTTATGTCTGTGGATCGCAGATATATGGGCAGAGAGGGTGACTGAGATTGAAATTTAAGTTTCAATGGATTAATAAGATCGTGGAAAAACTTCCAGAAGAACTCAAAGAAAAAAGAAAAGCAGAGATAGGATCCTGTTTCATAGGAACAAAGAAACAATTAGATGAGAAAGTAAGGAAGAGTCTGTATGAACAGGTGAAGATCATAAGCGTGGCGACTATTATTTTTCTTATCGTTCTTTTTCTGACCATAATCTTTTATTTCAGTCAGGACCGTAGAATTCTGATCACGAGAGATGAAACGGGCGGCGAAGTTACAGAGCAACAGATTCGTATTAAAACAAAAAGCGATGATGATATTTATACCTTGGAGATTCATCCAAAAGGATATACAAAAGCCCAGATCACGCAGGCATTTGACAGAGGAGAAGCTTATTTAAGGAAACATCTTGTGGCGAAAAACAAATCATTAAATGAAGTGGAACGAAATCTTGAAATGCCAGTAAAGATACCTGGGGAAAATATTGCGGTACAATGGCAGAGTGATGATCCTACAGTCATCGATGAAGAAGGCAATGTGTTTTCGAAGAATGTCAAAAAAGACTATCTGTTGAATCTTGATGCAAGGATGGAATGTCAAGGAGAAGTAAGGATCTTAAAGATTCCTGTCTGTGTAGTTCCTGGGAATTCAGGGAAAAAGGTATCAGAAAAACAAAAGATCATTGCAGATCTTAAGAAATTGGAAGAAAAACATATTACGAAGGAACAGTTTTATCTTCCAGATGTGATCCGGCAGGGCAGACTTTTACCTGCGGAAAATGAAAGTCAGATTCCTGCAATTTTATTTCTTGGGATTGCAGTGATTATATTTTTCTGGTATCACGAAAATGAAAAATATAAGGAACAAAGAATACAGACATTGGAACAATCTATGGCGGAGTATCCACAGATCATAGAACATCTGATCTTATTTCTGGGGACAGGAATGAGTGTGGTG
>OGLX01001464.1_pt1 | contig 11772 bp, 8 predicted proteins | sample 1572821 | NCBI WGS metagenome assembly OGLX01 (sample SAMEA2581908, study PRJEB24529) | metagenome | biome: Human gut stool | place: China | collected 2011 | reverse complement strand
GTTTGGAACGGGTTGATTTGCGGCAATCATATACGCGGTTGTGACAACCATCTGCCTGTATAAAAATGCATATGGTATTATGACGGTTTTATTTGCCGCAGCAACGATTGGCTTCTTATATTACGTCTGTTCGCACGCACCGCAGAGTAAGGCGTACGATAACCGCGAGGATAAGACGTCGAATCCGCATACGATGATCTACTATATAGGAATTTTGCTGCTTGGCGTGTCAACGTTCCTGACTGCAGACCGATTCCTGATTACATGTAATTACATAGGAATTTACCTGCTTTCGATGACCGTGTTTTTTACCTGCTTTTGCGATGCGGACAAATGGGGTGTCGGGAAATACATCCGTGCTGTGATAGGCACCGTGTTCTCGCCGCTTGGGTATCTGTTCCGCGGGTTCAGTGACTGCTATGTGTATGTGAGACAGCGGGAAAAGAAAAAATCCAAGGCAATCTATGTGCTGGTTGGTGTGCTGATTGCACTGCCATTTCTGGTTTTAATGTTGATCGTGCTGTCCGAGGCTGATGCCATCTTCAAATACATTGTCGACCGGAGTATTGGAAATCTGCAGTTATCCGGGAATCTGGCAGGCTTCGTGATGATGCTCGTTGCGGTATTTGTCATCGTATATGGAATCTTCTGCAAGATGGTGATACAGCCGCCGAAGATCGACTGTGAAGAAAAGCGGATGGTGGAGCCGATGATCGGTATTACGTTCTGTGGTCTGCTGACTGCATTATATGCAGTGTTCGCAATCATTCAGATCCTGTCGCCATTTCTTGGAAAGCAGATGCTGCCAGCCGGGTATTCGTATTCGGAATATGCGAGACAGGGATTCTTCCAGTTGCTTTTTGTTGCGGCTGTAAATTTGGTAATTGTTCTGGTTTGCAACCGTGCATTTGCAGAAAGCCGGGTGCTTCGGACGATTCTTACGATCATGTGTGGCTGTACCTATGTGATGATCGGCTCTTCGGCAGTGCGGATGTTGATGTACATTCGGGCATATCATCTGACGTATCTGCGTGTGCTGGTGCTGTTTGGACTGCTGGTATTGGTTGTGCTTTTCACTGGCACGATCATCTATCTGTATAAGAATACATTCCCACTGATGAAATATATGATCGTTGCATGTGGCGGTTTGTATATCGCGTTTGCGTTGTCACATCCGGATACGTATATCGCGCGTTATAATCTTGCGTGTGCACGTGCGGATGTGCAGACATGGATGGCGGAGGATGTCGATACGGACGATATGGAGATCCGGCTGATCGACCTGATGCAATATGATCTGCAGGCTGGCTCGGCGGATCGGACGCCTGCGGTGTTTGAGTTTTTGGAGTGGGCACAGGCACGTGGAATCTGGACCGATGAGAACGATGATGAGGCGCAGAGCCTGCTTACCTATCATAGTAATCTATGTACGAGCCGACGGGGTATCCGGACCTTTAATGTGAGCACGTATCGTGGAAAAACGGCACTGGAGAATTACCTGGAAAATTAAAATATGACAGACAGCTATCAGTTAGCGAATCTGGCTGGTATGTGTTGTAGGAGGAAACAGATAGATGGAAGGAAGATTGATTGGCGTCGGAGTCGGCCCGGGAGATCCGGAGCTTCTGACGCTGGCAGCGGTGCGTGCGATCCGGGAGAGTGACTGCATCTTACTGCCAAATGAGAAGAAAGAAGAATGTTATGCTTATAAGATCGTGCGGCAGGTCGTACCGGAGATCGAAGAAAAGGAGATCTGCCCGATGCAGTTTCCGATGACGAAGGATGCGGATGTGCTTCGTGCGGCACAGGATCGCTGCTTTGCCGAGGTGCAGGCACGGATGCGGCAGGGAAAGACGCTTGTATTTCTTACGATCGGTGATCCAAGTGTGTACTCGACCTATCATTATATTCACCGGCGAGTGCTTGCGGCGGGGATGCCTGCGTCGATGATCAGCGGCGTGCCTTCTTTCTGTGCGGTGGCGGCAAGACTTGGAATCTCCCTTGCGGATCAGGGCGAGGAGATCCATATTATTCCGGGCAGCTACGCGGTGGAAGATACCGCGGACGTCATGCTTGGGTTCATGAAAGACAAGGTGGAGGTTGGATACTATTCAGCCGCAGTAAAGATCAAATCAATCATGGTTAGTGTAGTGACTTCTGCTAGCACGGTATTATTACCAAGAGCGTCTTATTATGTAGATAAAGGTATGATGGACGAGTTCTCAAGAATATTGAAGAAGACAATGCGCTTTATCTTCCTTGTGGCGATTCCTTTTTCCATTTATTTTATGATCTATGCGAAAGAAGGAATTTTCTTCTTATCTGGTAAAGCGTATGCCGGAGCTATTATACCAATGCAGATAATCATGCCGACGCTTACGCTGATTGGCATCAGCAATGTGACTGGCATTCAGATGATGGTACCATTAGGAAGAGAAAAACAGGTATTATATTCTGAGATTGCAGGAGCGATTGTAGATTTGGTGTTAAATACGATTTTTATTCCAATCTATGGCGCAGCAGGTGCAGCGCTTGGTACATTGGTTGCGGAGGCCGTTGTGTTAGGCTGGCAATGTGTAGCGATTCGAGACCTGAAAATGGGAATATTTCAGAAGCTTCCATATGGAAAGATTCTTATCGCAGTCGGACTTGGAAGTGCTGCATCTTTCTGGGTAAAATTACTAGGAATCAGTGTATTTCCAACGCTTGTGATATCTGCAGTTTGCTTTTTCGGCGTGTATGGAATTGTGATGACGGTATTGAAAGATTCTTTGGTAATTGAGTTGGAAAAACAGTTGATTAGAAAGATAAAAAAGAATGATTGTGTCTAAGAGGCACAATCATTCTTTTGGTAAACATATAAGTTATATTTTTGAAGCAGATTCTAAATTACATCTTAGGAAAAAGGCAGTTATAGATAGTCCTCTTTATTCGTGGAAATTCCATAATTTAAATCCATTGATTGTGGTGATAAGCTCCGCAGATATATCTTTATAATAGTATTTTTTCAGATATTCAAATTTCGTAGTGTATTGGCGGTTGTCCACCAGGATAATTTTGTCATTTACAAGGCTTTTTAGTGGAGATTTAAAATTAATATTGTTTTCTGTCCAGCATGTATTATTTGAAGGATAACCATAAGTAACTCCGCCCAAATAAAAATAATAATTATTATAGTATCCGACTGGAAGCCGCTTCCATGGCTTGTAATTATAATATATTAACTGAATGGTTGAGGAAAAATCCATTAAATAATAATGTTCGTTATCTGATTCAATGTGGTCTATTAAATCCGCATGCGGTCGTCTGTGCGAGATATCACATCGGTATTTTTTTATATTGAAATCATATGAACGAAACATGGTATCAGAAATATATTGTGAATATATCTCATCCGACATTGTCTTATAATTTGTATCTGGAATGTATAAAGGAACCTTCAATAATAGAATGAAAGCACCTAAAATATTTAATGATAATTTATATGTATTATTTAGTGTGGTCACATTTAACGAAGTAATCAGACCAATTGCAAGACATAAAAAAATGCAGTATTCCACTCGATATACAACTCGACCGCGTATAAAAAAGTATACAAGAAGTAATCCGGCTATAATAAAATCAGGAATCATACAAATAAATTTATGAGGATCAATAAATAATAGAATAAACATCATTAATAGTAATCCCCAAACAACAGTATATGATTGATATTTCCTGTCACGAAAAGAGTTTATCAAGTGCTTTACAGAGAGTATATAGTTTTTATGAACCTCCTTTTTGACAGTGGAGTAGTTTGTTAGAATTTCAGGGGTATAAATGTTCTGATCTAGTAAATTCCATGATTCAATCATATGAAAGTCAATTTCATCTAATCCCTTTGATTCAAAAAAAGAAGCATAGGACGAATAATCATATGTTTTAATGTCTGTAATGGATGCACGTAATTCATTTAATTCTCGGTATTGTTTGTAGGACGGTGAATTATTCCAAATAATTTTATCTACTCCCATAACGCATAAAACTGATATAAAGAGAATTATACAATACAATAAATTTTTAATAAAAAAATGAGTATTGAATTCCTTGATAGTAAAAGCATACTTTATAAATACTATAAAAAGAAAAATAAGTACAATAAAGATACATTGAAAACGAACCATTGACCCAAGAAGTGTTAGCAGCGCACCGATTATCATATGCTTTCGTTTTTTTTCTGAATAAAAAATAGCATATAAAAACATACTTCCCCCTGCGCATGTTGCAACCGTAGCGGTCTTAGTAAATTGTACTAAAATATACAAGTCGTCAGAGAAAAAAGAAACAAAAATAAGACAAAAGATTAATCCTATGAGTGAGTTGTTTCGCTTCAAAACTATATAACAGAGAGATGTTAAGGAAACGAAGCAAATTACGACTTGAAAAACGAAGTACCAACTTATTTTTTTGGTAATGGAATATAAAAACTTAAGAAGATAACCATATAGGATGTTAGAGAAAAGTAAGTGTTCGTTGTAATTATGTCCAAGAGCACCGGATAATATCGCATCCATAATAAAGTCATCAGATACTTCGTATTTCATGTCACAGAATAATAGAGCAAGAAACAGGAAAGTAAGATTTATAAGTAAAGATACAATAAATTTATTGTTGGTTAATTTATCTTTAAACATTTTAAAACCTTTCATTGATAATTTTAACTATTATTGTACCATGAATCATTGATAAAAAGAAGACCTATAATGCAAATTTTACCACAGATGCGCGGTGCCTGTAAACTTGAGTTAAATAAAAATTGACATAAAGTATGTGATGCTATAAAATTAAAAAAGGCGTCATTATGGCACGAATATTGATAAATGGAGATTTCATACATGGGAGAAATAAAGCTGTTAGATTGTACACTGAGAGATGGAGGATACGTTAACGACTGGAAGTTTGGACATAATAATATGGTTAGTATCTTTGAACGGTTGGTAGATGCAAATGTAGATTATATCGAGATTGGATTTTTAGATGAAAGAAGACCATTTGATATTAATAGAAGTATTATGCCAGATACGGATTGTGTTCAGAAGATATTTGGAAATCTTGACCGAAAAAATTCTTTGATTGTAGGGATGATTGATTATGGTACATGTTCGTTGGCGCATATCAAACCATGTGAGGAATCATATTTAGATGCGATTCGAGTGATTTTTAAAAAACATCTCCGGAATGAAGCTATGAGTTTTTGCGCTGAGCTTAAGAAACTTGGATATAAAGTTTTTGCTCAGTTGGTATCGGTTACAAGCTATACAGATGACGAAATGATGGACTTGATCCGACTCGCAAATGAAGTGAAACCATATGCAGTTTCCATGGTGGATACTTATGGATTGATGCATCAAAATAATTTGAAACATTATTTTGATCTGCTAGATCAATATTTGTTGCCAGAAATTGGGTTAGGATATCACGCACATAATAATTTCCAGATGGGTTATGCAAATTGCATTACCATGATGAGTCAGGTTACAGACAGACTTTTGCTTGTAGACGGAACCATCTATGGCATGGGCAAAAGCGCCGGTAATGCTCCTATCGAATTGATTGCCATGTACATGAACAGTAACTTAGGTAAAAATTATGATATTAGCCAATTCTTAGAGGCGATTGATGCCAATATAACAAGTTTTTATACTCCGGCAACATGGGGGTATAATATGTTCTTCTATTTGGCAGCATCTAATGATTGCCATCCAACATATGTATCGGATTTAATGAAGAAGAAAACACTTTCAGTTAAACAGATTAATGAATTGTTAGGACGACTTCAGGGAGATAAAAAACTGTTATATGATAAAAAATATATGGAACAGTTGTACTTGGAGTATCAGGAAAATGATATAGATGATACATTAGATGTACAGGCACTAAAGGAATTGTTTGGTAGCAGAAAGCTTCTTCTTTTGGGAACTGGGGATAGTGTGACGGAACAGGAAGAACTCTTAAAGAACTTTATTAACGAGAATAATCCAATAGTTATTTCTATGAATTATATACCAGATAACATTTCGCCTGATATGATATTCCTGAGTAATTCGAAGAAATATGTGCAGATTGCTAGTAAACTTTCAAGACATCAAGGGGAATATAAGATTATAGCAACATCGAATGTTACAAAAACAAGCGGTGCATTTGATTATACTGTGCGTTATAAAGATGTTTTGGATACTGAGGAAAATGCAATTCCCGATGTCGCATTTGCGGTATTGTTAAAGACAATGGAAAAAGTAGGCGTCAAGGAAGTGTATTTGGCCGGAATTGACGGATTTAATGAAACACATAATGGCATATATTTAGATGATGAAGAACGCTGTGATTATGGAATAAAGCATACAGATGAGTTGAATGAATATGTAAATCAGATGATGCAGAGAATGAATAAGACAATCAAGATGAATCTGTTAACAAAAAGTATATACACATTGTAAAAACATGATAATGGAGATAAGGGATTATGATTAGTTTTAATGTACCACCAGTAACGGGTAAAGAAATAATATATATGCAGGATGCGATATCCAGAAACAAGATATGTGGTGATGGATATTATACAAAATTATGTAATAAATGGATTGAAGACACAACGGGAATTGCTAAAGCTTTGCTTACGACTTCATGTACACATGCGACGGAGCTTGCTGCGATTTTATGTGATATAAAGCCTGGTGATGAAGTTATTATGCCATCTTATACTTTTGTATCAACTGCAGATGCCTTTGTGTTGCGTGGCGCAAAAGTTGTATTTGTTGACATTCGTCCAGATACAATGAATATTGATGAAAAACTGATCGAAAATGCGATTACTGATAAAACGGTTGCGATAGTACCTGTACATTATGCAGGGGTATCTTGCGAAATGGATACAATTATGGAAATAGCTGGAAAATATAATTTGAAGGTTGTTGAAGATGCTGCGCAGGGTGTTATGTCAAAGTATAAGGGAAAAAGTCTAGGAACAATCGGTGATTATGGATGCTATAGTTTCCATGAGACAAAGAATTATAGTATGGGTGAGGGTGGTGCAATTCTTATCAGAGATGCAAAAGATTCTGATCGAGCGGAGATTGTACGTGAAAAGGGAACAGATCGGAGTAGATTTCTTCGAGGACAAGTTGACAAATATACGTGGGTTGCGGCGGGCTCTTCCTATCTTCCAAGTGATTTGAATGCAGCATATTTATATGCACAGTTGGAAGTTGCACAGCAGGTTTTTGACGATCGTATGAATAGTTGGAACAAGTATAATGAGGCGTTTAAGTATCTAAAAGATAAGGGAGTTATTGAGACACCGTTTGTTCCAGAAGAGTGCGAGCATAATGCACATATGTATTATATTAAGCTTGATAATATAGAGGAAAGAACGAAATTTATTAATTATATGAAAGAAAATGATATATTAACGGTATTTCATTATATCCCACTTCATTCGGCTCCGGCAGGAAGAGAGTATGGTGTATTTGCAGGTGAGGACAAATACACAACAAAGGAAAGTGAACGAATTGTTCGGCTTCCATTGTATTATAACATGGGAGAAACTGTGGATGAAGTTATATCAAAAGTATACAAATATTTTGAATAGTAAATGGAGTAAGGATTATTTATGAGATTCTATACAAAAAAAATCTTTTTTTTGCTCACTGTTATCAGTGTATGTATGTTGATGTGTTTGAATGTGCATGCTAAAAGTGAAGATTTTACAGGAAAAGGGACAGGTAAAGAACCATATTTAATTCAAAATTGTGAAGATTTATATCATTTAAGAGATTTGGTGAATGAAGGGGAAACATTTCAAGGAATATATTTTCGACAGACATGTGATATTGATTTAAAAAGTGAAAAATGGGAACCAATAGGAAATACCTCAGGCGGAAAATCGTTCTGGGGCATTTATGATGGAAATGGATATGGTATTAGTAAATTATATATTGCAGAGCAAGAGCATGCTGGTCTTTTTGGAAGCTTGGGAGGAAAAGTAGTCAATCTCAAGATAATTAGTGGGCATATAGAAGGTAGGGTTGCGGGTGCGATTGCGGGGCAAGCAGTAGGGGAGAATGCCGTAATTGCTAATTGTATAAACTATGCAAATATATGTGGAAATAGTGCGGCAGGTATTGCGGGAGAGTTTTATCAAGGCACGATTGCGAATTGTATAAATAAAGGAACTATCAGCGGAGATACTTCGTATGGTATTGTGGCAATAGATAACGATGTGAAAGTATACAGTTCTTATTCCGTGAACTATGAACTAGCGCCTAAAGGTATTGTTGCTGCAAAAAGCGCGGTTGTTACAACACAATATTTATCAACAGAAAAATTTGCGGTCAAGAATTCTATTACTGCTGCGATTGCAAAATGGTTGTTCCTGGGTACAGATGACGTTGAGTTATTGGAGTGGGAGAATAATGGAAATTTAACATATAAGCGAACAGGTGTTATTACATTTTTGACATATATGATTAATTTCATGCTTTTGCCGCTTTTATTATGCTGTGTTTTTCTGATGTTAGTACATAAATATAGAAAAGACAGAAAAAATATTTATCAGAATAATAAATATTTTATAAATGCAATATTTATTATTTCAATTATAGTTTCTTATTTTTGTGATGTATTTATATTTGCAAAGGGGACAACTGTTTTACATTTTGGAAATATTTTATTTGTAATATTAGTTAATCTATGTTCAATATTATTTGGCAAGATTATTTTTCAAAATAAATCTTCTTCAAAAATTAAAATTCCATTTAGTTTATTATTGGTTATAGGTGTTGTAATTGTTGTTGAATTGCTGCAATTTAATAATGTCCCAAGGTATGATGCAAATATTTATTATGGCAGTTTAGTAAGGGCAACAAAATTATTTAATTTGGATTTTTTATCCTTTTTAGGTGCATTTAATTGTTGGAAATGGGCACAGGGATTGGCACTGTTTGCGGCTCCTTTAGAAGCTGTTTTACCAGGTAGGATAATTGGAGTATATATAGCTAATCTTGTTATCACGGTTATTACTTTATGTATACTTCATTGGCTAATAAAGAAGATATATCTAGATATTACAAACTTACAGGCCTCCATGATTAGTTTGTTATTTGCGTTCTCTCCATATATTGTTGGTCTATTTTCATATATCGATATGGATTGGAATGTTACATTTTTTGCGGTTTGGTTCTTAGCTGCGGTAATAAAAGGAAATGATTTATTGATTTCGTTTACTGGATTTTTGATGTCGTTTACCAAGATAACGGGCTTTGCTTTTTATGTGTTTTTTCTATTTGCTTATATGATAATAGATGTATATATCAATAAAAATAAAAAATCCTTTTTTAAACAGTTTATGAATTGGTGGTCATGGAAAAAAGTTTTTTTATGGCTGTTTCCAGTTTTATGTTTTATGGTTTTGTTTAAATATGGAGACTATTTTACATCGCAATCTTTTTATGGAACATTTGTAAGTACATCGATGATTAATTTGTTAGATAAGAATCAAATTATGAATACATTCTTGCAGACTTTTGTTTTTGGATTTCGTTGGTTATTGGTGTTATTGATAATAGTAGGGATAGTGTGGACAAATAAACGAAAAAGTGATTCATCTAATAATATGATTATCGTTTATTCGTTGTATCTTAGTTCTTTGTTGGTTTTATTGTTATTAATGTTATATAATTCTGATGCAAATTGCCCAAGATATACGACACTGTTTTCTTTGATATTTGCACTACTGATTCCTTTGTTTATTGAATCATTTACAAGCAGAAAGCTTAAAAATCTATCAATTATTTGTCTTGATATATTGATGATATTTCAGACGTTTTGGACAACTGATCCGTCTATTATATTATATGCGGATTCAATAAATACTGGGCAAAAAGAAATATATAAATTGGCATATAAATCTGATAAGCGGGAAGGCATGAATATTGTTTCGGGTGTAGATGGGAAATATCCGATATTGGGTGATTTATATGCATATAATTTGGAATATTCTTTTTATGATGATTTGTTGGATTGTGCATTTAAAAAAATGGATTTTTCAAAAACAAAAAATGTATTTATATTAGATATTATAGATTATGAAATAAATATATCGGGAAGAAATTACGGTGGTGCAAACTGCTATAAGATATATTGGGACGATAAAAATAAAAAAAGAATATTCAATAGTAAAGATACCGAGATGTTAAAGGTAAAAACATTATATTCTGATTTTATACTGTCGAGGGGAGACAAATACTTGGATGCAGATAACCGATTTTATTTTATTGTTCCTGCGCGTGCAAGCAATAGAGAAGTTATAGATAAAATATCGGAATTAGGATATAAAGTTGAGGAATTAGGGAAAATAGTCAATATGTATGGTGAAATAGACGTTTATTATTTTGAAAAATGAGAAATTGGTAATGGAAAATAAAAAATATAAAGATAATCGAATAGTTGTATTACGCTTTTTGGCGTGCCTTTTAATTACAAATAGTCATTGTGGTGATTTATATCCAATTTCATTGTTGGCGATTGGTGGAGGACAAGGAAACGTTATTTTTTTTGTTTTGTCAGGATATTGTTTAGCTAATATAAATATTGGGTTTAGAGAATGGATAAAAAAGAGAGCTAATAGAATTTTACCAGCAACAATAATTTTTCTTTTGTTACGAATTATACTTATAGACGGAAAATCCGAATTTGCAAATACTGATTTTAGTGTATTAATTAAAAGATATGTCGATTTATATTGGTTTGTTTTTGCAATATTGTTGTATTATGTTATTTTTTATTTTGCAATAAAGGGACAGAGTATAAAAAAATACATAGGGGTGCTGTGTGCATATGCGTTAATATATATAGTATCATATGTTTTTGGAATGGATTTATCAACATTTTGTGTTGAATTAGAAGGTTTTTCATTGTTTAAAGTTTTATTTTATTTTGGACCATTCTTTTCAGGAGGAATTATTCGAAAGATTATAAATAATAAAAATATGCAAAAAGTGAGAAAGTATTCCAAATTTTATTTTGTCGGTGGTATTTGTGGTATTCTGGTATGGGCTATGGAATATATTGAAATTTTGATATATAATAGTGCTTACAAATATCAGTTTTTGATTCATTTAGGTATATATATTTTTGGGATTAATGTTTTACTTTATATGTTGAGCATTTCTGATATTAAAATAAGAAATGAAAATAAACTATGGCGATGTGTCCAGCTTATTGGAGATAGTACATTATCAATATATTTAATGCAGGTAACATTTAAACCCTTATGTATTGGAATCCCTATGCCGTTTAATTTTTTGATTTTTTGGTTAATGGCTTTAATTGGAGGTTGTATTTATACCATGGTTAAGGAAAAAATAAATAAAAGGATAGAGGAATTATCATGAAGAAGTTATCATTTGTAATACCGTGTTATTGTTCAGAAAAAAGTATAAAAAAAGTTGTTGATGATATTATTAAAACAGTAGAGAATGATGGTAGATACACTTATGAGATAATTTGTGTAAATGATTGTTCCAAGGATGATACATATAGTGTGTTAGTTGATCTTGCACATAATTCTAAAGTAAAAGTGTTGAATATGGCGAAAAATTTTGGACAACATAGCGCACTGATGGCAGGATTTAATGAAGTAACAGGGGATATTGTTGTGTGTTTGGATGATGATGGACAGAATGCACAGTCTTATGGCTGGCTTGGTTGGGCGAAGAATGGCGCACCAGCAGGAAC
>OGLX01001463.1_pt1 | contig 11778 bp, 4 predicted proteins | sample 1572821 | NCBI WGS metagenome assembly OGLX01 (sample SAMEA2581908, study PRJEB24529) | metagenome | biome: Human gut stool | place: China | collected 2011 | reverse complement strand
GGGAAAAGAACCGCAGTCCCGCCAGCTGACCACTTTCGGAGGAGAAGACCGTGAACCGGTTTGGGCTCCTGATGGAAAAACATTCTACTATCTGAGTGAGGAAAACGGCTCTTTCAATATCTACCGACGTACTCCCGGAGATGCGAAGGCCGTGCAGTTGACGCACTATACCAAAAATCCGGTACGCTATCTCATTGCCGCGACGGACGGAAGGTTGTGCTATGGATTTGATGGTGAGATTTACACCCTGCTTCCCGGTGGAGAAGCGCAAAAGGTGAACATCAGCATTGTTTCCGACAGAAACGACAAGGATATTATCCGCCAGATTAAGAGTAGCGGTGCCACGGAAATGGCAGTGTCTCCGGATGGTAAGGAAGTGGCTTTCGTTTTGCGCGGCGATGTCTACGTCACTTCAGTGGAATATAAGACTACGAAGCAGATAACGAATACTCCTTGTCAGGAACGTACCGTAGACTTTGCCCCCGATGGGCGGACACTGGTTTATGCTTCCGAACGTGGCGGGCTTTGGCAACTTTACACTTCGACGATTGTGCGTAAGGATGAAAAGCTGTTTACCTATGCCACAGCGCTGAAGGAAGAACGCTTGATAAACTCGGATGCCGCTTCTTTCCAACCCCAATACAGCCCTGACGGTAAAGAGATTGCCTTTCTCGAAAACCGCAGCACCATCCGTGTCATCAATTTGAAGACAAAGGATGTGCGTACCGTTATGGATGGCAAGTATCAATACTCTTATTCGGACGGTGACCAGTGGTTTCAGTGGAGTCCGGACAGCAAATGGATTCTTTCGGACTATATCGGTGTAGGTGGATGGAACAACAAAGATGTTGTGCTGCTGAATGCCGATGGCAAGGGTGAAATGGTGAACCTGACCGAGAGCGGATACAACGATGGCAATGCCAAATGGGTATTGGGTGGAAAAGCCATGATTTGGACCAGTGACCGTGCGGGGTATCGCAGCCACGGCAGTTGGGGAGCCGAAGACGATACTTATATCATGTTCTTTGATGCTGAAGCATACGACCGTTTTTTGATGAACAAGGAAGAAACCGCTTTACTCGAGGAAGCGGAGAAGGCAGAGAAGGAAAAAGCCGGGAAGAAAGACGAAAAGGATGCCAAGAAGAAAAAAGGGGATGCCGACAAAGATAAGGAGAAAAAGGTAGAGCCGTTAAAGTTCGACCTCGCAAACCGCTTTGACCGTATTGTACGCCTGACCGTCAACTCCTCGCATATGGCAGATGCCATGCTTTCTGCTAAAGGGGATAAACTCTATTATCTTTCTGTTTTCGAGGATGGGTACGATCTTTGGGAACACAATCTGAAAGAGAATGTTACAAAAGTTCTTTTGAAGAAAGTAGGTGCAGGCGCTTTGCAGCCTGACAAGGAAGGGAAGAATATCTTCCTTTGTGCCCGCGACGGAATGAAGAAGATAGAGATTGAAGGCAGCAAGATTTCTCCAATTGAATTTGAGGCTTTCTTCGATTACCGCCCTTATGGTGAGCGTGAATATATCTTCGACCACATCTGGCAGCAGGTAAATGATAAGTTCTATGTGGCAGACTTGCAAGGTACGGACTGGAATGGATACAAAGAAACTTATAAGCGCTTCTTGCCGTATATCAACAATAACTACGATTTTGCGGAAATGCTGAGTGAGATGCTGGGTGAATTGAACGGTTCTCATACGGGAGCGCGTTATTATGCTTCGGGCGCAGCACTTCCTACGGCTGCTTTGGGAGTGTTCTATGATGAAGCTTATGCGGGCGATGGATTGAAGATTAAAGAAATTATAGCTCAGAGTCCATTGACGAAGAAAAAGACGGATGTCAAGCCGGGCTGTATTATCGAGAAAGTGGATGGTGTTGCCATTAAGGCTGGCGCTGATTATTTCCCGTTACTCGAAGGTAAGGCAGGCCGCAAGGTGATTCTCTCGGTCTATGATCCTGTTACCGGAAAGCGGTTTGAAGAAACCTTGAAGCCCATATCTTACGGTGCCCAGAATGAGCTGTTGTATAAGCGCTGGGTGGAAAACTGCCGCAAGAAGGTGGATGAATATTCTGGCGGACGCATTGCTTATATTCACATCAAAGGTATGGATAGTCCGAGCTTCCGTAAGATTTACTCCGATTTGTTGAGCGAAAGCAGTCGTAAGAAAGAGGCTGTTGTGGTGGATACCCGCCATAACGGAGGCGGATGGCTGCACGAACAAGTAGCGACGTTACTTAGCGGCAAGGAGTATGAACGCTTTGTGCCGCGTGGCCAGTACATCGGCAGCGATCCTTTTGACAGATGGCTGAAACCTTCGTGTATGCTGGTTTGCGAGGATAATTACAGCAATGCCCACGGTACTCCTTTCGTATATAAGACGTTGAGAATAGGCAAGCTGGTAGGTGCTCCCGTGGCAGGAACCATGACTGCTGTCTGGTGGGAAAGCCAGATCGATCCAAGTATTGTATTCGGTATTCCGCAGGTAGGTTGCATGGATATGCAGGGCAACTATCTGGAGAACCGCACGTTGCAGCCTGATATCCTGGTCTATAATGAACCGGAAGCTGTTTTGAAGGGAGAAGATGCACAGCTGAAAGCGGCGGTGGACCACTTGCTGAAGGGGTTGCCGCAAAAGAAATAGATGGATTGGACTTTATAAACAAGAGGCTGAATTCAATCTTGAATTCAGCCTCTTGTTTATAAAGTCGATGGGGTGTCTTATTTATTTTACAGTTACTTCTGACAGTTTTAACCAACCAGAATTAGTGAAGGTTCCCTTGGCAGAGATATCCAGCCCCTTAACATTGCTTCCATTGCCTTTGGTTGTATCGACTAAAGCTACTGCCCAGGTATAGGTTCCTTTTTTTACCCCGTGAAGTTTGGGAGTGAACTCATAGGAAGTGGGATAGCCTTTTATCCAGACGGATAAATCAGTATTGTTGTCCAGATAAGAGTAGACTACTTGATTGTCTTGGTTCAATAATGCGAAAGCTACTTTATACTTTTGGTTCCATTGTGGTATATTGGTTGGGCAATATCCCCAGCCTAAGTTGTTCCAGCGATGTACTATCTTTATTCTTGAACCACTCTTCATTTCTTTGGGAACTACAATGGAATCGGGATATAAACGATAACCTCCTTCGGAGATGAAACGCTCAACCAAAGGATAGGCATCACGGAACCAACTCATGGTTTCGTCTCCTACACGGAAATCCATCATGTTGACATGAGCTTCCTGACCGTCTTCAAATTCTCCGATACGCACATCTTTGGCTGTTTTGTAACCGCTCGGGTCATTGTGATAAGGGTGCTTGCTCACAATCCATCCACCTTCCAGTAGAACCGGGCGTTTCATAATCCAAGGTTTCACATAGTTTCGCTCCCACTGGCCGTAATACTCTCTCATTCCGAAAGCATCATGACGTAAGGAAAAGCCTTTCTCGCAAGCGCTGTCCAACAAGCGTTTACTATCGGGATCAAAATTCTCCTCACCTGCCCAGTCTTTGCCTGCACCCATCCAACGATGGTAGTTGATAACTAAAGGTACTTTGGTGAAGTGTTTGACGTAGAGGTCTGTAATCCAATTGAACACAGCTTCCCGGTTCTTGGGGTCAATGTACTTCATAGTGTGTGCCTCACCCCATTTGCCAAGACCGTAGCCGTCTATAAATTCCACCAGGTCAGGGTCATTGTATTTTTGGGCAAATGCTTCTATGAACTTTGCATATTTCTCCTGGAAGATAGGGTCATCAGGATAGGGAGAGCGTTTTCCATTGTCTGTATAGTATTTGGCTCCTGCATCGAATACATAGGCCGGAGTGGCTTCATTTTTTCGGTCGCGGCTGTCGACAACTACACGGAAAGAGAGACGCATACCTCTGTCGAGTGCCCCTTGATTTTTGTTGAAAGCAAACTAATTTTTTCAACTTTTCGTTGGTATCCCAGCCGTAGACTCCTTCGGCGGGATTGAAGGTACTCCAATGCGTACGGATATAGAGTGCGCGTGCATAATCGGAGATTTTCACGGTTGTTCCTTTTTCCGGTACATAGATATGGTCGTATTTCTTCCAGAAGTCATCGCTGACATTCTCATTTGCATAAACAACCCAACCACTTAAAGGGTTTCCCTGCATGGTTTTTCTGTCTGGCCAGATTTTTATATAATCAGCTTCCGTATCTACAGCCATCTTGTATATCTGGCATCCTGCTGCAAGAAACGCACCGACACCGTAAACTTCTGTCATGTCACGCGTCACTTTACGGGGGTCGGCACCGATAGGCTGTACCCAGCCAAGTTTACCGCTTGCATCTACAGCATCGGTCAGTGCCTTCCAGCCTTTTATAATGACTGGCATGAAATCGTCTTCATTCAAGAGTCCCGCATTTACGCCATAGGCCAACGCATATACAAAGAAACCGGTGGAACTGGTTTCGGGAGAAGGATAAGAAGCCGGATCCAGAAGGCTGGCATGCCAATAACCGTCTTCGTTCTGCAATCCGGCGATACGTGTGCATAACCGGATAAACAGTTCTTCGTAATAAGCGCGTTCCATCAAGCCTTTGGGCAACTCCTGCAATACTTCTGCCAGACCGGCCAGTACCCAGGCATTTCCACGTCCCCAGAACACCTTTTTGCCATTGGCTTCTTTTTTACCGAAATAATGCCAATCGCGGTAGAAAAGGTTCTCTTCCTTATCGAATAGGTATTCGTAGGTAGCCCGGTATTCATTGTCCATGAATTGGAGGTATTTCCGGTTGTTGGTTTCACGGTATAGCTTGGCATAAACCGGGGGGGCCATAAACAAGGCATCACACCAGGTCCAGCGTTCTAGGGTTTTGTTGTCACCATACTCCAGTTTGAATGTACCGTTGGATGGATGGTTGACAATCCATTCCGTACGTGCCAGGGTAGGAGCCAGTATTTCCTCTTTTTTATATTTACGGTATAAGTCAATGAATGATTGGGAAACGGTTATATCGTCTGCATGGTACAACCGCTGATGGGGTTGCCAGCAGTTTCGTCTTCCTATTTTATAGAGCCATTGATAGTAGGTGCTGTCATTGTACTCCTCTTCTGCCAGTTTAGCCCAATCTACCATACCTACATAAAGTGCTCCATTGGTCCAATCCAGGTCGTGGTGTTCGTGGGCAGTGTTAGGATTGGAAATTTGCCAGTCTGCCACTTGCTTCATTTTCTCTTTTACTTCCTTTTTGCTGCATGGCACTTGTGCCATGATTGCCATACTGATAAACAGAAAGGCTGCTGCTGTTAATTGTCTGTGTATCTTCATGATTGTTTATTGATAAAATTAAGGGAATTGCCTTTGTTCTCAATGGACGCGGACAATTCCCTTTATGAGAATCTTGAAAACTATCTTTTTACCTTTATTCGTGTTTTATTTTGTCTTTGTGCTGTTAATATCCTTCGTTTTGCGGGAATTCTGCACCCGTATTTGAATCGATTATGCTCTGAGGAATCGGCCATAATGTGTGGTAATCACGCATAACGGGCCCCGATTCTGTATTGTATTTGCGGGTACGCTCCAATAATTTGCCGGTACGGCATAAGGTAAAGCGGCGTGATTCTTCACCTACCAACTCGCGGATACGTTCGTCCAGCAAGAAGTCCATGGTCATTTCACTGTCCGTAATTTCAGGAGCATGTGCGCGACGGCGTACAACATTGATTGCTTCGCGGGCACCTGAAATATCGTTCAACCCCAACCTTGCTTCGCAGAGTAAGAGATAAGTCTCGGACAAACGGAACTTCATGCGGTCACGGTAGGAACCGGTCAAAGAAAGGTTTTCGGAACGGCCATAGAAGAATTTTGTCAGAGCCGGATAAAGACGGAAGGTGGTAAACCATGTTTCGTCTGTAATCGTAGCCTTTTTACCATAAAGGTCGGGCATGTTCTCGTTGTTGTAATACCAGTTACGTTTGATGTTGTATTCGGAATTACGAATGTCTTCTTCATCAAAGAAACCGGTATCTTCTCCAATCCACCATTTCATTGGTACCAATTGCGACAAGCCGCGGCCACCCAGTGAGTCTGCCAAAACAAAACCGGTAATCTCGAAGTATTTGGGTTCCCAGGCACGGCGTGTCCAGTCATCGGAATTTGTACCGCCACCAGTAGTGTTATATTCAAACTGCATGACCCAAATGCTTTCCATATTGCCGGATGTGCGATTTTGGTTGTTTTCAACGAATAGGTCGGAGAACACATCGCCGTTTGCTTTTGCCTTTTCACCGAAGCGGTCTTCCATCAAGTGGAAATATCCGCTGTTGATGACATTCTCTGCAGCAGTTTCAGCCTTTGCATAATCACCCTGCATCAAGTAAACCTCACTTAGTAAGTGTTCTGCCGCCCATTTGGTCAGCTTGCCGACTTTTACGGCATCAGGGTCAGTAGGCAGGTTCTCGACAGCAAACTGAAGGTCTTCTACCATGTGGGCAATAACCTCTTCCTTCGGTGTACGGGTAAAATCGATTCTGAACTGATCTTGAATCTTGTCTACATAAGGAACGTCTCCATACAGATAAACCAATGTACGGTATGCATAGGCGCGGAAAAAACGTGATTCTGCCTGATAGAGCGCCTTGTCTGTGCTATTATCCCAGTTCGTGTTTATTTCCGAGTATTTCAACATCTCATTGGCTCCTGCAATCAGACTATAAGCCCAGTTCCAGTAGGAGCCTACAATACCGGTATTTGGAGTTAATGTCAAGAAACCGAACGGTTGGATAGAACCGTCTTTGGTACCCATGGTAGCAAGGTCAGTGGCAATCTGCAATGCTTCGTAAGGGCAAGCGGCATTGTGCATGAAGGCACCGTTTTCACCCCAAGTGTTGTATTCAGAGCGTGCTTCGGCATAAAGTCCGGTAGAACCTACTTCGAAACCATAGGAACTTGTATATGTGTTGTCCGGAGCTAGTTCACTTTTCAGTTTCTCATCCAGAAAGTCAGAGCAACCGGTAGCAGACAGAGCTACTAACAGAGCTAGAGTTGCTTTTGATATATAATTTTTCATTGTATATATATTTAAGTAAGTTTAGAATGATAAGTTCAGTCCAAGTACGTAGGAACGTGCAGTCGGGTAAGAGGCAAACCAACTGTTGTCATAGTTCAATACGCTGCGTATGTCACAGAATGTATAAGGATTCTCCACACTGATATTGACTCCCAAACCGCTCAGTCCCAATTTCTTTACAAAATTCTTTTCAAAATTGTATCCTAAAGTGATATTCTTTATTTGGATGTATGTAAAGTCTTTGTAATAGCTGTGTCCGTCGAAGTTGTTATATGCTGGAGAAGCATATTTGGAATTGGTGTGTTCCGGTGTCCAGTAATCGGCATTATGCAGATAGTTGTATAAGTTGTAACTCCAACTTCCGATATTGGCTTCGTTCAACTCACGTGTAACTTTGAAGGTTCCATTCAGTAAGAATGACAAGTAAAAGTTCTTGTAAGTCAATGTATTGCTCATAGACATGAGGAAGCTTGGATTCTTTGAACCGATGATAACTTTGTCATTGGAGTCAATATAACCGTTTCCGTCTGCATCTTTCACTTTGGCAGAACCTGGTTTGGCACCTTTTTGGATCTCTTTTTCTGTACCGTCTGCTGCGGTATAGGTGAATTTGTCACCTTCCTGCCAGATGCCGTCGACGTCATAGTCGTAGTAAACTCGCAAGGGTTTGCCGATGAACCATTTATTGGTGATATCATCTTTTTTGTCACCACGTAGGTCTACAATCTTGTCACGGTTCAGTGAAAAGATGATTCCGGTGCTCCATTCGAAGTCCTTATTACGTATGTTGACGGTGTTCAAGGTAAATTCAACACCTTTATTGCGTGTTTTACCCACATTATCCCAAATGGTTTTATAGCCGTTCATGATAGGAACAGTACGTTTCATCAGCAAGTCTTTTGTGTTGGCGACATACATTTCAATGTTACCGTTGATACGGCCGTTGAAGAATGAATAGTCGATACCGACGTTGAATGTTTGGGTTGTTTCCCACTTTAGATTCGGATTTCCGACACCGTCGTTGGCCAGATAAGCACCGTTGACACCTGCTCCACCGTCACCCCAGATATAGTTTGTGAGGTGCAGACGGTCCAATGTCTGATAGGGGTTGATGGCTTGGTTACCGTTAGAACCATAAGATACGCGGAGCTTCAATTGGTCCAGCCAGTTTTGTGCATTTTCCATAAAACTTTCGGAAGCAATGTTCCATGCAGCAGCCACTGACGGGAAGAATGCATACTTGTTGTTTGCACCGAAGGCAGAATAACCGTCGGAACGTCCGGTCAGGGTCAACATATATTTTCCTGCATATGAATAATTCAAGCGAAGCATATAAGACAGCATCGAGGTTTCTGATAAACCAGAACTTACGGTTTTATTCTTTTCACCTGCATTGATGTTATGATAACTGGAATCATCGTTTACAAAACTTTCGGCGCTTGACTTGGAAGTCTTTTTCTGAGTTTGTTGTACACTGAACAAACCTGTAGCGTCGAAACGGTGCTTGCCAAATTCACGATTATATTTGAGCAGATTTTCCCAAGTGTAATCCCAGTAGTGTTCATTGTTGATGCTGGCTTTTCCGCTGGCTGTTCTACCGTCTTTGGTGTCACGGCCATAGTATGTGCCGGTAAAGTCGCTACGATAGTTGTAACCAAAGGTTGTACGGGCTGAAAGACCTTTTACCGGCAACAGAATGTCAGCATAGGTGTTGATGAAGAAGTTACGTCTTGTTTGATCTTGGTCGGCATTGACATTGGCCATCGGGTTAATAATCAGGGATTGGTCCATAGGTTCTTCATAATACTTGCCGTTTTCATCTTTGTAGATACCATAAGGACTTTGCTTTACAGCATGTTCAATATTCGGGGTTATACCACCGCCATCTCTTTGAATAAATTGGGTCTGTATACCAATAGTCAGCCATTTGTTTAATACTTGTGTGACATTCAAATTGATATTGTAACGTTTCATAGCAGAATTGTAGACTACACCTTCTTGATCCAGATAGGAAACTGCCCCCATATAAGTGGTGCTTTCAGTACCTCCGGAAATGCCTACTTGATGTTCCATGGTAAATGCATTGCGGAAAATATAGTCCTGCCAGTCGTTTGTAACGCCTTTCTTGTAATTTATAAGTTCGCTGGCACTCAGAATATTCTCAGGAGCCAATTGGTCTCCGCTCCATCCATCTTTCAGGCGTGCAATGTCTTGTTTAAATGTGATGTATTCGTCTGGAGTCATCACATCAATAGTCTGTTGGGGTTGCGACATTCTGAACTGCCCTTTGTATGTAACTTGGGGTGCACCTTTCTTGCCTTTCTTTGATTGAATCAAGATAACACCATTGGAACCGCGTGAGCCGTAGATAGCTGCTGCGGAAGCATCTTTCAAGACACTAAGGCTTTCGATGATGTTTGGGTCAATATCACTCAAAGAACCATTGTAAGGAATACCGTCCAATACAATAAGCGGTGCATTGTCAGCACTTAATGAGTTTTCACCACGTACACGGAGGGTTTGGTCTGCCCCCGGTTTCGCATCACCAGTAGTTACGCTTAAGCCCGGAATTTGTCCTGCGAGACGGTCCATCAAGTTACTGCTATTTATCATGTTCAGTTTCTTCTGGTCTACTGATACCAGACCTCCAGTCAGGTCGGACTTACGCTGTGTACCATAGCCGATTACCACGACTTCTGCCAGTGTTTTACTGTCTTCCACTAACTTTACGGTACTGTTTCTACCAGCTTTTACAGTCTGTGTCACATAACCGATATAGGAGATTTTGAGATTACTCCCTGCCGGTGCGTTGATTGTGTATTTTCCGTCAAGATCTGTAATGACACCAGTACTGGTTCCTTCCACCATGACATTTGCTCCGATAATCGGTTCACCACTTTCGTCAATTACTGTACCAGAGATGTTCTGTGGTTGTCCGGATATTGCCTTGTTATTCTTTCCGGTATATAAAATAATGTGTGTTGCGTCGATTTCAAATTTAACATTGGTCCCTTTCAATAAGGCTGCTATTGTCTTATTAATAGTTTCATTCTTAACATTCAAGCTGACTTTCTGTTTGATGTCTATTTGCTGCGATTCATAGAAGAAAGTGTATCCACTTTGCTTTTCCACTTTTGGCATAGCCTCTGATAATGGGATATTTGTGAACTTCAGTGTGATCAGTTTCTCTTTCTTTTGTGCAGAAACCGGGGCACATAGAAATACCAGTATAAGAATGATGAGTTGTTTTCTTATATCCATAATTGTCTTAAATTTAAAGATTAATGTAGGTGTTTACTTTTCGTTAATTATTAAATAATGTGCATTTCTCATTTGTTTGGCATAAGTTTTTAATTTTGTTACTGTTTCATTTTACTTTTTGTTTTGTGTCTGCAAACGAAATTGTCAACTCATTCTCTTCGTTAAAGGTATATTTCATAGGTTGGATGCGTGCCATGATGCGGAGTATTTCGTCCAGCGGTTCGCTACGCAACGTAAACGTATAGAAATATTTATTGGATAATGTAGGATCCACGTCTATCTTTACCCGATACCATTTAGAAAGCAGTTTGCAAATGTCTCCCAATGAACGGTTTCTGAATACGAGTTGTGTATTTGCCCACGAAGAGGCAAAATGTACATCATCTTTTTCTACCTTAAGTGTAAGGGTTTTCCGATTAAAAGTAGCTGTTTCGCCCGGTTTGAGGAAACGGTTCTCTGTCTCGGTTTCCAAAGAGACGGACCCTTCTACCAAACTCACCAATGTATTTTCCGAACCGGGGAATGCATCGACATTGAATTTGGTTCCGTGAACTACGATACGCATACCTTCTGTCTGCACGATAAAAGGTTTGTCAGCATCGTGTGCTACATCGAAGTAAGCTTCACCAGTTACATTTACGATACGCTCATCCTTATTCATTTGTGATTCGTATTGCAAAGAGGTCTCTGTATGCATCCATACTTCGCTTCCGTCAGGAAGGAGAACCTTAGACTTACCCGACAAATTAGAGTATAACTGCGGCATGGCTTCAGGCTGTCCGTTAAGGAATCCTATGTAGAATGAGCAACCGATGGCAACAGCTATACATGCAGCTACTGCGTAGCGGTATATCCGTTTCAGTTCGAAGCGTTTCTTTGCAGGTTTTTCAGTCTGCTTAGGCTCGCTGGCGTGCATACGGTTGGCAAGTTCATTCCAATAATATTCGGTATTGGGCGTGTAGTTTTCTACATTTGCCTGAATTTTTTCCCATAACAGTTGCAATTCCTTGAATAACGCTTCGTTGTTACTGCTGCGTAACCAAGTCTCCAATTGCCGCTCTTCGTCTGCGGAAATTTCCTGTTTCAACTTAGGAATGATTAAATTCCAAGGAACACTTTTTTTCATGATCATGATGTTTTTATAGGCCTTCACTTATATGACACATCACTTGGGTTTAACCCTTATTCCAATTCCAATTATTTTTTTAATAAATTTCGAGGAACAAATAATATTAGTATCTTTGCCGCTCAAGAAGCCCTTATCTAATATAACTTCGATATGCCTGCAGAAGATGATATCCTATTGTTACAGTTAATCAAACAAGATGACGAGAAGGCTTTCAAGCACCTTTTCGATACTTATTTTGTTTCACTCTGCCGCTTCATGTCCCTTTATCTGAGAGACAAGCAGGAGATAGAAGAACTGGAATGCGGAGGATATGCAGGGGTTGGATTATAATGGACTTTATGAATATT
>OGLX01001457.1_pt1 | contig 11791 bp, 11 predicted proteins | sample 1572821 | NCBI WGS metagenome assembly OGLX01 (sample SAMEA2581908, study PRJEB24529) | metagenome | biome: Human gut stool | place: China | collected 2011 | reverse complement strand
TTATGGCGATTGTGGTTATCGGTATCTACTTAGGGTTCAAGCGTGAGTTTTCAAAACTTATCGGCTTCTTGGTAGTTGCCTTGATTGCTGTCGGCTTGGTATTCAATGCTGGCGGTGTGAAAGATGTACTGTTAGAGCTGTTCAATAAGATTATCGGTGCATAAAATTTTATTGTGGGGCTGATGTATGGGTGCTATAATGTGAAAAAAGAAGTAATCGAGGTGTTCTATTTTGAATGAGAGAGAAAAAATTATTCGTTTATGGTTTGATATGTGGTTGAAACAGCAAGACTTAGGAATAGATAAAATTTTTACAGAAGATGTTGTTTATACGGAAAGCTGGTGTCCTAAATATGAAAATCTTAAAACAGTAAAACATTGGTTTAATGAATGGAATACTCGTGGTAAAGTCATTATTTGGGATATTAAACAGTTCTTTCATAAAGAAAATCAAACTGTCGTAGAATGGTATTTTAAAAATGAAATGAATACGGGAAGCGTTGAAGAATTTGACGGTATTTCCTTAATTGAATGGACAGAAGATAACAAAATCAAATCATTAAAAGAATATGGTTGCAATCTGAATAACTATAATCCATATCAACACAGCGATAACCCTCAATTTAGAGATGAAAAAACAAACTGGTTTTAAAACTTAATCAAATTATATCCATATACATAAAGCAGTTAGTCTTAGGATTGACTGCTTTTTTCTTACCTAAAATCAGATTGGAGTGATGAAATGAGCGATATTTTTAAGGATATGCAGGCAAAAGTCGGCTGTGAATACATTTCCGACCTGCCCTCTTACAAGCGTAAGGTGTGGCATGAAATGAAACGGCTGAACCCTGCCGACTATGAAGAAAGACAGTTAGAAGATTTTTCTAAATATGTGTTTGGTATGTCGTACCAGAGCTTAAAAGATGTGATGAAGCAACAGAAAGGACGTGAGGAACAATGCAGGAAACAAGGGTGCTGGTGGAAACGAGAGGAACAACTGGCGAAGAAACAATATCATACTGGTTCGACCTGCCGATAGATGTTGCCGAGTTTGAAGAAAAGTTAGGTATCGGTGCAGAAAGTGGGGATTATCGTATTATCGAAAAGGTGTTGCCTTATGCTGATGAAGTCCACGAACATACCAGCGTGTACCAGCTCAACGAATTAGATTTTATGTACCGCCAGCTTTCAAGTGATATGCAGGAAGAATATGTATCACTACTTACGGTGTTTGAGAATTTAGAAGCACTTTATATTTGCAGGAACGTGATTACGGTTTATCCCGACTGCAAAAGCATGATTGATGTTGCAAGGCAAAAGCTGATGAACGACCCGACATTTAAGCATTTATCCGAGGACTGTCAAGAATACTACTTTGACTTTGAAGCCTACGCTTCTCACTTGCAGGAACACGGGAAATTTTTAGTAACAGAACACGGTATCTTTGAACTGCCAGAGTAGGAAATGAGGTGGTGCTTATGATTGATGATATGGCGGTTTATATTGCTAATCTTGGCAAATACAATGAGGGCTATTTAGTCGGTGCTTGGTTCACGTTTCCCATTGACGAGGAAGATGTAAAAGAAAAAATCGGCTTGAATGAACAGTATGAGGAATACGCTATCCATGATACCGACAACTTTCCCATTGCGATTGGCGAGTATGTTTCCATTGAAGAACTCAATGAGATGTATGAAATGATAGAGGAACTTCCCGACTATATCGTAGAGTGTCTGGACGAATTTATCAGCCACTACGGGACGCTGGAAGAAGTCGTGGAACACAAGGACGATATTTATTATTATCCCGACTGTGAAACCATGACAGATGTTGCCTACTACTACATAGACGAATTGCAGGCACTTGGGGACATTCCACCCAGCTTACAGAACTACATTGACTATGAAGCCTACGGGCGAGATTTGGATATGGGCGGTTGCTTTATTGAAACAAGCCGAGGTATGTGCGAGATACCATATTAACGCTGGAAGATCAGCGACAAGCATTGTTGCTACTGACAGCGTATTTCTCTTTTAAGGGACAGTCTGAAAATGGCTGTCCTTTTCTATTTTGAAAGGAGCTGAAAGAACTTGAAAAAGATTAAAAGCTACACGGGTATCTGGAACGTGGAAAAAGTCTTATATGCAATCAATGACTTTAACTTACCCTTTCCCGTTACTTTTACACAGATTACATGGTTTGTGATTACGGAATTTATCATCATTCTGTTTGGGGATATTCCCCCACTTTCCATGATTGAGGGAGCATTTCTCAAATACTTTGGTATTCCCGTTGCTCTCACTTGGTTCATGTCGCAGAAAACCTTTGACGGAAAGAAGCCGTACAGCTTTTTGAAATCACAGATAACCTATGCCCTGCGACCAAAAATCACTTATGCAGGAAAAGCCGTAAAACTGCATAAGCAGATACTCAATGAAACAATCACGGCAGTAAGGAGTGTGAACTATGTTCCCGATAAAATATATTGACAATAACCTTGTCTGGAACAAGGACAATGAGGTGTTCGCCTACTATGAGCTGATACCATACAACTATTCTTTTCTATCCGCAGAGCAGAAATTTATCGTGCATGACAGTTTCCGACAGCTAATCGCACAGTCCCGTGAGGGTAAAATTCATGCGTTGCAGATTGCCACAGAAAGCTCCATACGAAGTATGCAGGAACAGTCAAAGAAGCTGGTAACGGGAAAATTAAAGGAAGTTGCCTATCAGAAGATAGACGAACAGACCGAAGCGTTAGTATCTATGATTGGGGACAATCAAGTGGACTACCGCTTTTTTCTTGGCTTTAAGCTCATGGTTACGGAAGAACAGCTCAATCTGAAGAACATCAAAAAATCGGCGTGGCTGACGTTCACGGAATTTCTCCATGAAGTGAACCACACGCTGATGAATGATTTTGTTTCCATGCCGAATGATGAAATCAACCGTTACATGAAAATGGAAAAGTTACTGGAAAATAAAATCTCCCGTCGCTTTAAGGTGCGTCGCTTGGAAATCAATGATTTTGGGTATCTCATGGAACATCTTTACGGCAGGGACGGTATCGCCTATGAAGATTATGAGTACCAGCTACCAAAGAAGAAATGGAACAAAGAAACGCTGATAAAATACTACGACCTTATCCGTCCGACAAGGTGTGTGATTGAAGAAAGCCAGCGGTATTTACGCTTGGAACATGAGGACAAGGAAAGTTATGTGTCCTATTTTACCGTCAATGCGATTGTCGGCGAGCTTGATTTTCCGTCAAGTGAAATCTTCTATTTCCAGCAACAGCAATTCACATTCCCCGTTGATACTTCTATGAATGTAGAAATCGTGGAGAACCGAAAAGCATTAACAACCGTCCGCAATAAGAAAAAGGAATTGAAAGACCTTGACAATCACGCTTATCAAGCAGGAAGTGAAACCAGCTCAAATGTGGTGGACGCTTTAGACAGCGTGGACGAGCTGGAAACGGACTTAGACCAGAGCAAAGAAAGTATGTATAAGTTAAGCTACGTTATTCGGGTGTCTGCACCCGATCTTGACGAGCTGAAACGCCGTTGTGATGAAGTCAAGGACTTTTACGACGACCTCAATGTAAAGCTGGTGCGTCCTGCTGGGGATATGCTGGGGCTTCATTCTGAATTTTTACCAGCCAGCAAGCGATATATCAATGACTATGTGCAGTATGTAAAATCAGATTTTTTAGCTGGGCTTGGCTTTGGTGCGACACAGCAGTTAGGAGAAACTACGGGTATCTATATGGGCTATTCTGTTGATACGGGAAGAAATGTGTACCTGCAACCGTCCCTTGCCAGTCAAGGTGTAAAAGGTACAGTTACCAACGCTTTAGCGTCTGCTTTTGTCGGTTCGCTTGGCGGTGGGAAATCGTTCTGTAACAATCTTCTGGTATATTATGCGGTGCTGTTTGGCGGTCAAGCACTTCTGTTAGACCCTAAAAGTGAGCGTGGTAACTGGAAAGAAACGCTCCCAGAGATTGCACATGAAATCAATATCGTAAATCTTACCAGCGATAAGGACAATGCAGGGCTTCTTGACCCGTTTGTGATTATGAAGAATGTAAAAGACGCTGAAAGTCTGGCAATCGACATCTTAACATTCCTTACGGGTATTTCTTCAAGGGACGGCGAAAAATTCCCCGTACTTCGTAAGGCAGTACGCTCCGTTACCCAGAGCGACAGTCGGGGCTTGCTCCATGTGATAGACGAGCTACGCCGTGAAGATACGCCCATATCAAGAAATATCGCAGACCATATCGACAGCTTCACGGACTACGACTTTGCACATCTGCTGTTTTCAGACGGTACGGTGGAAAATGCAATCAGTCTGGATAACCAGCTCAATATCATTCAAGTAGCCGACCTTGTACTGCCAGATAAGGACACGACCTTTGAGGAATACACGACCATTGAATTATTGTCGGTGTCTATGCTGATTGTGATTAGTACCTTTGCCCTTGATTTTATCCATTCGGACAGAAGTATTTTTAAGATTGTAGACCTTGACGAAGCGTGGGCGTTCTTAAATGTGGCACAAGGAGAAACGCTCTCTAACAAGCTGGTTCGTGCTGGACGAGCTATGCAGGCAGGTGTTTATTTCGTTACACAATCTTCTGGGGACGTGGCAAAGGAAAGTCTGAAAAACAATATCGGCTTAAAATTCGCTTTCCGTTCTACTGACATCAACGAGATAAAGCAGACCTTAGAATTTTTCGGTATCGACAAGGACGACGAGAACAACCAGAAACGCTTGCGTGATTTGGAGAACGGACAATGCTTATTGCAGGACTTATACGGGCGTGTCGGTGTGGTGCAGATACACCCAGTCTTTGAAGAACTGCTACACGCCTTTGATACCAGACCGCCCGTACAGAGAAATGAGGTGGAGTGATGAAAGAAAGGATAAAAGGTGCGTTCACAAAAAAGAAGATTTTCCACTTTCTCAAAATGGCTCTGTTCGTGGTGGCACTCTCCCTTATCCTGCTTTCACTTCTGGGGACGGTGGCTCATGCGACGGGGCTTGTGGACGATACCATAAACGCAGAAAATCTTTACTCAAAATATCCCCTTTCCAACTACCAGCTTGATTTTTATGTGGATAATAGCTGGTCATGGTTGCCGTGGAACTGGCTGGACGGCATTGGAAAATCGGTACAGTACGGGCTTTACTGCATTACCAACTTTGTCTGGACGATAAGCCTTTATTTAAGCAATGCCACGGGCTATGTGGTGCAGGAAGCCTATAAACTTGATTTTATTAACGATATGGCAGACAGTATCGGAAAGAGCATACAGACCCTTGCAGGTGTAACCGAGAACGGCTTTTCTTCTACGGGCTTCTATGTTGGTTTCCTGCTTCTCATTATCTTAGTGGTGGGAATGTATGTTGCTTATACGGGACTTATCAAACGGGAAACCAGCAAGGCACTTCACGCTGTTATCAACTTTGTGGTGGTGTTCGTGCTGTCCGCTTCGTTTATTGCCTACGCTCCCGACTACATCAAGAAGATAAATGAATTTTCATCAGACATCAGTACCGCTTCTTTGGACTTGGGAACAAAAATCATGCTCCCCAACTCTGACAGCGAGGGCAAGGACAGCGTGGACTTGATACGGGACAGCCTATTTTCTATTCAAGTGGAACAGCCGTGGCTACTTCTGCAATTCGGTAACAGCAACACAGAAGAAATCGGGGCAGACCGTGTCGAAGCTCTTGTATCGGCAAGTCCAGAGGACGAGGACGGGAAAACCAGAGAGGAAGTCGTGAAAACAGAAATCGAGGACAACGACAACAACAATCTGACGATACCGCAGGTCGTGAACCGTTTAGGCATGGTGTTCTTCCTACTGTTCTTCAATTTAGGGATAACGATATTTGTATTCTTGCTTACGGGCATGATGTTGTTCAGCCAGATACTTTTTATTATCTTTGCAATGTTTTTACCTATCAGTTTTTTACTTTCCATGATACCGAGCTATGAAAGCATGGCAAAGCAGGCAATCGTGAGGGTATTTAATACCATAATGACACGGGCAGGAATAACGCTCATTGTAACGGTGGCGTTCAGCATTTCCAGTATGTTTTATAACATATCCACTGATTACCCGTTTTTCATGGTGGCGTTCTTGCAGATAGTATGTTTCGCTGGTATCTACATGAAGCTGGGCGACTTAATGAGTATGTTCTCACTTAATGCTGGCGACAGTCAAAGCATGGGACGACGCATATTCCGCAGACCGTATCTGTTTATGCGACATCGGGCTAGGCGTATGGAACACCGTATTGCAAGGGCGGTAAGTGCTGGCGGTATTTCGGGCGGTGTAGCTGGTGCGGTGGCTGGAAGTGCCGTTGCTGGCAAGAGAGCCGAAAGAAAAAATACGGCTTCTAAAGAAAATCGGGGCAATACCACTTCCAGCATGGGACAGCGTGCAGGCTCAAAGGTGGGTGCTGTCTTAGATACGAAAAATAAAGTGAAAGACAAGGCAAACGCTGTCAAAGAGAATATCAAGGATATGCCGACACAGACCGCTTATGCGGTGTATTCCGCAAAGGAAAAGGCAAAGTCCAGCGTGTCCGACTTTAAGCGTGGCATGGTGCAGGAACAGCAGTCCAGACAGACGGGACGTTTGGAAAAGCAGGAACAGCATAGACAGAATATCGCTGACAAACGTATGGAGCTTCAAAAGGCACAAGAAGCAAGGCAGGCACAGCGAAAGGCTGACGGATCAGCGACAACGGGAGCTACCCGTCCCCATGAGCGACCAGCCACAGCTTCAAAGCCGAGTGCGGAAAAAATGCAGGAAGTCAAACGTCCTGCCACAGCGACCACTTCAAAAGCAAGTGAGCCAGTCAAGACAAATGTTATCAAAGAGCGTCCGTTATCTTCTGGTGCTTCTGATAAGAAAGCGACCCAGTCGGCACAGCCAGTACATAGGCAGAATGTAGAAAAAGTGGTATCGCAGGAAACACGCCAGAATTACACAAAAGACCGCAGGACAAAGGTTCAGCAGACGCAGAGCGTCCAGAAGAACCAGCAGACCACAGAGAAAACCTGTAACCTTGTAACGAAGAAAGGACAGAAGAAAAAATGAAACTGAAACATATCGCTATCATTGGCAGTCTGTTTCCTATCCTCTTTTCTCTGGTGCTTTTCTTTGGTGTCTTGATTAGTGCGGACAGCGACGACGAGAACAGCAATTTTTCTTCTGGCATTACGGGTATGAACCTATCCGCAGAAGTCTTGAAACATCAGCCTATGGTAGAAAAATACGCCAGAGAAAACGGTATCTCCGAGTATGTCAATGTGCTGCTTGCTATCATTCAAGTAGAAAGTGGCGGTACGGCAGAAGATGTTATGCAGAGTTCGGAAAGTCTTGGTTTACCGCCTAATTCCTTAGATACGGAAAGCTCAATCAAGCAGGGGTGTAAGTATTTTGCGTCCCTGCTTTCTTCCTGCAAAAATCAAGGTATCGACGATTTGAATGTAGCGATACAGTCTTATAACTATGGCGGTGGCTATGTGGGATATGTGGCAGGAAAAGGAAAGAAACACACTTTTAATCTTGCAGAGAGCTTCGCCCGTGAGAAATCGGGTGGAAAGAAAGTAACCTACACCAACCCGATAGCCGTTGCGAAGAACGGGGGCTGGCGGTATCAGTATGGCAATCAATTTTACGTCGAATTAGTCAATCAGTATTTAACTGTTCCGCAGGTATCGGGAGAACTGGCACAAAAAGTAATGAATGAAGCATTGAAGTATCAAGGCTGGAAGTATGTATATGGCGGTAGCAATCCTAACACTTCCTTTGACTGTTCGGGGCTGACGCAATGGTGCTATGGAAAAGCTGGTGTTTCCTTACCGAGAACAGCACAAGCACAGTATGACGCTACCCAACATCTTCCACTCTCGCAGGCAAAGGCTGGGGACTTGGTATTTTTCCATTCTACCTATAACGCTGGAAGTTATGTAACACATGTCGGTATTCTTGTTTCGCCGACGCAGATGTACCACGCAGGAAATCCGATAGGATATGCAGACCTAAATAATAGTTACTGGCAACAGCACTTAATCGGTGCAGGACGAGTAAAACAATAGAAAGTGAGGATAACATTATGTTTAAGAAGAATAAGAAACAGACAGAAAATGTCAAAGAAAAAAAGGTGCGTACTGTCAAGGTAGGCACACATAAGAAAACCGTGATTGCGTTGTGGGTGGTGCTTATCGCAAGCGTGAGCTTTGGGGTGTATAAGAATTTCACCGCCATTGATATGCACACGGTACATGAAAAGGAAGTCATTGAACAAAGAATTGTTGACACTAACAGGATAGAGAACTTTGTAAAAGCCTTTGCGAAGTCCTACTATTCTTGGAGCAATACGCAGGAATCCATAGATAAAAGAACCGCAGCCATCAACAATTATCTGACTAAGAGCTTGCAGGATTTGAATGTCGATACGGTAAGGCAGGATATACCCACAAGCTCTACGGTAACAGATGTAAAGATTTGGGATATAGAACAGGCTGGAACAGACGACTTTACCGTTGTCTACTCCGTAGATCAGACGGTAACGGAGGGTGAAACGTCAATCGGTTACACCTCCGCTTATATGGTAGTGGTTCATGTAGATAGCAATGGAAACATGGTTATCACACAGAATCCGACCATTAGCAGCACACCGACAAAATCCAGCTATGAACCAAAGACAAAGGAATCTGACGGAACGGTGGATGCTGCCACAATGGAGGAAGTGACAGAGTTCTTGGAAACATTCTTTAAGCTGTACCCTACCGCTACGGAAAAGGAGCTTGCCTATTATGTATCTGGCAATGTGCTTGAACCTGTAAACTGTGGTTATCTGTTTTCAGAGTTGGTAAATCCTATCTTCATCAAAGATGGGGAACAGGTCAAAGTTTCGGTATCGGGGAAGTATCTCGACCAGAGAACAAAAGGAACACAGATTTCACAGTTTGACTTAACGCTGGAAAAAGATAGTAACTGGAAGATTGTAGGATAAAAAGATAATCTGATAGATTGACACATTAAAATGAATGTGTTAAAATTTCTTTGTTTTATAAAGGAGAAAAATTATGAATTACTATATAACAAATCAACCCAAAAAGAAACTTATCTCTGTACAATTAAATCCGATGAAACATTGTACAGAGTATAGCATATAAAGAAATGCGTAAGATTTCATCGGGAATGTGGCAATAGAGTGATATACCTTTATTGTCTCTTTTCCGTATGTTATAAAACGTAAAAAAATTAAGGCTATAGGCAATGTTTTGTCTATAGTCTTTTGTTATACATTCATAATTTTAACAGGAGGCTATTGCACTTTGTGTATTTTGCCTCCTATTTTTTATGCTCAAAAACAGAGAAAGGAACATGAAACATGAGTTTATTAGAGATTACAAATTTATCACATTCGTTTAGTGAAAATGTTTTATATAAAAATGCAGATTTTTCATTAAACAAAGGAGAACATATTGGAATTGTCGGGCAGAATGGAACGGGAAAAAGTACGCTGATTAAACTTTGTACGGGGCAACTTCTCCCCGATGAAGGGCGTATTATATGGCAGCCTAAAACAAGTATCGGCTATTTAGACCAATACGCTGAAATTGATATGCAGCTTGATATGAAAAGATTTTTGAAAACTGCTTTTTCACATCTATATGAATTGGAAGAAAAAATGAACTGTTTATATGAGAATATACATGATGGTGATTTTCAAAACTTAGACATAGCAGCAAAGTATCAAGAAGAATTAGAACGACAGGATTTTTATTTGATTGATACGAAAATAGAGCAGGTCGCAACTGGTTTGGGATTATCAGCAATCGGTTTAGATAGACCTATTGCACAAATGAGTGGCGGTCAACGTGCAAAGGTAATATTAGCAAAACTATTGCTTGAAAAGCCAGACGTATTATTGCTTGATGAACCAACCAATTTTTTGGATAAAGAACATGTTGATTGGCTGTCAGAATATCTCTGCGGTTTAAATAATGCTTTTATGGTTGTTTCGCATGATTATGCTTTTTTAGAAAAAATATCAAATCGAATCTGTGATATAGACAATTATATACGTCAATATTCCGCACAGCAAAAGGAAATCAAGAAAACGGAAGAATTTATCCGTAAAAATATAGCAGGAAGAAAATCAAAAATGGCAAGGGGCAGACAAAAGCAACTGGATAGAATGGATAAAATGGAAGCCATTGACCAAAAAGAAATTATACCATTTTTTCATTTTCGTGAAATGCCTTTGACAAATACAGAACATTTAAGCGTTAAGCATTTATCTGTTGGTTATCATTATCCTGTTTTATCTGACATTGATTTTGCTATTAATGGTGGACAGAAAGTTGTAATAACTGGTTTTAACGGTATTGGAAAATCGACATTATTAAAGACATTGGTCGGAAAATTAGATGTTCTAAATGGTTCATTTTCTTTTTCCGAGCAAGTGAAGTTACGATATTTTGAACAGGATTTATATTGGGAAAATGAAAAGGAAACTCCAATACAGATAGTGTCTGATTGTTATCCGTCCCTTACGATAAAGGAAGTAAGAAAAAACCTGGCATGTTGCGGAATCATAGGAGAACACGCAATGCAGAGTATTGGCACATTAAGCGGTGGAGAACAAGCAAAAGTAAAAATATGCCTATTAACTCTTACTCCTTGTAATTTTATTATCATGGACGAGCCAACAAACCATTTGGACATTCAAGCAAAACAAGCTTTAAGAATTGCATTAAAGGAATTTAAAGGCACAGTTTTGCTTGTTTCTCACGAACCTGCTTTTTATAAAGAGATAGCACAAAAAATAATCACCATTGAAAATATCATTAAGAAAAAATAACTCTGATAAATGTAAAATTATTCTTTTATTTTTTTAAACTTGATAATTGCGTCAGCGACACTTTCCATGATAATTAAATCCTTATCGGAAAGGTTGTCAAGTTGTTTTTCCAACTGTCGTCTTCTGGTGCTTTTATCCAGATCAGACGCAGGCAGGAAAAATTCATCAACGGAAATATTAAGTAATGATACAAGGTCATAGAACACCTGTAAACTTGGGTGCTGCCCTTTGTTTTCAATATTTGTCAAATAGCGTGGGTCAATTTCAATCATAGCTCCCACCTGTTCACGAGTAAGACCTCGTTTTTTACGAGCTTCTTTGATGGCAAGACCAAAGGCTCTGAAATCATACTTATCTTCTTTTTTACGCATATTTAATCACCTCACTACATTTTACTGTTCCTGTTGATTTTCTAACAGGTATAGAAAAACGTATAATATGGTTTGTGACTTCCTATTATGCGTATAAAACCAAAAAGGTACTGCCTAGCGGTAAATAAAAAAACCGTTATTAACAGTATCATTTTTGCGTGTCAAAAAATATATTTACTTAAATGGCGGTTTGAAAAGTCGCCTTTTTCTTTTTCCAACAATGAAAAATAGCATATTGGTTTTGTTTAGCGGCTCTAGGTAGTAGTCGCTTTGAAAAACCTGTGTAATCGACAATCTTCAACATATCTGTTATTGTCAAAAAAATCTTAGCTTTCAAAGCGGCACAATATACTCTTGAATGTGGTTTTTCACATTACATAGCAGGAATAATTTTAAAAGCACAAGAACAGCATTTCTTTTATGCTCTTGTGCTTTTTTGCTGCTTAAAACTTTTTTTCAAAATCTTTTCTGAAAACGCAACAAATAGCTGCTGCGTGGGTAGCTACTGTGCGGAAAGGGGGA
>OGLX01001454.1_pt1 | contig 11805 bp, 6 predicted proteins | sample 1572821 | NCBI WGS metagenome assembly OGLX01 (sample SAMEA2581908, study PRJEB24529) | metagenome | biome: Human gut stool | place: China | collected 2011 | reverse complement strand
GCTACACCGCCCCCGGCGATGAAGAAAAAGTCAAGCTGGCCAAGCTGGGCGGTGCCGAGTGGCAGCGCACCCGCGCCAAGGTCAAAAAGGCCACCGAGGAGATGGCCCAGGAGCTGATCGAGCTGTATGCCCGGCGGCGGCAGGCCCCCGGCTATGCCTTCCCTCCGGACGGCGACTGGCAAAGCGATTTTGAGGCCCGCTTCGAGTACGATGAGACCGACGACCAGCTCAACGCCACCTCCGAGATCAAAAAGGACATGGAGCGCAGCTACCCGATGGACCGCCTGCTCTGCGGCGACGTGGGCGTCGGCAAGACCGAAGTGGCCCTGCGGGCCGCGTTCAAGTGCGTCATGGGCGGCAAGCAGTGCGCCATTCTGGCCCCCACCACCCTGCTGGCCTGGCAGCACTACAACACGATCCTCTCCCGCATGGAGGCGTTCCCGGTCAAGGTCGGGATGCTCTCCCGCTTCCGCACCGCCAAACAGCAGAAAGAGTCCCTGCGGGGCCTGCAGGCCGGCAGCGTGGACATCGTCATCGGCACCCACCGCCTGCTCTCCAAGGACGTCCGGTTCCACGACCTGGGCCTTGTCATCATCGACGAGGAGCAGCGTTTCGGCGTCAAGCACAAGGAGAAGCTGAAAGAGAACTTTATCGGCGTGGACATGCTGACCCTCTCGGCCACCCCCATCCCCCGCACCCTGAACATGGCCATGAGCGGCATCCGCGACCTCTCCACCATCGAGCAGCCGCCCATCGAGCGCCAGCCGGTGGAGACATTCGTGTTGGAATACAATGACGTCATCCTCGCCGAAGCCATGAAGAAGGAGCTGGCCCGGGGCGGTCAGGTCTACTACCTGCACAACCGGGTGGACAACATCGAGTCCTGTGCCGCCCATGTCAGCCAGATGGTACCCGGGGCGCGGGTGGGCATCGCCCACGGCAAGATGACCGAGGAAGAGCTGAACCCTGTCTGGCAGCATCTGCTGAACGGCGAGATCGACATCCTCGTCTGCACCACCCTCATCGAGACGGGCATTGATGTGCGCAACTGCAACACCCTCATCATTGAGGACGCCGACCGCATGGGTCTGGCGCAGCTGTACCAGATCCGTGGGCGGGTGGGGCGCTCCGGCCGCAAGGCCTACGCCTACTTCACCTTCCGCCGGGACAAGACCCTGACCGATATCGCCCAGAAGCGGCTTTCTGCCATCCGGGAGTTCACCGCTTTCGGCTCCGGCTTCCGCATCGCCATGCGGGATCTGCAAATTCGCGGCGCGGGCAGTCTGCTGGGGCACAGCCAGCACGGCCACATGGAGGCTGTGGGCTACGACCTCTACGTCAAAATGCTGGGACAGGCCATTGCCCGAGCGCGGGGCGAGCCCGTCCAGCGGGACAAGAGCGATTGTCTTGTGGACCTGCGGGTGGACGCCTTCATCCCGGAAAAGTATATCCCGGACGGCGCGGGCCGCATCGAGGCCTACAAGCGCATTGCCGCCATCCAGACTCCGGAGGACGCCGCCGATGTGCTGGACGAGCTCATCGACCGCTACGGCGACCCGCCGCCCTCGGTGAGCGATCTGGTCAACGTTTCCCTTGTCCGCGTACAGGCCGCTGCCGTGGGCGTGTACGAGGTGACCCAGAAGAAGGATACCCTTGTGCTGAATCTGGAAACGCTGGACCTTGCCATGATCCGCGGCCTGCTGCAAGCTTTCAATGGCCGTGTCACCGCCGGGGCGGGCACAAAGCCCTATCTCTCGGTGGTATTGCAGCCGGACGAAAAGCCGCTGGAACTGCTGCAAAACATCCTGAAAGCCATGGCAGATATCCTGACCGGCACCGAACGCGAAAAAGCTCCCCAAACAGGGGGAGCTGGCACGCGCAAACGTGACTGAGAGGGTTTTATAAAAACAAATAAGGAGCAAAACGCATGAAAAAGAAACTGCTTGCGCTGGTATGCGCACTTGCACTGACCGTCAGCCTTGTGGGCTGCGCACTCTCCACCCCGGACACCGTGGGCAAGATCGGCGATTTTGAGGTGACCAGCGGCCTGTACCTGCTGGCGCAGTACGATGCCTACCAGCAGGCTGCACAGCTGGCGGACTCTGAGCAGGACACCAGCAAGGTGAATTCCTTCCTCAAGGCCACCATCACCACCGATGCCGACACCGGCGAGACCGCCGTGGTAAAGGACTATGTGGCGCAAAAGACCCTTGAGACCTTGCAGACCCTTGCCGCTGTGGATGCCCGCTTTACTGAACTGGGCGGTGAGCTGACCGAGGAACAGAAGTCTGCCGCCGACAGCTACGCCCAGCAGTTGATGGATAACTACGGCGATGCCTACACTGCCAACGGCATCGGGTTGGAGACCTTGAAGCTGTTCCAGCAGCTGCAGTACAAGCACACCCTGCTGCTGGATCTTGTCTACGGCAAGGACGGCGAGACCCCTGTGGAGGACGGCGAGCTGACCGAGCATCTGGACAGCACCATGTACGAGATCGGCTTTATCACCGTGCCCCTGTACAACACCAGCACCTTCGCTTTTGCCAGCGATGACCAGAAGGCCGAGATGCTCTCCCTTGCCCAGAAGGCTGTGGACAGCTACAACGCCGCCGCCCCGGAGGACGCCTCCAGCCAGCTGACCGCCTTTAACAGCATCGCAAGCAGCGCACTGACCGATATCTGCGCTGTGCTGGACGCCGAGGTACCCTCCACCAGCACCCTGCAGACCGACCTGCTGAGCGAGAGCGACCTGACCGACGCCTTTACGCAGGAGGGTGCCGCCGATACCCTGCGCGGCCTTGCCTACGGACAGGCAGCCGCCATCCAGTACACCGGCTACGCCATGATGCTGGCCGTTCGTCTGGACCCGTTGAGCGTTTCCACGCTGGATGCTCTGCGCAGCCAGATTTTGAGCGACATGAAGGGCGAGGAGCTGAACGATGCCCTTGCCGCCTACGGTGCCCAGCTGGACAGCACCCTGAGCAGCTCTGCCATGGGCAAGCTGCCCGCTTCCAAGATCGTAAACGCCACCAGCGCCAACAGCGCCAACAGCTGATACCCTTGTAAGACAACACGCCCGGGTTTTCCACATCCTTTCTGCGGAAGGTGGAAAACCCGGGCGTTGTTTTTATTTTATTACTTTTGCAAACTCCGCGGCAAGGGCGGCGTTCACCGAGCGGACGGCGTTGGCGTCCGGCTTGATGGCAGTGCGGTCGTAGGTAAACAGGCCGTTCACCTCATCCTCCACGTCGGTCAGCTGGGTGTACACCAGCGCCGAAAGCCCCTTTTGCAGCTGCGGCAGCACCGTGCCCAGCTGCAATTTTTTGTAGCGGGCAGTCAGCTCCTCCCGGCTTTTGGCCGTGCCGTAGCCGTAGGTCTTGCGGGGCGGCTCGTGCCCCGGCATGGGCCATGCAATACCGCCATACTCGCTCAGCGCTACGGCGCGCGTCTGCGGGCGCACCCGCAGGGGGTAGAAGTAGTTGTGCAGGGAGTATACATCCCCGCCGCCCTGATCGTACCAGCCGCTGGCCTCGTCCACAAGGCGGGTATCGTCCAGCGCGCGGATGGCTTGCACCGCCCCGGCGGCATCGTACTGTCCCCAGCCCTCGTTAAAGGGCACCCAGCAGCCCACGCAGGGGTGGCAGCGCAGCGCCTGCACTGTATCTTCCAGCTCCCGGCGGTATTCGGTGCGGCTGCTCTCGCTGCCCCGGCTCAGCAGCCCCCACAGCGCCGCCTTGTCCGGCAGGCGGCGCATAAGCGGCTGCAAAACATTGGTCAGGTAGGTGACGAACCACAGGTTATACTTGCTGCCGCCGTTGACCATATCCTGCCAGACCACAAGACCCAGCTTGTCGCAGTGGTAGTACCAACGCTGCGGCTCGATCTTTGCGTGCTTGCGCAGAAGATTGTAACCCAGCGCCTTTACCTCGCTCAGCTCCCGCTCCACCGCCGCATCCGAAGGCGGGGTGTACAGTCCCTCCGGCCAGTAGCCCTGATCCAGCAGGCCGTTGAGCAGGATAGGCTTGTCATTCAGGCAAAAGCGCAGCACGCCCTTTTCGTCCGGTGCGCAGCTCCACTTGCGCAGGGCAAAGTAGCTGTGCACGGTGTCGAACTGCTCTTCCTCTCCCTGCGTGGTGCCCACGGTCAGGTCGTACAAAAAGGGCGTGTCCGGGCTCCACGGAAAGAAATGCTCCTTCGCAATATGCAGCGTCACCTCATCGTCTTGGCCGGCCTCATCACCGCCCCAGTCCTCGGCAATGGTCACGCCCCCGGCGCGCACCACCGCCCACAGGTTCGCCGCGCCGCCGGGTGCAGAGGTATGGGCTTTCACGGTCACGGTGCGGGCATCATAGTCCGGCGTAACGGTGAGAGACTGGATGTAATTTTCCGGCACGCGCTCCAGCCAGACCGTCTGCCAGATGCCGCTCTGCGCGGGATAGAACATCCCGCCGGGCTGCAAAGTCTGCTTGCCCCGCGCCTGTGTGCCGTGGCCGGTGGGGTCCTGCACCGCCACCCACAGGCTGTTGCGGCCTGTACCGTTGAGCTGCGCGGTGATATCCAGCGTAAAGGGCCAGTAGCCGCCCCGGTGGCCGCCCACCAGATGGCCGTTCACCTGCACGGCGCAGGCGTAGTCCACTGCGCCGAAATGCAGTAGCACCCGTCCGCCCGTCCCGGCGGGCGGCGCAAAGTACCGGTGGTAGTGCAGCCACTGCCCGGGCTGCAGCGTGCGCCCCACCCCGGAGGCGCGGCACTCCGGCGCGTAGGGCACTAAGATCTCGCCATCCCAGCCCGCCGGGCGCTGCGCCGAGGCAGTGATGGCGTACTGCCACAGGCCGTTCAGGTTCTCGTAGCTGTCCCGGCGCATGGCCGGGCGGGGATATTCCGTCAGAGGGTGCATACACTCACCAGCCTTTTTCTCGTTTGCTCCATTCTAGCACAGCCCGGGGCATTTGTATACCGTGGAGCGGACGATTTTGAATGGCCGCCGCGTGCGCTTTGGCCATCTTCAGCGGAAAATTATTTTTATATTTGCAATTCTGGAAAATCTGCGGATTTTCCAGAATTGCTTCTTCATGGGAGTAAAAAAGAGCCGCCGCACGGCGGCATGGCTGTGCGGCGACTTTGTGAGAAGGTGGGAAATTGTTTAGTTCTCGGCCAGATTACCGGTATAAAGCTGGTAATACTTGCCCTTTTTGGCGATCAGCTCGTCGTGGCTGCCGCGCTCAATGATGCGGCCCTGCTCCAGCACCACGATGCAGTCTGCATTGCGGACGGTGGACAGGCGGTGCGCGATGACAAAGCTGGTGCGGCCGTACATCAGGCCGTCCATGCCGCGCTGCACCAGCGCCTCGGTGCGGGTATCAATGGAGGAGGTCGCCTCGTCCAGGATCAGCACCGGCGGGTCTGCCACGGCTGCGCGGGCAATGGCCAGCAGCTGGCGCTGTCCCTGCGAGAGGTTGGCACCATCGCCGGTCAGCATGGTGTTGTAGCCCTCCGGCAGGCGCTTTATAAAGCCATCTGCGTTGGCCAGACGGGCGGCGGCGATGCACTCTTCATCGGTGGCCTCCAGCCGTCCGTAGCGGATGTTCTCCATCACCGTGCCGGTGAACAGGTGGGTGTCCTGCAGCACGATGCCCAGCGAGCGGCGCAGATCGGCCTTTTTGATCTTATGGATGTTGATGCCGTCATAGCGGATCTTGCCGTCCTGAATATCGTAGAAGCGGTTGATCAGGTTGGTAATGGTAGTCTTGCCCGCACCGGTGGAGCCGACAAAGGCGATCTTCTGTCCCGGACGGCCATACAGATTGATGTCGTGCAGCACCGTTTTTTCCGGCACATAGCCAAAGTCCACGTCCGTAAAGGTGATGTCGCCTGCCAGCTTGTGGTAGGTGGTAGTGCCGTCGTGGTGGGGGTGCTTCCACGCCCACAGGCCGGTGCGCTCGGCAGTTTCCACCAGCTGGTCGTTGCGGTCGTACTTGGCGTTTACCAGCGTCACATAGCCCTCGTCGGTCTCGCTGGGCTCGTCCATCATCTTGAAGATGCGCTCGGCACCGGCCAGTGCCATGATGACGCTGTTGGCCTGCATAGACACCTGACTGATGGGCATATTGAAGCCCTTGTTCAGGCTGAGGAAGGCCACCACGGTGCCAAGGGTCATACCGCCGACACCGCCCACGGCCATGGCTGCACCAGTCAGCGCGCAGATGGCATAGCTGATGTTGCCCAGCTGGGCGTTGACCGGCATCATGATGTTGGAGAAGGCGTTGGCCTGCTTGGCGCTTTCCTTCAGCTGGTCGTTCAACTCACGGAAGCCTGCAAGGGTCTGCTGTTCGTGGGTGAACACCTTGACCACCTTCTGGCCCTCCATCATCTCCTCGATGTAGCCGTTCACCTTGCCCAGATCCCGCTGCTGCTGGATGAAGTACTTGGAGGAGCTTTTTGCGATCTGCTTGGAGCAGAACAGCATCAGCGCCACCATGAGCATGGTAACGATGGTCAGCTGCCAGCTGAGCATGCACATACTGAAGAACACCGACACAATCGTGATGACGCTGGACACCAGCTGCGGGATGCTCTGGCTGAGCATCTGGCGCAGGGTATCCACATCGTTGGTGTACACGGACATGATATCGCCGTGGGGATGGGTGTCAAAATACCGGATGGGCAGGCTTTCCATGTGGGTGAACAGCTTGGTGCGCAGATTGCGCAGCGTGCCCTGCGTTACGTTGACCATGATGCGGGCGTTGGCCCATGCGGCCAGAATGCCCACAAGGTAGATGCAGCACATCCGCACCAATGCACCGGCCAGTGGTGCAAAGCTGGGGTTCTGCTGGCGGGTCATGGGGACGATGTAATCGTCCATCAAGGTCTGCAAGAACAGGCTGGCCTGCACATTGGCCAGCGCACTGACCACGATGCACACAAGCACAAGGATGCAGTGGGGCAGATAGTTGCGGAACACCTCATCCATGATGCGCTTCAGCAGCTTGCCCGGGTTTTCCACCTTGGGGCGCGGCCCCCGTGCGCCCCGCGGGCCGGGGCCATGTACTTCTTTTACTGCCATTACTGCGCACCTCCCTGCTTGTCAAAATCGCCGCCGCCCTGCGTCTGGCTGTTGTAGACCTCCTGATAGATGGCATTGGTCGCCAGCAGCTCTGCGTGGGTGCCCAGACCGTTGATCTGGCCGTTCTCCAGCACCAGAATGCGGTCTGCATCCTGCACCGAGGAAATGCGCTGTGCAATGATGATCTTGGTCGTGCCGGGGATCTCCTCCCGGAAGGCCTTGCGGATCTTGGCATCGGTCGCGGTATCCACGGCGCTGGTGGAGTCGTCCAAAATCAGCACCTTGGGCTTGCGCAGCAGGGCGCGGGCGATGGTCAGGCGCTGCTTCTGGCCGCCGGACACGTTGGAGCCGCCCTGCTCGATCCATGTATTGTACTTATCCGGGAAGCGCTGGATGAACTCATCCGCGCAGGCCAGCTTTGCCATGCGGATGCACTCTTCCTCGGTGGCGTTGGCATCGCCCCAGCGCAGGTTATCCAGAATGGTGCCGCTGAACAGCACGTTCTTCTGCAGCACCATGGAGACCTCGCGGCGCAGCACATCAAGGTTATAATCCCGCACGTCCACGCCGCCTACCCGCACGGTGCCGCTCTCGGCATCGTACAGGCGGGGGATCAGCTGCACCAGACTGGACTTTGCGCTGCCGGTGCCGCCGATGATGCCCAGCGTCTCGCCGGGCCGGATGGTAAAGCTGATATCGTTCAGCACCGGCTGGCCGCTGCCGTGCTTATACTTGAAGGTAACGTGGTCAAACTGGATGCTGCCGTCTGCCACCTGCTGCACCGGCTGCTTTGCCGGGGGCAGGTCGGTGTGCTCGTCCAGCACCTCCACGATACGCTTGGCAGAGGCGGCGGACATAGCGATCATGACAAAGGCCATGCTCAGCATCATCAGTGCCATGAGGATGTTCATGATATAGCCGAACAGGGCGTTCAGCTGGCCGGTTGTAATAGCACCGTGCAGCACATATTTTGCGCCGAACCAGCTCAGCGCGATGTTGCAGCTGTACACTGCCACCAGCATGGCGGGGTTATTGAAGCTCAGGCGGCTTTCCGCGTTGACAAACTGCTTGTACAGGCTCTCGCAGGCGGCGGTGTATTTTTCGTTTTCAAAGCCCTCGCGCACAAAGCTTTTGACCACGCGGATGGCAGAGACATTCTCCTGCACCGAGGCGTTGAGGTTATCGTAGTTCTTGAACACACGGTCAAAGATGCGGAAGGTAGGGATCATGATGGCAGCCAGCACCGCCACCAGAAAGGCCACTGCCACCACGAACACCAGCGACAGCGGGCCGCCGATGACCACGGCCATGAACATGGCAAACACTAGATGCACCGGGGCGCGCACGCACATGCGCTCGATCATCTGGAAGGCGTTCTGCACGTTGGTCACGTCGGTGGTCATGCGGGTGACAAGACCTGCCGTGGAAAATTTGTCGATGTTGGAAAAAGAATAATGCTGGATATTTTCATACATGGCATCGCGCAGATTTCCGGCAAAGCCGGTGGATGCCTCGGCGGCATACTTGCCCGCCAGCACGCCCAGCACCAGCGCAATGGCTGCCACCAGAAAGGTAAGCAGGCCGTAGCGGATGATGGCGTTCATATCGCCCTTTTCAATGCCCTGGTCGATGATAAAGGCCATGATGGTGGGCAGCAGCACATCCATAATGGCTTCCAGCGCAGCAAAGAGCGGTGTCTTGATCGAGGCGGCTTTATACTCGCCCAGATGCGACACAAGCTTTTTGATCATCTGAGTTCCCTCCTATTGAATTTATTTGTTTGGTACAAAACAATTTTATACATAACAATTTAAATGTCAAGGCGTTTCGTAAAATGTTCATAATTACTAATTTAACAAGTCCTTTTTCAGCGCTTTGACGGAAAAGGTAGTTATTTCAGTGCCTCCCGCAGCTTGTTCAGCAGCCGCAGCAGCTCTGCGTTCTCCTCCTCGGTCAGCAGTCCGGCCACATAATCGTCGGTCTGGTGGAAGGACAGCAGGGTCTTTTCGTGCCGTTGGATGCCCTCCTCGGTCAAAACCAGCTGCTTGAGCCGGGCGTCCTGCGGCACGCTCTGCCGCCGGATGTAGCCTTTGCGCTCCATCAGCTGCAGAATGTTCGTCACCGTGGAGCGGGTGATGGAAAACTCCCGCTCGATGTCCCGCTGGAATACCGGCTCGTCCCGGTGGCGGTAGAGATACTCGATGATCCACCCGTGCATGGGGGTGGTCTGCTCTACCCCATTGGCGCGGGAAAACTGGTTCAGCCTGCGGAAGATCAGGTTATCCACCCGGCGCAGCTGGGCGGGGATGACCTGCGGCCCTTCCCACGGCGGGTCCAGCTTGCAGTGCTCTTCAATAGGGTGCTGTGTACACATAATGGTTTCCTCTATTCAAGTTGTTCGATGTGAAACTGTTCGATACGATACATATATTACTCATCTCCCCGCTCAATGTCAAGGGGCGGGGCGCAAAAAAGGCCGCTGCGGAAAATTTTCCGCAGCAGCCTTGATTTTTATGGATACGGGATACGCTTACAGCTTTTTGCCGGTCAGCAGCTCATAGGCCTCCAGATACTTGGCAATGGTCTTGTCAATGACATCCTGCGGCAGGTCGTAGTTGCTGTCAGGGTTGGCCTTCAGCCAGTCGCGGACGAACTGCTTGTCGAAGGAGGGCTGGCTGTGACCCGGCTCATAGCCCTCCAGCGGCCAGAAGCGGGAGGAGTCCGGGGTCAGCATCTCGTCGCCCAGCACCACGTTGCCGTCCTCGTCCAGACCAAACTCGAACTTGGTGTCGGCAATGATGATGCCGCGGGACAGTGCATACTCGGCGCACTTCTTGTACAGGGCAATGGTGTAGTCGCGCAGCTTAGTGGCGTACTCCAGACCGTGGCCGGGGAACTGCTTCTCCAGCACGTCGATGCTCTGCTCGTAGGAGATGTTCTCGTCGTGGTCGCCGATCTCTGCCTTGGTGGAGGGGGTGTAGATGGGCTCGGGCAGCTTCTCGGACTCCTTCAGGCCCTCGGGCAGCTGGATGCCGCAGACCTTGCCGGTCTTCTGGTAGCTGGCCCAGCCGCTGCCGGTGATGTAGCCGCGCACGATGCACTCGATGGGCAGCATGGTCAGCTTGCGGCACTTCATGCACTTGCCCTCGAACTGGGGCTGCTGGAAGAACTCCGGCATATCCTTCACGTCCACGCTCAGCATATGGTTGGGCAGCAGGTCGCGGGTGTAGTCGAACCAGAACTTGCTCATCTGGGTCAGAACGGTGCCCTTTTTGGTGACCTTGTTTTTCAGGATGACATCAAACGCGGAAATGCGGTCGGTAGCAACCATGATGAGGCTGTCACCGTTATCATAGATCTCACGGACCTTGCCTTCTTTAATGGGCTTGAACTCAGTCATAATCAAACACTCCATTTTCCAATGCCGAAAAAGCGGCGGTGTATCTTACCTGATTATTGTACCATGTCTGCGGACAGTTTGAAAGAAACAGAATGAAAGGAAAATCAGGCCGTTTTTGCATTTTTCTCGTGAAAAATGTACGAAAAATAGAATCAAAATTCGGCGATTTGACGATAAAAGTCGTACTTTCACAACAATGAAGCACCTTTTTGTAAAATGTAGGCATGGACATTCCGGCGATTGTGCGGTATCTTATAATCAACAAATTAAAATAGGGAGGGTTTACATATGGGCAGTTTTCCCAAAGATTTTCTGTGGGGCGGTGCCACCGCTGCCAACCAGTGCGAGGGCGCATGGCAGGCAGGCGGCAAGGGCCTTGCCACCGTGGATGTGACCCCGTTTGGCCCGGACCGCTTCCCGGTGGCGCTGGGTCGGCTGGAAATGCTGGAGTGCGACGACAAGCACTATTATCCCAGCCATGAAGCCATTGACCTGTATCACCATTATAAAGAGGATATCGCCCTCTTTGCCGAGATGGGTTTCAAGTGCTTCCGGCTGTCCATTGCATGGACCCGCATCCTGCCGAACGGCGACGATGCCCAGCCCAATGAAGAGGGCTTGAAGTTCTATGAGGATGTGTTTGATGAGTGCCACAAATACGGCATTGAACCGCTTGTGACCATCTGCCACTTCGATACCCCCATTGCCCTCATAAAAAAGTATGGCGGCTGGAAAGACCGCCGCATGGTGGATGCCTATGTGCACTACTGTGAAGTGCTGTTTGACCGCTACAAGGGGAAGGTGAAATACTGGCTCACCTTCAACGAGATCAACATGCTGCTGCATCTGCCCTTTACCGGCGCGGGGCTAGTGTTCTATCCGGGCGAGAATGTGCAGCAGGTGGAGTATCAGGCGGCACATCATGAGCTGGTGGCCAGCGCAAAGGCGGTCAAGCTGGCCCATGAAAAGATGCCCGGTGCCATGGTGGGCTGTATGCTGGCGGCAGGCCAGTATTACCCGCGCACCTGTGCACCGGAGGATATCCGTGCCGCGCAGGAAGCGGACCGCGACAACTACTTCTTTACCGATGTGCAGGCCCGCGGTGCCTACCCGGTGTGGGCAAAAAAGCGGATGGAGAAAGCCGGCATCACCCTATACACCGAGCCGGGCGATGAGCAGGTTCTGAAAGAAGGCACCGTGGATTTTGTCTCCTTCAGCTACTATTCCAGCCGCTGCATCACCACGGATCAGGAGATCCTGGCAGAAGAAAAGGCCGACGGCAATGCGGTGCTGGATGCCGTGAAGAATCCGTACCTCAAGGCCAGCGAGTGGGGCTGGGCCA
>OGLX01001450.1_pt1 | contig 11828 bp, 10 predicted proteins | sample 1572821 | NCBI WGS metagenome assembly OGLX01 (sample SAMEA2581908, study PRJEB24529) | metagenome | biome: Human gut stool | place: China | collected 2011 | reverse complement strand
AGCCAGATTATTACTTATTGAACGAGTAGTAGAAACCTTTAACTTAGCAGGTTCAATCGTTGTGATAGAACCAACAACAGACTCTTTCTTTTGTGCGCCATAGGCAACCACTACAACCTCATCTAATTGACCAACATCTTCTACCATTTGTACATTAACAACCTTCCGGTTATTAACTACCTCTTCTTTAGGAACAAAACCAATATAACGGAAAGAAAGCACAGATTTTCTTTCAGGAACAATAATACTATAATTACCATTCATGTCTGTCAATGCATGCACTGTGGAATCATTTTTCAAAATGATTGTTACACCAATCAAAGGCTCACCTTTTTCATCTGAAACGTTACCTGTTACCTTAATACCCTTTTGTTGTATAGTTTGTTGTACTTTAGGAGCTTCTGGCACCGAAATAGTAATTTGTCTTCCCGACATCTTATAATTCAGTCCTGTCTCTGAGAACAACTCTTTTAATACAGCATCTATTTTCTTATTGGAAACTGAAATGGAGACTTTGTTATTCAGATTTTTCTGAACATTAGCAGAGTATATAAAAATATATTTACTATGTTTTTCGATATAATCTAAAATATCTTTAACTGTAGCATTCTCATACTGTACTGAGAATAGATCTTCTTCGGAATTCCAACTAATAGAATTAGCACCGAATGAAGAAAATGGAATCATAAAAAAGACGTTTATAATGCAAAAAAGCTTAAGTCTTTTCTTTAAGTGTAAAAAAATACTTTTCTTTACCATAAAAATTTCTTTTTAGGTTAACAATTTTGGATTTATTGATTTAACTAGGGAATTACTATCGGGTAAATACGGCAATATTTATCCGATTTTTTTTGTCATAATGGCAGTCTGTTCTTCATAGGCAAACATATTAAAAGATTAATTAAAAAAATTATTTATTTAAATATATACTAGTATCACTTTTTTCGATCGTGAATGGCAGGGTTTGCTGAATACATTCAATCACCTCGTCTATATCATCTTTCAAATCTAATTTCCCATACACTTTTTCTTTACCAATAATTGGATCACATTGAATAGATATACCATAATAGATGCTTAGTCTTTGAATGATCTGCGACAAATCATTACCATTCAATAACATGATCCCCTCTACCCAACTAATATACTCTGCTACATCAACTTGCTTCTGATAAGCAATTGTACCATTTGCTATATTCAACAGATCATTAGGATTCAAACGTGCTTTCTTTTCATTCTTATCAGTAACTTCTACCGCACCTTCCACCAATACAATATTAGTTGTTCCTCCTTTATAATTCGAGATATTGAACTTCGTTCCTAACACTTGCAGTTTAAAATCATCAGACTCCACTATAAAAGGATGTTTCTTATCATGCGCAACTTCCAGGAAAACTTCTCCTTGGGCATAGATTTTACGAATGTCTCCTTTAAAACAACGAGGATAAATCACTTTTGACTGAGAGTTAACGACCAGCCGAGTCCCATCAGACAATTCTACTCTAGCCCTTTTCCCCGCAGGAACAAGTAGCTGATTATATTCTTGTTCCTCTTTGGTTCTCTCTTCTTTCTCTTTTATCACTTGTGAATTGACAGCAACTTTCCCCTCTTTCGAATACTTAATGAAAACATCTTCATCCAAATTAAGCTGTTCCTTGGAAGTAATAAGAGTCACTTCCTCAACAGATTGGCTATCCATTTCTTCAGCAATAGCCTGAAAGTCTAAATTAACACTTCCATTCTGATTTAAAAAATAAATAGTTGAAATGCAAATCAAAAAGGAAGCAGCAATAGAAGCTGAAGCAACTAAGAAATATTTCTTTCTGCGCTTCATAGCATCTTTTCGCATCTTTCGTTGAGTCTTCTCTATGATAGAAGATGAATCAATCTTTTCCTGCACACAATTTTCCCAAAAGAATTTCAACTTCTCAGCATCAGGCATAGAAGTAAAATCATCCTCAATATTTTCTTGAGAATTCAATTTACTAAATAAATCTGCGAGACGATGGTATTCTTTCAAGCTCATAATCCTATTTTAATGTTGTTCTATAGATAAAGACGCAACTAAAAAAAAAATCTCCCAGTCAAAAATGATTTTTTTTCATTTTTCGGGTAAAAAGAATAAAAGTGGAGTTAGCTATGTGAAAAAATAAGGCATTAATAAGCAGGAGAGTAAAAAACTTAGCTCTTGCGAGATTTCATATTCAATCTTTTAGCAATTTCATCTAACGCAAAAGCAATATGGTTATTGATAGTCTTCACTGATATGTTCAACATATCTGCAATATCTTTATAAGGAAGCCCGTCTATTTTTGCTAAGAAAAAGACATGTTTACACTTGGGAGGAAGTTGTTGAATGGCGTCATTAATTTTAGCCATTTCTTCCTTACTAATCATCTCCTCGGCTGGAGATTGAACCGGCTCAAAAATAAAATCTTCGATATCATCAAATGACAATTCATACTTTCCAGTTTCCTTCCGCAAAAAAGAAATCGCTTTTCGATAGGTGATTGTCTGGATCCAAGCATTCATATTGCCAATTTCAGCCAGACTTTTTCTATTTTTCCAAACTTCAAAAAAAACATCACTCACAATCTCTTCAGCTGACTACTTCTGGCCATGTAGCGCAAATGTATAGTGATATAAACGCGAAGAATAATGCTCCATAAAACGATTGAAAGCAATTTCATCGCCGTCTACTATTCTACATATTTCATTATTCTCAAGTTTCACAGAAGTATTTATAGATTATTTCCAATTAACAAAATTGAGCCAAATATAGCAGTATCGTATCAATTACGAAAATAAAACACCATAAAAAGGAATTAAAAGTTATCAATTATAGAAAAATGGCTATAATAAAAACATTACCATTTAGCTATAAAAGTCTCTTACTTAGATAACGTACAGGATACCATACGGAGAGAAAACCAACGGCTAAAACTGTGATAAAGATTAATACGACATCCCAAGCGTGAACGCTGACAGGATAGGCATCTACAACAAAAGTACCACCACCGCCTCCCAATGAAATTATACCGAATTTCTGTTGGATAAAACATAGGATTAAGCCGAGGACAATACCGGAAATAGCGCCAAAAAGAGAAATAAGACGTCCTTCAAAGAGGAATATTCGGGAGATGAGTTTATCACTAGCTCCAAGACTCCGCAAAGTTACTACATCATCCTTCTTATCCAAGATCAACATAGAAAGGGAGCCTATCACATTAAAACAGGCTATCATTAAAATAAAAGTGAGGAACAAATAAGAGATTAGTTTCTCTATCTCCATAATACGGAAAACATCTGCCTGCTGCTGATAACGATTCTGAACAACAAAATCATCACCTAATATGTTTTCTATTTTAGATTGTACCGATGAAGTATTTACATTAGGTTTCAATTTCAATTCCATCGCAGAGACTTCTGTTGTATAATCCAGAAGCTGACGAAGAAAATCGAGAGAAGTCAGAATATATTTTCCATCATATTCTTGCTGATTCACCACAAATACGACACCTGGAGAATACAGATAATCACGGTTAAAAGAAGCGCCTGGATTTGCCATGTTCACTTTGGCATTTCGCTTGGGAAGATATACCTGAAGAGGATCGACAAACTCCAAACCAGTTCCCAAAGTCGCAACCAATTCCACTCCCATGACGCCATAATTCACGATCGAATCATGAAGAACGAATTCTCCCGCGCCATAAAGTATGCTGTCTATGGCCGTCAACTCTTCAAAATTATCTTCCACCCCTTTTAGTACAACCATAGCCTGACGGTCCTTGTATTGCACCATTGCATTCTCTTCGAGCGTCTCTGTAAACACTTCCACTTCAGGAAGCTCACAAACGGCACGAATCCGTTCATCTTGTGCATCAAAGACTTTTCCTTCACGGACCGTAATTTTCAACTGCGGATCAAAAGCCGTAAAAAAGCTGGCCACCATATCCTGAAAACCATTAAAAACAGAAAGAGTGCAAACCAAAGCAAGCGTAGCAAGAGCCACTCCACATACGGAAATGCCGGATATGATATTAATAGCATTATGTTTCTTTTTCGAAAAAAGATAACGCCGGGCTATATAGAAGGGGAAATTCACCTCTGCAATGAATTATTTCATTTCAGCAATGAGTCAATCTTCTCGATATAATCCAACGAATCATCCACAAAGAACTTCAGTTCAGGGATAATACGTAGCTGATAACGAACACGAGTACCCAGTTCATAACGAATGGATTTCATATTATCATTGATATTCTTCACCATTTCTTCTGCTTTCTCAGAAGGAAAAACACTGAGATAAACACGGGCAATACTCATATCCGGACTAATGCGCACAGCACTAACCGATACCAACGTCCCATGCATCGCCTTTGTCTGCAACAGGAATATCTCACTCAGTTCTTTCTGCAACAAGCGGGATATCTTATTCTGTCTAGTTGTTTCCATAAATCTACTCCTTTACTTTTTTCTTATAATCGTTAACCCATCACGTAAGGGTAATATTACTTTCTCCACCCGTTCATCTTTGGCTACAAGATCATTAAAAGCCTTAATGCCGATTGTCTGGGCATCCGTATTACGGGGTTGTTCCAGCACATGACCATCCCACAGCGTATTGTCAGCTATCATGTATCCTCCTTCGGAAAGATGAGCCAACGTCATTTCGTAATACTCAATATATTTACGTTTATCACCGTCAATAAAAGCCAGATCAAACGTAACGCCCAAATCGGGAACAAGTTCCAAGGCATCACCTATATAGAAACGGATTTTATCTGCAAATGGCGATTTTTCAAGCCACGGACGGGTAAAGTCCTCTTGTTCATCATTTATTTCAAAGGTATGCAACATTCCGCCCTCCGACAAACCTTCTGCCAGACAAAGAGCGGAATATCCGCTATACGTCCCGATCTCCAGTATCTGCCGAGGCCGAATCATCTTCACAAACATCTTCAACATCCGCCCCTGCAAATGCCCGGAAGCCATACGGGGACGAAGCAATTTTACGTGCGTATCCCGATACAGCGCTTTCAAATAATCGCTTTCGGGATCAATATGTTGCAGAATATATTCGTCAATAGATTCAGTCTCTTGCATACAGCCTGTTCTTTTTACAGATAACGGTTATTATTAGGCAATACGGTATCTTCCGCATGCTTCAACGCATCCTCCACCACATTTATTTCGAGGAAGGAAGTTTGCGTACCTTCTTTACCACTACTCAAATAGCCTACCATATCCGTTGGCTGCAAACGTCCTTCTTTCAACAGGCGGCGCAGGGCTGCAAAATAGTATTCCTGCCCGTTTGCGAGTTCCGGCATATAGATCGCTTCCACACCATAAGAAAGAGCCAGATGCCGCATCGTCTTTTCCTTATAACAAATAGCCAATACCGGATACTTGCCACGGAAAGCAGCCAGATTGCGTGCTGTACGTCCGCTATAACTGTCGGTAATGATCGCACGTATCTTTAACTTAGATGTAGCTTTTACAGCCTGTTTGGCAAGGAAAGCCGTAACATCATTACTGTTTTCATCCAACGGGATACGAATATCATTTTCTTCCAGTTTATCTTTTTCAGCCTGAGCCGCAATCTTAGTCATTGTTTTCACCGCATCCACCGGATACTTACCATAAGCAGTTTCACCACTCAACATCAAAGCGTCCGTACGATAATAAATTGCATTGGCAATGTCAGTAACTTCCGCACGAGTAGGACGAGGATTGTTAATCATCGTATGCAACATTTGCGTAGCAACGATCACCGGCTTCTTTGCCAGGATACATTTACGAATCAGCACACGCTGGATTCCCGGAATGCGTTCCTGAGGGACCTCAATACCTAAATCACCACGGGCAACCATAACGCCGTCGGCTACTTCCAGTATCTCATCAATATTATCTACGCCTTCCTGATTTTCAATCTTGGCAATAATCTTAATGTCACTATTATGAGCATCTAGAATCGCACGAATATCAAGTACATCCTGACGATTGCGCACGAAAGAGTGAGCGATAAAATCAATATCCTTTTCGATAGCATAAAGGATATTGTTACGGTCTTTTTCCGTCAAGGAAGGAAGATTGATACGAACACCCGGAACATTCACGCTCTTACGGCTTCCCAAAGTAGCTTCGTTCTTCACTTCACAAAGCAAATAATCAGCGGTTTTATCAATGACTTCCAGTTCCAGATCACCATCGTCAATCAAAATCGTACCACCGATATTCAAATCGTGTACGAAATTGGGATATGAAACAGCAATACACTCACGGGTAGTTTCAAGTTCCGGATTACCTACAATCTTTACTTTCTCACCTATTTTATATGGAATCGGTTCTGCATTGGCAGTCGTACGGACTTCCGGTCCTTTCGTATCCATTAGAATCGCAATACGATTGGACACGGTACGTACATTTGCAATCAGAGCTTCAAAACCTTCACGGCTGGCGTGCGCAGTATTCATACGCACCACATTCATTCCAGCTTCAAAGAGCTGTTTTATAAAATCCACATCACAACGTCTATCCGAAATAGAAGCCACAATCTTAGTCTGTTTCAATAACATAGTCTTTCTACCTATTATATATTATACCTTATTTATTTTCTAACAATGCCTCCAGCGCCAACCTATATGAGTTCAGTCCAAAGCCGCAAATCACCCCTTTGCAGGCACAAGCAATCATCGACACATGCCGGAAAGACTCACGACTATGTACATTGGAGATATGCACCTCGATAACCGGAGACGTCACAGAGCGAATAGCATCCTGCAAAGCAATGGAAGTATGCGTATAAGCACCCGCATTCAGAATAATCCCGTCCACGTCAAATCCTACCTGCTGTATGCAGTCAATCATCTCTCCCTCAATATTCGATTGAAAATAGTCGATCTCCACGTCAGTGTATCTTTTGCGAAGTTCAGCCAAATAATCTTCAAATGTAACGCTTCCATATATGGAAGGTTCACGCTTACCCAACAGATTTATATTCGGGCCATTAATAATTTGTATCTTCATCGCGTAATCCTCTTTTTTTATACCTTTGTATCCAAAGAACAATATTTCAAGCCACAAAGATAGTGCAAACCGAATGTAGAAACAAATTTATTTGTATTCTGCTGAGGTGCAGCCTATCTTCGCGGAGCAAAGGTAGAAAAAAGAAATGGAAATCAACGAAAAAAAGAAGAAGAAGGAACAACAGGAACTGATAATCAGAAAGTATCAGCAGTATCTCAAACTGGAAAAGTCTTTATCTCCCAACACGCTGGAAGCCTATCTTACAGACCTGGACAAATTGATGAGTTTCCTGACCTTGGAGGGCATCAACGTTCTGGAAGTGTGCCTGTCTGATCTCCAACGTTTTACAGCCGGACTACATGATATTGGTATCCATCCCCGTTCGCAGGCCCGTATCCTGTCAGGGATCAAATCATTCTTCCGTTTCCTGCTTATGGCTGATTATTTGGAGGCTGATCCCAGCGAATTGCTGGAAGGGCCCAAAATAGGCTTCAAACTCCCTGAGGTGCTGACGGTGGAAGAAATCGACCGGATTATCTCTGCCGTCGACCGCAGTAAGGCCGAAGGGCAACGAAACAGGGCTATATTAGAGACCTTATATAGCTGCGGACTTCGCGTATCAGAACTTGTCAACCTCAAGCTGTCCGATCTTTATTTCGACGAGGGCTTCATCAAAGTGGAAGGAAAAGGCAGCAAACAACGACTTGTACCCATTTCCCCCCGTGCCATTAACGAGATAAAACTCTACTTCACCGACCGTAACCGGATCGAAGTAAAAAAAGAATATGAAGATTTTGTATTTGTCAGCCAGCGGAGAGGCAAAGGACTTTCACGAATAATGATCTTCCACATGATTAAAGAATTAGCACAAACGGCAGGTATCATCAAAAATATCAGCCCGCACACTTTCCGCCACTCTTTTGCCACTCATTTACTGGAAGGCGGAGCCAATTTGCGGGCTATTCAATGCATGCTCGGACATGAGTCTATTGCTACAACCGAAATCTACACGCATATCGACCGTAATATGCTTCGCAGTGAGATCATTGAACATCATCCCCGAAATATCAAGTACCGGAAAGAAAAAGAGCGCTAATTTCATTAAATTATGATAAAATCAACCCCTTATCCTTATATTTATATTAAGAATTAATATCTTTGCGTTACTTTTTCTGTACTAGACAGAAAGGTGTATGTGAATACGACGATATTTCAATTACAAACATTTAATTTATACCTAAAATGACTAAGAAGTTGTACTTGCCTTTACTCATGGCAATGGTTGTTGCATTATTCTCTTCTTGCAGCAAAAAAATGGGTGAATTATCAGCTGATTACTTCACTGTTACTCCGCAGGTGCTGGAGGCAGTAGGTGGTAAAGTTCCTGCAACCATTAACGGCAAATTCCCGGAAAAGTATTTCAACAAGAAAGCAGTTGTAGAAGTAACTCCGGTTTTGAAATGGAATGGTGGCGAAGCTAAAGGCCAACCAGCGACTTTCCAAGGTGAAAAAGTAGAAGGTAACGACCAGACTATCTCTTACAAGATGGGTGGTAGCTACACAATGAAAACTTCCTTCGACTATGTTCCTGAAATGGCTAAGTCTGAACTGTACCTCGAATTTAAAGCTACTATCGGTAAGAAAGTGGTTACTATCCCTGCTGTGAAAGTAGCTGATGGTGTCATTTCTACTTCTGAATTAGTTAACAATACATTAGGTAACGCAAACCCGGCATTGGGCGAAGACGCTTTCCAACGTATCATCAAAGAAAAACATGACGCTAACATCATGTTCTTGATCCAACAAGCTAACATTCGTTCAAGCGAGTTGAAAACTGCTAAAGAATTCAACAAGGAAGTTGCTAACATAAACGAAGCTGCCAACAAGAAGATCAGCAACATCGAAATCTCCGCATACGCTTCTCCCGATGGTGGTGTAGGCTTGAATACTACACTGGCTGAGAACCGCCAGGACAACACGGCTAAAATCATCAACAGAGATTTGAAGAAAGCAAAAATCGATGCAGCAGTAGACACCAAGTATACAGCTCAGGACTGGGAAGGCTTCCAGGAACTGGTATCCAAATCAAACATCCAAGATAAAGAATTGATTCTTCGCGTTCTTTCCATGTATCAGGATCCTGAACAAAGAGAACAAGAAATCAAGAACATCTCTTCTGTTTATAAAACTTTGGCTGACGAAATCCTGCCGCAACTGCGTCGTTCACGCCTGACTTTGAACTACGAAATCATCGGTAAGTCTGACGAAGAAATCGCAAACCTCGCCGACAGCGATGCCAAGCAGCTGAACATCGAAGAATTACTGTATGCCACCACCTTGACTAAAGATGCTGCCAAGCAAGAAGCCATCTTCACAAAAGCTACTCAAATCTACCCGAACGATTTCCGTGCTTACAACAACTTAGGTAAACTGGCTTATCAGGCTGGTGATCTTGACAAGGCTGAAAGCTACTTCAAGAAAGCTCTCTCCATCAAGGATGCTCCTGAAGCAAACATGAATCTCGGTCTGATTGCCTTGACCAAGGGCGACAGAACAGCAGCAGAAAGCTATCTGAGCAAGGCTTCCGGTTCTAAGGAACTGAACGAGGCATTGGGTAATCTGTATGTTGCTCAAGGACAGTACGACAAGGCTGTCAGCTCATTTGGCGACACTAAGACTAACAGCGCTGCTTTGGCACAAATCCTGGCTAAGGACTACAACAAGGCTAAGAACACACTGGCTGCTATCGAAAGACCAGACGCTTATACTGACTACCTGATGGCTGTACTTGGCGCAAGAACCAACAATACATCTATGGTAACCAGCAGTCTGAAGAATGCCATTGCAAAAGAACCGGCTTTGGCAAAGAAGGCTGCTTCTGACCTGGAATTCGCCAAATACTTCACTAACACTGACTTTATGAATATCATCAAATAATAAAGGTTAGATTGAAAAGAACGTGCCCGGCATAGAAATATGTCGGGCATTTCTTTTTATTCACACCAAAAAGAAGTATTTTCGCGACGAAGTATCAGAAAAAGAACCGGAATGAAGAAAATCTATCTTGCATACCTTCTGCTTATTATATTGTCTGCCTGCGGCAGCAAAAATACAAATTCAGTCTACCTAAATGGTGAAATCAAAGGGCTGGGGAATGATACCCTTTATATATATGGTACGGACAAGTTCTATAACCGTATGGACACTCTGCTTGTCAAGGATGACAAGTTCTCTGCAACCCTCACCACCGACACGCTTGTCTCTACATGGCTGCAATTCAGTGACGGCACAGAATATCCGCTTTACCTGGACAAAGGAGACAACATAAAGATAAAAGGCTCTGCCGCCGAACTTACTTCACTGGAAATCACGGGGAATGTTCCCAATGAAGAACTGACCGCCTTTCAGAAAGAGTTGAAAGGTTTGAGTACTCCCTCGGAGAAAGCATTGGAAGAAAAAGCAGAAGCCTTCATCAACAGCCATCCTTCTTCACTGGTAAGTATCTATCTGCTGGAGAAATATTTTGTGCAAAAACCGCAACCGGACTTCTCCTTAATCAAAGAAATGACAGAACACATGACCGGAGGCCTGAAAGACCGCCCATATGTGGACGAACTGCTTGACCTTATCCAAGAAGAAGAGAAGGTATCCGTCGGGAAAACCATCCCTTACGTCAACCTGCCCAATGCCAAAGGCACACAAATCAGCCGTACTAGCTTTAAGGACAAATATCTGTTGATACATTTTTGGGCATCTTGGGACCCGCAAAGCATGGAAGCCAACGCTGCCCTGCGCCGGATTTACAAGAAAGAAGAAAAGAACAAGCTATTCGCACTCTGGGGCATTTCCTTGGATATCGACAGAAAGGAATGGGAAGAAGCAATCAAAAGAGATACCCTGAAGTGGGAACAGAGTTGTGATTTCTCCGGATGGAACACAGCGCCCATCAAACAGCTCGCCATACAAGCATTGCCTGCCAATCTGTTCCTTAGCCCTTCCGGAAAAATTGAAGGGAAGAATATGAGTGAGGAAGACATCAAAAAGAAACTGGAGGAGATAGAGCAAAAGGAAAAAGAGAAGAAAGAGAGTGAAAAGAAACTCAAAAAACAAAACCGACGGTAGCCTATCCTGCCATCACTAACCCCTAATCACTAAAAACGTGCTCATAAAAGTTTTTGGAGCGGCTGTTCAAGGTATTGACGCAACCCTCATCACCATTGAAGTCAACAGTTCCAGAGGCTGTATGTTCTATTTAGTCGGTTTGCCGGACTCTGCGGTCAAAGAAAGCCATCAACGTATCATATCTGCTTTGCAGGTCAACGGCTACCGGATGCCGACCAGCAATATTGTCATCAACATGGCTCCAGCTGACATCCGCAAGGAAGGTGCAGCTTACGATTTACCTTTAGCCATCGGCATACTTGCCGCCAGCGAAGTTATCCAGTCCGATAAGCTGGAACGCTATCTGCTGATGGGTGAACTAAGCCTTGACGGCAGCCTGCAACCTATCAAAGGAGCACTCCCCATTGCCATCAAGGCCAGAGAACTGGGGTTTGAGGGTATGATTGTACCGCAACAGAATGCCCACGAAGCGGCAGTAGTAAACAATCTGAAAGTGTACGGAGCGGGAAACATCAAGGAAGTTATAGAATTCTTTAATGGCACGCAGGAATTAACCCCTACGTTAGTCAACACCCGCGAGGAATTCTATTCCCAGCAGAGCAACTTCGATTTCGACTTTGCAGAAGTAAAAGGACAGGAAAATGTGAAACGAGCCTTGGAGGTAGCTGCTTCGGGCA
>OGLX01001445.1_pt1 | contig 11884 bp, 14 predicted proteins | sample 1572821 | NCBI WGS metagenome assembly OGLX01 (sample SAMEA2581908, study PRJEB24529) | metagenome | biome: Human gut stool | place: China | collected 2011 | reverse complement strand
GCAAGCATCATTGAAACACGCGCTATCAAGCCCATCTGCTCATCCTGTCAGCCTTTCTTCTCAAAAGTATCGCCCGGATATAGGAAATCCGAACCCCCAATCCATTTATTAACCTTAAAAATCAAATGAAAATGAAAAAAGAAACACTCAAGAAAATTCTGAATTTCGTCATTACCGTTCTCACCGCTATAGCCTCTGCCTTCTGCGTGCAGAGCTGCCAGTAGTATCAACCCTTTAAAGATTCAGTACCATGAAAAACACTAGAAAGATATCGGTTAAATGAAATCAATTTCCACATTTAGTCCCTCCCCACCCCAACCTTAATCCCTTAAGGTTGGGGTTCTTTTATATATCCCTACTGACGTGCATCAGCCAGTTCATTATATCCCCAAACCATAATGAGGACAACGATGCCAGCCAGCACCATCAGGAGATTCTGAGAGTGGGCGATGGAATCTGCCACATGCGTAAGGGCACGGGAGCCGGAGAGGAGGAAATCTATCTTCATAGAGAAAAGCCATCCCTGAATCTGTTCCCATCCCTGACAGACTACTGCTATGATGATGCCTGCTGCCACACAGGCTGCCGTCCATAAATGTTCCAGGCGCTGGCGCTTAACCAGCGACATCGCAGTATCAGTTTCGGGTAAAGCCGGCAATGCCTGCATCACCCTGTCGGAGAATCCGTCATCAGGAATCTCTGACATCTGGCAATCGGAAAAGAACATCTTCAAGAGTTCTTCATCCTGAGGGTTCAATGGTTCCCCTTTCATGCTCTCCAACTTCTTATCATTTATCTTATCGGTCATAACCATTCTGTTTTAAGTAACTTGCAAGTTTCTGTTTTCCTCGAGAGAGATGCGACTTGATGGTGCCTTGCGCCATTCCCGTCACCTCTGCAATCTTATCTATAGAGAGTCCATCCATCAGCTGCAGCGTGATGCATGTACGTTCATTTTCATTCAAGATCTGTAATGCCTTGAGCAAATCCATCTTTAATCCGGCATGGGCGCCCTGTGCATTCTTACTGGAAACGGCAGGCGTATCGATGTCCTGCGTCTCCTTATGACTGCGGGTATAATCATACCATACATTATAGGCGATTCGGTAGAGCCAGGTGGAGAAAGAGGCTGTACCCCTGAAACCGGACAGATGGGTATATGCCTTGACAAAGGTATCCTGCGCCAAGTCGTCACTCAGCTGCGCATCCCCCAACGTCTGCCGCAGGAAGAACCCACGAATGGGTGACTGATACTTCCTGACCAGCAGGTCGAACGACTTGCGGTCATGAAGCATCACCACCTTCGTGACGAGAGAGATATCGGATAACTTTTCCACCTTATATATATTAACTAATAATTGTTGTTCTTTTCCTTGTGACTTCCCCTCCTATTGAGAAGCCATGAGATGTTGAATGTCGGCTGCTAGACCGGAGTACCATTATACCCCGTGCCCTGGTCGCCGTGACGGTTCTTCCACCAATCCTTGATGGCAGGAAGCGAGCCGATAACAGTCTGACCGATGCCATAGAAGAAGACCAGGGCTCCGATGCCAGCCAGGAAATCAGCATCCCACCAGGCAAACATGGCGCACAAGCCGGCTCCCAGGAAGGCATTTCTCAATCCCCGTTTCACGAGATATTCATCACTCTGCTTGTCTATCGGCCGGTCGCTTTCCGGAACATTGATGCCCTTCTCCATCGCCATCTCCGCCAGTTTCATACGGTCGTTGTGGCGGCGAATCAGATATCTGATAACCAGAAATACGATGATCAGCGGAGCAAAGACAAACAGCAGACCGAAGATGATACAGAAAATGATCATAACAGCCAGCGCTCCGCCACCAAATACCGAACCGATGAAATCGAACGGATCATCATAGTTGTCTAAACTGTATCTAGAATGAACAGACTTATTATCATTCTCATCATAATCATCATAGTTAGCCGAATCTGTACTGGTTGTATCAGAATAAGCCTCCAACGCCTCGTCGTCTTTATCCTTCGAAGCAGATGACTGTGCGGCAGATGCAGGAGCAGCCTTTGAATCTACCTGTTGGGTAGTTGGATGATAACGATGTTTTGGAGCAGAAGACGCCAAAGACACTTGGGTGGCTCCGATGCTCATAACGAGCGCTAATGCCAATATTGCTTTCTTCATATCATTATTTTTTATTGTTTTACCTTGTTATTTTGAAAAATTTCTGCTTCTTAGACGCATCTCTTCGCGATTTAGTTGCAAAGAAACGAAAAATTTCTTATTTTTGCAAACAAATTAAAGAAAAAGAGACAGAATGAAGACATTACCTGAAGATTTCAGAACATATACGCAGGCGCTGATGGGCGAAAAGCTGTATCAGCGTCTGGAGCATGCTATCCTTGAAGAGGAGGCACCAACCAGTATCCGCATCAATCCTTTTAAATGCAAGGATGCTGATGGCGAACCGGTTCCCTGGTGTCCGGAAACCGGACGTTATCTCTCTACGCGTCCCGGATTCACCTTCGATCCGCTGCTGCATGCCGGCTTATATTATGTACAGGAAGCCTCATCCATGTTTGTAGATATGGCTATCCGACAGTACGTAAAAGAACCGGTGATGATGCTGGATCTCTGTGCTGCCCCTGGCGGAAAGTCGACTGCCGTAAGGGCTGCCCTGCCGGAAGGAAGTCTGCTCTTCAGCAACGAACCGATGCGCACCCGCTCGCAGATTCTTGCCGAAAACGTACAGAAGTTCGGCCATCCGGATATGATTGTAACCAACAACTATCCCCGCGATTACAAGAAATCGAAATTGCAGTTTGATGTGATTCTTACCGATGTTCCCTGCTCCGGCGAAGGAATGTTCCGCAAAGATGAAGGGGCTATCGGCGAATGGAGTACCCAGAACGTGAACAACTGCTGGCAGCTGCAGCGCGAAATCGTATCGGATATCTGGAACTGTCTGAAGCCAGGCGGTATCCTGATTTATTCTACCTGCACCTTCAATGCACACGAAGATGAGGAGAACGTGGAGTGGATATGCGAAGAACTTGGCGCAGAAGTGATGGCACTGGAGGGTGTAGAAGATGCATGGAACATCACCCGCAACCTCACGGGCACCGACTTCCCTGTTTACCGGTTCATTCCTGGCGTTTCGCGAGGCGAAGGTCTGTTTATGGCGATTCTGAAGAAAGAGGGCGAATGGGAAGCAGGTTCTTCAGCCAAGGAGAACAGGAAGGATAAGAAGAAGAAAGACAAGAAGGTGGCGAAAGGAAAGGGACTGGAGATTCCGGGCGACTGGCTGAAGACAGATACGGAATGGATGCCTGCAGAAAGCAACGAGACTGTTTACGCCATTCCGGGCAGATGGAAAGACATCTACGACCAGGCTGAAAAGAACCTGAAGGTGCTGCATGCCGGTGTGAAATTGGGAACAGACAAGGGAAAGGGACTTATCCCCGACCAGGCTCTCGCTCTCTCTACGATGCTCAACAAAGATCACTTCCCACAGGTGGAGTTATCCTACGAAGATGCCATCCGCTACCTTCGCAAGGAGGCTGTGAATCTGCCTGCCGATACGCCTAAGGGTTATGTACTGGTAACCTACAGACAGGTTCCGATAGGCTGGGAAAAGAACATTGGCAACCGTGCCAACAACCTCTATCCGCAGGAGTGGAAAATCAAGAGCAGCCATGGGACGGGAAAAGTTGAAATAGTTAATAGTTAAAAGTTTATAGCAAGAATGGATAATTCAACATTCAACACTTAACATTCAACATTCTATAGTTAACAGTTTACAGCAAGAATGAATAATTCAACATTCAACACTCAACATTCAACATTAAAATAAAAAATGCTTAGCATCATCGCCTGTATATCAAAAGTGCATAGAGCTATCGGGTACAAGAACCGGTTGCTCTACGCCATCCCATCGGACATGACCCGATTTCGTATGCTCACAACTGGACATACGATCATCATGGGCAGGAAGACATTTGAGTCGCTGCCGAACGGAGCCTTGCCCAACCGCCGCAATATTGTTATCTCGAAGACAAGAGAGCAGATAACAGGGTGCGAAGTATGCAGCTCTTTGGAAGAAGCGCTGGCAGCAAGGAAAGAAGAGGCTGGAAACAAAAAAGAGGTTAGAAGCAAAGAAACATCAGATGAATGTTTCATCATCGGAGGAGCCAGCATATATGAACAGGCTTTGCCTTTTGCAGACAAGCTTTATCTCACAATCGTAGAAAAGGAGCCTGAACATGCCGATACCTTCTTTCCGGAAATCAATCCGGCAGAATGGGAAGTGACAGAAAAAGAAATGAGGAATGAAAACGGCTTACCGTTCACATTCCTCACCCTTTATAGAAAGCAGTAATCCCGCAGGGAGCTACTGCTTTTTTTCTTTTTTATATCTTATTTCTCTGCTGCAGCCTCCTCATCAGTTTCCTCTTCATCATCGTTGAAACTCTTGAGGTCCTGCATAGAAAGCTGACGGTTGATAGATGCATTGAAAGAGATGATGGTCTCGCTGCGAGACAATCCCAGTGGCTGCAACTTATCATGGATGATTTCCAGGAGATGGTGGTTGTTGAGCGCGTAAATCTTGATAAACATATCAAAGCTGCCTGTAGTATAGTGGCACTCTACAACCTCAGGAATCTTCTTCAACTCCTCTACAACCTGGTCAAACTTCTCAGGCTCCCTCAAATAGAGTCCCATATAGGCACAAGTTTCGTAACCTATCTTTTCTGGGTCAATGATGAATTGTGAACCCTTGATGATACCAAGATTTGTAAGTTTAGCTACACGCTGATGAATGGCAGCACCGCTAACATTGCAAGCGCGTGCCACTTCCAAAAATGGAATACGGGCATCCTGAGAAATCAGCTTCAGAATCTGCCTATCTAATGAATCTAAAATTTGTTTTGACATAATACTAATAATTTGGTTGCAAAGATAATACAAAAAATTAATAAAAGCAATTTTTTTAGAGAAAAACATGATAAATTAATATTATTTTCCATTTTCTGTGGCAGAATAACTGATTTTTAGTGCTTTTGCCTGGCGCAAAGCCTGCTTTACATCGGTTATCACACCCATCTTGGTTTCCTGATCCGCTTTGATTGATACGGTCATCAGCTTCTGGTCTTCCGGTGACATACGCTTCTTTTCTGCCGAAATGTAATCCATCACTTCGGGAGCCGAAGCAAACTTGTCATTCAACTGAATCTGGGTACCGGTACCATACTTTGCCTGCATCTCTTTGGTTGGCTTACCTATATAGATATGGCTCACCGCCGATTTCTTGGTCAGGCGGGTGAGTTCCTTGCCTTGTGGCAAACGGCAGTCTACCTTCAAGGTAACCTGGCGCATGTGGGTAACAATCATAAAGAAGAACAGTACGGAGAAAATGAGGTCTGGCAGAGAAGATGTATTCAACCCTGGCACTTCATGCGATTTCTTATGAAAATTCATCATTGTTTACCTCCTTTCTGCTGTTCTGTAGCTGTTTCTATAGAATTTTCTTCCCCTTGCTTTTCTTCAGCATTGGCATCAACACGCTGGTCAGCATGAGTCATTGCGTTGGCATACGACTCTGTGATGCGCTGCGGACAGATGTTGCGCACCTGTTCTTTCTGGTCATTGTTCAAGAGGGCATAATTCCTGTGATATTTCTTCTGGGCTGTTTCGTTGCGTAGCTGGCTATATGCTTCCATCAGCTGATTCTGCATCTGGAAATAGAGATTATAGTCGGCATCGCGATCACTCTCGATAGAGATGAGATGTTTCTTGCCCAGGCGGTGAACAAAGCGAATGGTTTCTTCCTTGAGCAGGCTTACCTGCATCGGCTTACCGTTGACCAAAAGCGTATCGCCAGCCGTCAGGCGCAGCGCCATCAGATTAGCCTTGTCTACCACCGTCTGCTGCTGTTCCTTCTTCTGCGGTTCAGGTGAAGGGAGTTGGCGCAACAGTCCCTTATCCACATCCATTGATGTGGTGACAAGGAAGAATATCAACAGCATGAACGAGATGTCGGCTGTAGATGTGGTATTCAGTCCCGGGGTTTCGTGTTGCTTCCTTCTAATCAGCATATTTAATCCTTATTTATAGAATAGAGAGCCCAAAGCACTCTCTTTAGTTTTTCTTCCGAATATAACGTGTGGCACCGAAACAGACGGCACCGATTCCTGCCACCAGCATCAGGAGCGATGTGATGACAAACATATCTGAAAGCTTGAGCCAGAGCCAGTCGGCATAATTCTCGCCATTGATGAGCATCGGAGCAGAACCGCCCAAAAAGAAGGTAAGCAGCAAAACTGCCAAAGTTCCGATCCATGTGATGCGGAAGATGCGACGCACGGGAATGCCATTCACTACAGCCTCCGACTTGCTGCTGCGATAATCTCTGATCATCGAAAAGACTGCCAGACCTGTACCTCCTATCAGGAAGAGCCACATCAGCAGGATGAGCACATCGGTAAAGAGAGGCGCATTAAAGTCGGGGTTCTCTTCGAAAGGCAAATCGTAGCCTACCAAAAAGAACAGACCGAAAACCAGCACCGCCAGTCCTATCATGATATAGAACACCTGCTGCGATATCTTTTCGGCCGACTTCGTCTTCTGCTTTGAAAATTGAAATTTAACCATTTCTCTCTTCGTTTATTTATTCTTGGCAATAATATCCATTAAAGTAACCGCCGACTCCTCCATCTGGCTTGTCAGGTGCTCCACCTTAGAAAGGATGTAGTTATAGAAAACCTGAAGAATGAGGGCTACGATGATACCGAAGATAGTAGTGATGAGCGCCACTTTCATACCCGAAGCAACGATAGTAGGACTGATATCGCCCGCCTGCTGAATCTGGTCGAACGACATGACCATACCGATCACGGTTCCGAGGAATCCGAGCGATGGTGCCATAGCGATAAAGAGTTTGATCCAGGAGCAGCCCTTCTCCAGGTTAGCCGCCTGAACGGTACCATATCCGCTTACCGAGCGCTCGATGTCATCAAGACTCTCGCTGATATGCATCAAACCCTGGTAGCAGATAGAAGCCACCGGTCCGCGGGTATTCCGGCAGAGCGTCTTAGCCCCTTCCACATCTCCCGCCGACACCTTCTGGTCGATATCCTGCATCAACTTCTTGGCGTTGATTTCAGAGAGACTCAGATAGATGATGCGCTCGATACAGAAAGCCATACCCACGATGAGGGCGATGGCAACGAGAGACATAAATCCCGCATTACCCTCTATAAACTTTGTCTTAAGAGCTTGATGAAATCCCATGTTCTCTTCTTGAGCCATCATAGGCAGAGAACACATCCATGTGAAAACCAATATTGCAAAACGTGCAATAGCTGTATTTTTCTTCATATACCTTATTATATATATAAAAGCGGAAAGAGGGGGATTCGAACCCCCGAACCGGTTTTGCCGGTTACACGCTTTCCAGGCGTGCCTCTTCAGCCACTCGAGCACCTTTCCATATTCCGAAGAACTCTTCTTAATCGCCGCAACATGCTGCTGCAACAATTTCGAAGTGCAAAATTATTGCTTTTCCTCCGAAATACCATAACTTTCATTGTTTTTTTATGTTTATTTAAGGAGTTTTGAACGCTTGCGTCCTATACTTGCGATACGGATAGCGGAAAAACCCGCTCTGCATTGAGGTTGGTCTGTCGGGCAAACTCCTCTTCGCTTATGCCATAAGCCTTGGCGAGCGTCTTCATCACTTCTACCACGAAAGCACTCTCGTTACGCTTGCCGCGATAAGGAACAGGCGCCATATACGGACTGTCGGTCTCCAGCACGATGCGATCCAGAGGAACTACGGCAGGGAGGTCTTCTCTGAGATGGCTGCTCTTGAAAGTTGATACGCCACCGACGCCCAATACAAACTTATCGAACGAGAGGAGTTCTTCTGCCTCCTTCTGATTGCCCGTAAAGCAATGGAAGACGCCACCCGGCAGTTCTTTCTCATACTTTCTGAGCAGATGCACCATCTCGTTCTGCGCCTTGCGGCAATGAATCATCAGCGGGAGCTGGGTTTCTACCGACCATTTTACCTGTTCCTCGAAAGCCTCGAGTTGCTCGTTTTCGAACTCACGGCTCCAGTAATAATCAAGTCCTACCTCTCCGATAGCAATCAAGTCTGAAAACTGAGGAGAACCACCCGCAGGATTGGCATTACCGGTCATGCGATGCTCCTCCAGTATCTTCCGGAGTTCAGCCAGCTGTTCCTTCCAGTCAGCCTTCACCTCTTCAGGATGCAGACCAATCATAGGATAGGCGTAGCCCGTATATTCCTTAGCCAATGCCAGGACCGCGTGTGTGGTCTTCACATCGATGGCAGGCAAGAACACCTTGCCTACCCCCGCTTCCCTGGCACGGGCGAAAGCCTCCGCCCTATCCTCATCAAATTCTTCCGCATCGAAATGCGTATGTGTATCTATGACTTTGAACATTGAACTTTGAACTTTATGATTAGTACTGTCGCTTCATCATTTTCTGAGCATACTTAGCCAGTTCTTCCTTGCGCTCAGCAGGCACGCTGACAGCATCGAGATACTTCTTGCTCTGCTCGAAATAATAAGCAATCTTATCCTGCGCCATTTTGTCGATACCTATCTCGTTGTAAAGACGGGTAACGGCAGCCACCTTCTCCTTGCGGTCGAACTCCTTGGCATCCACCCACTTCTGCAGTTCTGCACGCTGAGCCTCATCAGCATGATTAAAAGCATTGATGAGCATATACGTCTTCTTGTTGGATGTGATATCGCCACCAATCTCCTTACCGAACACCTTGGTATCGCCGTAAACATCGAGGTAATCATCCTGCAACTGGAACGCCAATCCTATCTGCTCGCCAAACTTATACAGGTTCTCTGCATCCTCATCAGAAGCATCGGCAAGGATAGCACCCATCTTCAAGGCACAAGCCAGGAGAACGCTGGTCTTGAGGCGGATCATCTCGATATATTCCTCCTCCTTCACATCGTTACGGTTTTCAAACTCCATATCAAACTGCTGACCTTCACCAATTTCAAGGGCAGTAGTCGTAAAGAGTTTCAACACCTTGGCAAGATGCTTTTCATCACATTGAGCCATACGCTCATAAGCCAGAACGAGCATGCTGTCGCCCGAAAGGATTGCCGTATTGGCATCCCATTTCTTATGAACCGTTTCATGACCGCGACGCAAATCAGCATTGTCCATCAGGTCATCATGCAGCAAAGTATAGTTATGATAAGTTTCCAGGGCAACGGCATTCATCAGAATCTTCTCAGGATTGTCCTTGAAAAGATTGTAGCCAAGAAGCATGAGCGTAGGACGAATACGCTTGCCACCCATAGAAAGTACGTATCTGATAGGCTCATAAAGAGACTTTGGCTTTCTTTCGTAAGGCAAATTAGCCAGAAACTCATTTACCATGCTTAAAATTTCATCTGCTGTCTTCATAATAATGTATAATTTATAATGTATAATTAACAATGAACAATTTATAGCTGGAACACTACCGGGATGGCAATCATCGTGCGACAGACCTTGCCTTTATCGATGCCCGGTTTCCACTTCGGCATCATCTTCATCACCCTCAAAGCCTCGTTGTCGAGCAATGGATCTACCGAAGTACTTACCTTGATATTGGCAACACTTCCATCCTTGTTTACGATAAAGGATACCACTACGGTTCCCTGAATCCTACTCTTCTGGGCTGCTACAGGGTACTTCAGGTTCTTGGTAAGCCACTGCATGAAGGCAGACCAGCCACCAGGAAACTGCGGTATCTTCTGCACGACGGTCAGTTTGATAGGAGCCTCAGCTCCCGGATTCTCAATGGGAGTTTCAGGAACCGCTTCCTTCACCTCTGCTCCATCCACTACACCCGAGCCGTCGCCGATAACCAGTTCGCTGGTTGTAGAACTGATTTTCTGCGGTGCCTTCTGAGTCTGTTGCTCGGCAGCCTTCACTTCCTGAGTAATTGACTTAGAAGCAGGAGCCGAAACAGCCTCTGCACTCACCATATCTTTCAGGTCGGGACGAGCCGACATTTCCAGATCCTGTGAAAGATCTTCCATCGATTCCGACAAGTCATCATCTCCCTGCGGACCTCTCTGATATTGGAGTCCTACGAAGATGAAAGTAAAAGCCAGCAGCAAACCTAGCAGGAAAAATGTAACCCGCTTATCTTCCAGTTGTGCGCTATTTGATTTCTTAATTTCCACAATAAAAACCGTTTAAAATCGTTATTTCCTACGAAAACATTGCAAAATTACTTCTTATTATTGAAAAAAGCAGTATCTTTGCCAAAGAATTAGAAAATTTAAATGAAAAAATATGTAATTTCCGCAATATTGACGCTTTTTGCGACAATTATTGATGCTCAAGAGAGCCAAACGGGGTATAATTTCCTTCGCTTGCCGGTGAGTGCTCACGCAGCTGCTCTGGGTGGCGACAACATCACCTTGATAGAAGATGATGAGGCACTCATATTCCATAATCCAGCTCTCCTGTCATCAGTAAACGACAAGACAGTCAATCTCAATTATATGAACTATATGTCGGGGGTGAACACTGCCTCGGCTAGTTTCAACCGTACTGTCAACGACAAGGCTTCGTGGGCTGTTTCGGCTCAGCTTGTTGACTACGGCAAGATGAAAGAGACGGATGAGAACAACATCCAGATGGGTGAGTTCTCGGCAAAGGATATTGCCGTTGCGGGTTACTTCTCTTATATGCTCGGTGAAAAGTTTGCGGGTGGTATTGCCGCCAAATTCATCACTTCGTATATTGGCGATTACAATTCTATCGCTGTGGGAGTGGATTTGGGCATCAACTATTACGACCCTGAAACGGAATGGTCGGTTTCTTGCGTGGCAAAGAATCTGGGTGGACAGCTGAAAGCTTACGACAATGAATATGAGAAGATGCCAATCGACCTGCAGTTGGGTGTGACGAAACGCTTCGCCAACGCACCGTTCAGGGTATCAGCCACACTGGTCAACCTGAACCATTGGGACAGCAGTCTTCGTGATCATGCCGTAGTAGGTGCCGACATTCTGCTTTCGGAGAGCCTGTGGATAGGTGCCGGCTACAACTTCCGGAGAGCCAACGAGATGAAAATCAGTACCTCAGAAGATGAGGAAAGCAGTCATGGAGCCGGTTTCTCTGTGGGTGGCGGTATCAACCTGGAGCGCTTCCATCTGAACGTTGCCTACGGCAAATATCACGTCAGTAGCAGCAGTCTCATGCTGAACGTAAGTTACAGATTATAAATTCTACATTATAAATTATACATTAAAGTTAGTTCGAAATTATGAAGAAAATAACAATAGCAATAGACGGATACTCTTCTTGCGGTAAGAGTACGATGGCAAAGGATCTTGCCAAGGAAATAGGTTATGTTTATGTAGATACGGGCGCGATGTACCGCTCGGTAACTCTCTATGCGCTGCGTCATCAGCTCTTCGAAGCAGATGGAGCCGTAAAGACTGAAGAACTGCAGAAGGAGATGAAGAACATCAGCATCTCATTCAAGTTTAATGAAACAACCGGTCGCCCAGACTGCTATCTGAACGGCGAACTGGTAGAAAAGGAAATCCGTTCGTTAGAGGTTTCCAACCACGTTAGTCCGATTGCCGCCGTTCCTTTCGTCAGAGAGGCGCTGGTAGAGCAGCAGCAGAAGATGGGCGAAGACAAGGGTATCGTGATGGATGGTCGCGATATCGGTACCACCGTGTTCCCTAATGCCGAACTGAAGATTTTCGTTACAGCCAGCTCACAGGTGAGAGCACAGCGCCGTTTCGATGAACTGAAGGAGAAAGGAATGCCAGCCGACTTCGATGCGATTCTGAAGAATGTAGAGGAACGCGACTATATCGATACCCACCGCGAGACTTCCCCACT
>OGLX01001429.1_pt1 | contig 11984 bp, 13 predicted proteins | sample 1572821 | NCBI WGS metagenome assembly OGLX01 (sample SAMEA2581908, study PRJEB24529) | metagenome | biome: Human gut stool | place: China | collected 2011 | reverse complement strand
TCGTCGTTGCGTTTCAAATCATTCTCATCTTCGAATCTCATGCGAACCTTTTCTACCTTTGGCTTCTCCTTGGCAAAGATAGCTTCTACCCAAGAACCTTTTGGTACCACGAGCACTTCGTAGTCATCGGCGAGCTTTTTCTCGTACAGACCTCCTGGCTTTTTCAGGCGGTCAGCAGGAAGAGTAGTTGTGCTGATGTCGAAATTACTTTCGATGATGTCCTGGATGCTCTGAGGCAGACTCTCCCAGCCACCACCAAAGTTGCGCTCCAAGAGTTCGATGAGCTTATTGGCGGTGATGTGACTTACATTTTCGTAAGTAAGATCAGTAACACGCATGATAGGGCGCTTTTTGATGGCATATTTTTCTTTCTTGTCGTTGATACGGAAAGTGCCAATCTTAAAGCCGCGTGCCATCAGTTTGTCAATCACTTCAGGACGGTCTACCGTCACTGGTTCCATTTCGAATGCGCTGCGGATCACTGCGATATACTTGTTCTGGTAATCCTTGAGGTCAGCATCCTTTTCTGCTGCTTCCCAAAGACGGAACACATCGTTCTCCTGCAATTCCCAAATGCTACTTTTAGTAACATTCTTCAGTGTTAATATTTTATCTTTATTCATCTTCAATTGTGTTTGTGTGTGCAAAAGTAAGTACTTCTTTTTATATATCCAAATTTTCTTGCTGTTTTTTTGTGTTTTTGGTCACTTTTTTATTTGGAATTCGATTTTTTTCATTACCTTTGCACGTACTATGAGTGAACCGTTAGCTGAAAGAATGAGACCTCACACGCTTGCTGACTATGTAGGGCAGCAGCATTTGGTAGGTGAGGGGGCCGTGCTGCGCAAGATGATTGATGCAGGGCGCATATCCTCTTTTATCCTCTGGGGACCCCCTGGAGTGGGCAAGACTACCCTTGCTCAAATCGTGGCACAAACCATCAAGGTGCCGTTCTTCACCCTCTCTGCGGTGACCAGTGGCGTAAAGGATGTCCGCGAGGTGATAGAAAGAGCAAAGAGTGGTAGATTCTTTAATTCGGCTTCTCCTATATTGTTTATTGATGAGATTCACCGTTTCTCCAAGAGTCAGCAGGATTCGCTTTTGGGTGCGGTAGAGAAGGGTATTGTTACGCTGATAGGTGCTACCACCGAGAATCCTTCATTCGAGGTGATTCGTCCGCTGTTGTCCAGATGTCAGCTCTATGTGCTCAAACCGCTCGAAAAGGCTGATCTTGAAGGACTCCTGCATCGTGCCATTACGCAGGATGTAGAACTCAGAGAAAAGAATATTAAGCTGGAAGAGACGGGCGCGCTGCTGCGATATAGTGGTGGAGATGCCCGAAAACTGCTTAATATCCTGGAACTGGTGGTGGAATCAGCCGGATCTTCAGAGATTGTGATTACCGACAAGATGGTAGAAGAGCAGTTGCAGCAGAATCCGCTGGCTTACGATAAACAGGGTGAGATGCATTATGATATTATCTCAGCCTTTATCAAGAGTATCCGTGGAAGCGATCCCGATGCTGCGCTTTATTGGATGGCGAGGATGATAGAAGGAGGAGAAGACCCGCAGTTTATAGCCCGTAGGGTTGTAATCAGTGCCTCTGAGGATGTGGGACTTGCTAATCCGAATGCACTCCTGCTTGCCAATGCTGCCTTCGATACGGTGATGAAGATAGGGTGGCCCGAAGCGCGTATCGCCCTTGCTGAGGCTGTGGTGTATCTTGCCACGAGTCCGAAGAGCAACAGTGCTTATCTGGGCATTAATGATGCGCTGGCTACTGTACGGCAAACGGGTAATCTGTCTGTTCCGCTGCACATCCGCAATGCTCCTACCAAAATGATGAAAGATTTGGGCTATCATGACGGATATAAGTATCCTCACGATTATCCTGGACATTTCACTGAGCAGCAGTATCTGCCAGACGAACTGAAGGATGCCCGCTTCTGGCATGCGCAGCATTCGCCTTCCGAGGAGCGTCTCTACAACTGGATGGTTACCTGCTGGGGAGAAAGATTCAAGAATTAGTGATTTAGAATAGATATATAGATAATTAGAAATTGATATTTAGAGCAACTAACTGATACGAGAAAATGATGATACATGGCGATCCTGAATTCGTGCTCACGCTTCATAGCGTGATAGAATTCATCGGTACATTTGCTTTTGCCCTTTCGGGCATTCGCCTGGCAGCAAGTAAGCATTATGATTGGCTGGGCGGTTTTGTTTGTGGTGTGGCTGTAGCCATAGGTGGTGGAACCATACGAGATGTGATGCTTGGTGTGCGTCCGTTTTGGATGTTGAGCCCTATCTACCTGATTTGTACGCTGTTTGCTCAGTTGGTAGTGATTGCTTGCCACCGCTATCTTAAGCGTCTTGACAATACCTGGTTTCTGTTTGATACCTTGGGCTTGGCGCTTTTCAATATTGCGGGCATCCAGAAGTCGCTCGAATGTGGTTTCTCTTTTTGGGTAGCCATCATCATGGGCTGTATTACGGGTGCTGCAGGCGGTGTTATCCGCGATGTGCTTCTTAATGAAGAGCCGGTTATCTTCAGAAAGGAGATTTATGCGATGGCTTGTGTCGCCGGTGGTTTGGCTTATTGGGGATTGAGCTATCTGGGTGTGAGCCTCTATATTACGGTAATTGTAGCTTTCTGTGTGGTTTGCGCCATCCGATTGCTGGCTGTAAGATACCATATTTCACTCCCGAAGCTGAGGGATGAAGAACAAACTGTAGAATGAAAAGGAAAAAATGAAATTGATAAATAACAGATAACAGATGAAAAGACTGAAAGCGATTTTGATGCTCGTTGTTGCAATGATGCTGATGTCGTCGGCAACAATGATGGCTCAGAACAAACGAGAGTTTCGTGGGGCCTGGATACAGTGTGTTAACGGACAGTATCTGGGCAAGAGTACGCAGCAGATCCAGGCGATGCTTACCAGACAGCTTGATGAACTGCAGAAGGATGGCGTAAATGCGATTATCTTTCAGGTTCGTGCCGAGTGTGATGCTCTGTATAAGAGTGATTTAGAGCCTTGGAGCAAGTTTCTTACGGGGGTGCAGGGAAAGGCTCCTTCTCCTTATTGGGATCCGTTGCAGTGGATGATAGAGCAGTGTCATAATCGTGGCATGGAGCTTCATGCCTGGATTAATCCTTATCGTGCCAAGCATAGCGTAACTTCTTATGAGCAGGTTTCGCCGAAGAATATCGTGAAGAGGCGTCCTGATCTCTGTTTTCAGTATGGCAAGCTGACGCTGTTGAACCCTGGGTTGCAGGCTGCAGCCGACTATATTTGCGAGGTGGCTGTGGACATTGTAAGCCGATATGATGTTGATGGATTCCATATTGATGATTATTTCTATCCATATCCAGAGGCCGGACGTCAGATTCCTGATCAGCAGCTCTTCCGCCAGCAGTCGCGCGGCATGCGAAACATCGGTGATTGGCGCCGTGATAACGTGAGCCGGTTTGTAAAGCAGCTCAGCGAATCCATTCATGCCGTTAAGCCTTGGGTCAAGTTTGGTGTTTCTCCATTCGGCATCTACCGCAACAAGCGTACCGATCCTAATGGTTCTGAAACTTTCGGCCTCCAGAATTATGATGATCTTTATGCAGATGTATTGCTTTGGGTGAATAATGGTTGGATAGACTATTGTGTGCCTCAGATTTATTGGGAGATAGGCAATCGTGCAGCCGATTACAAGACGCTCATTACCTGGTGGAATAAGCATGCTGGCAACCGCCCATTATATATAGGTGAAGATATAGAGCGTACAGCCAAGTTTGCTGACCCAGTCAATCCGCGCAGTCATCAGTTGCCTGCCAAGCACCGTTTGCATCAGCAGATGAATAATGTGAAGGGTACTGTGCTCTGGTATGCGCAGACTGCTGCCGATAATGTAGGTAATATCGGACATACACTCCGCAACAATTATTGGAAGTATCCAGCATTGCCACCCTCTATGCCTTTCCTTGATAATAAGGCGCCAAAGGGGGTAAAGGGTGTCAAGCTGATGTGGACCGAGAAAGGTCCGCTGCTGGTATGGAAGGCTCCTAAGGCTAGCAAGAAAAAGTGGGGCGATCAGGTGAACCGTTTTGCTATCTACCGTTTTGAGAAAGGAGCTAAGGTAAATCTCAATGATGTTTCTGCACTCCAGGCAGTAACTTATGATAATTTCTATCGCATCCCTTATGTGAGTGGCAAGAAATATGTGTATGTAGTAACTGCTCTCGACCGTGTAGGAAACGAAAGTAAAGGTAAGAAAAAGAAAATTTCTTTTTAGATTGGTTAGATGATATAAACGGAAAGACCGTTTAAAACAGAAAAACCGTTGTACTCGATAGGAGAGAGTGCAACGGTTTTTTATTTTATTCTTTCAGCAGGTCGTTCAGGAAGTTATCCAGGTCGTTGTCCAGATTCTCCATCAAGTCACCACCTACGATGATCGTATCATCGTCAGCAAGATAGAGCTCGCCAATATGCTCTTTATCCTCATCTTCGAGCACAAAGCTGTATGGCTTGAGAATGCCGAGATGATCTATGATATCAGCCTGTTTGCGCAATACATCGCGAAGCAGCTTTGCTACCTCGTCGTAGAAGTCTTCATCCTTGTTTTCTATCCATTGCTCAACAACGCAGCGGGTAATCTCGTTGTCATCGTCGTCAAAGGCCAGGAGTTCGCCACTGTCTTGCGAAACCCTTACGTGGATGTCGGTCATTTGAGAAGTCTCGTCGTCAGATTCTGGCGCTGGGAACTTTTGAGCCACTTTTCTGATAAAGCGCTCTACTTGCATGATTGTTTGCTCTAATGTTTCCATATCAATTCTTTAATAATCCATGCAAAGATACATAAAAAATTGATATCACCAAAAGAAGTTGCTAAAAAAAAGCATTTTTGCTTTTAATTTGTTCTCAAACTGCCTGATTCCAGGGTATAGATAACGTTTACGCTTCTTTTTTTATATTTTCTTTTCGATTTTGTTTGCCATTTCTAAATAATGTAGTATCTTTGCACTTGAATTGCAAAAATGCAATCTCAACATTACAAATGAATAACAAAATAAAACATTCTGGCATCGTAGAGAGCGTAGAAGAAGGTTGTGTGTGCATTCGCATCGTACAGTCGTCAGCCTGCAGCGCTTGCAAGGTGGCTGCTCATTGTACTGCATCTGAATCGAAAGAGAAGATGATTGAGGTTTCTACCTCAGAGGCGTCTCTCTACCACAAAGGCGATAGCGTGGTGGTGACTGCTGATTCGGCTGTAGGCTTCAGAGCCAGTTTCTATGGCTATCTCTTGCCGCTGATACTGATGGTGATCGCTTTGGTGGGTGTACTGAAAGCTACTCACTCAGAGGGAGCCGCAGCGCTCTCGGCATTGGGCATTCTCATTCCATACTACGTGGTGCTCTACTTATTCAGAAACAAACTTAAAAACAAACTGAGCTTCTCTATAGAATCATAGGGTACGTGATGTGCTTCTGTGGCTTCAGCGATGAGCTTTTATTTTAAAACAAAGAAAATAACAAAACAAAACACAAAAAATTATGAATTTTATTTTGATTGCTGTCTTGGTTCTCGGAGCAATCGCGCTGATTGCAGCGCTGGTTCTCTTCGGAGTATCTAAGAAGTTTGCCGTCGAAGAAGACCCTCGCTTGGGCCAGGTAGGAGAGATTCTGCCAGGTGCCAACTGTGGTGGTTGCGGTTTTGCCGGATGTTCCGGTATGGCTGCAGCTCTGGTGAAGGGTGCTGATGCCGGTTCTATCGATGGACTGATGTGTCCGGTAGGTGGTGCCGACGTGATGGGCAAGGTAGCCGACCTTTTAGGTATGGCAGTAGCCAATACCGAGCCAAAGGTGGCTGTGGTTCGTTGTAATGGTACTTGCGAGAATCGTCCTCGCATTGCCGAGTATGATGGTTTGCACACTTGTGCAGCTATGAATTCATGTGGCGCTGGCGAAACAGGCTGCGGGTTCGGCTGTCTGGGTTGTGGCGATTGCGTGGCTGCCTGCCAGTTTGGTGCAATCTCTATCAATCCTGAAACTGGCATTCCTGAGGTTGATGAAGAGAAGTGTACGGGTTGTGGTGCTTGCGCCAACGCTTGTCCACGTCATATCATCGAGCTCCGCAAGAAGGGTCCTAAGGGCCGTAGAGTTTACGTTCAGTGCGTAAACCACGACAAGGGCGCTGTTGCCAAGAAGGCTTGTAGTGTTGCTTGCATCGGATGCGGTAAGTGTCAGAAGGTCTGCAAGTTTGATGCTATCACCATTGAGAACAATGTGGCTTATGTTGACTTCAATAAGTGCCGCATGTGTACCAAGTGTGTTGACGAATGCCCAACAGGTGCTCTCGTAAAAGTAAATTTCCCAGTTAAGAAGAAGGAGGAATAAATCATGAATTTGAGAACTTTTAGAATTGGTGGAGTTCACCCAGAAGAGAATAAGATTACTGCCGAGATGGCTACTCAGGTAGCTCCTCTCCCTAAGCAGGCTATTTTCCCACTTGGTCAGCACATCGGTGCTCCTGCCAAGCCTGTAGTTGCCAAGGGCGACAAGGTGAAGGTGGGTACACTCATTGCTGAGGCTGGTGGCTTTGTGAGTGCTCCTATTTACAGTTCCGTATCAGGAACCGTGTTCAAGGTAGATACATCTATTGATGCTACCGGTTATCGCAAGCCTTGTATTATTATTAATGTAGAAGGTGATGAGTGGGAGGAGAGTATCGACCGCTCTGATAAACTCGAGACGCTTGAGGCTCATACTGAGCTTACTCCAGAGGAAATCGTAAACCGCATCAAGGTAGCAGGTGTCACTGGTATGGGTGGTGCCGGTTTCCCAACTTTCATCAAGCTTTGTCCTCCTCCAGGAGCCAAGGCTGAGTGTGTCATCATCAACGGTGTAGAGTGTGAGCCTTATATCACAGCCGACTATCGCCTGATGATGGAGCATGCCGATGAGATTCTCGTTGGCTTGAACCTTCTGATGAAGGCGGCTAAGGTAGAGAAGGGCTACATCGGTATCGAGGATAACAAACCTGCTGCCATCAAACTCTTCGAGGAGAAGACAGCTAATGACGCTCGTATCGAGATTGTACCTCTGGCTAAAAAGTACCCTCAGGGAGGTGAGAAGCAGCTGGTGGATGCCGTTATCCGCCGTCAGGTTCCTGCTCCTCCAGCTATCCCTGTCAACGTTGGAGCAATTGTTCAGAATGTAGGTACTGCCTTCGCTGTTTATCAGGCAGTTATGAAGAACAAACCTCTCTTCGAACGCTATACTACCGTAACCGGTAAGCAGGTGAAGAACCCGGGCAACTTCCTAGTACGTATGGGTACTCCATTCTCTCAGATGATTGAGAATTGCGGCGGTTTGCCAGAGGGTGACAACAAGGTGCTGGCTGGTGGTCCGATGATGGGTAAGGCTGTAATCAGCCTCGATGTACCGGTAACCAAGGGTACCAACTCCATCACCGTATTGACCGATGCTGATGCTCATCGCAAGAAGGCTCAGCCATGTATCCGCTGTGCCAAGTGTGTGGATGCCTGCCCAATGGGCCTGGAGCCATACTTGCTCGCTACCCTGAGCGTAGTGAAGGATTATGAGCGCCTTGAGGCAGAGGAGGTAACATCCTGCATTGCCTGCGGTTCATGCCAGTTCACCTGTCCATCTCATCGTCCTATCCTCGATAATATTATCAATGGTAAGGGTGCGGTAATGGGCATTATCAGAGCTCGCAACGCCAAGAAGTAAGCGTTCACGTCAAGAATGAATTTCATTTAAGAAAGAATTTAAAAGATAAAATGGGAAAATTAATCGTTTCATTATCGCCACACGCTCATGGAAATGAGAGCGTAGAGAAGAACATGTACGGAGTGATTATCGCTCTCGTGCCTGCCATCCTCGCATCTTTCTATTTCTTCGGCTTGGGTTCAGCAGTCGTACTGCTCACCTCTGTGGCAGCCTGCGTCTTCTTTGAGTGGGCAATTACAAAATATCTCCTGAAGGAGGAGACCAGCTTGCTCGATGGTTCTGCCATCATCACCGGTCTCTTGCTTGGCATGAACTTGCCAAGTAACCTTCCTCTCTGGATCATCATCATCGGTGCCCTGTTTGCCATCGGTGTAGGTAAGATGAGTTTCGGCGGTCTGGGTAACAATCCTTTCAATCCCGCTTTGGTAGGCCGTTGCTTCCTGCTCGTCAGCTTCCCTGCCCAGATGACTTCATGGCCTGTTGCCGGACAGATGCTCAGCTATACCGATGCAACAACGGGTGCTACTCCGCTGGCTATCATGAAGACAGCCATCAAGACAGGCGATGCTTCTGTTCTCAACCAGTTGCCTGATGCGATGAGCATGCTCTTCGGTGCTACAGGCGATACTTTCGGTGCCGGAACTACCGGTGAGGTTTGTGCATTCGCCCTCTTGCTCGGTTTGGCTTACATGCTCTGGAAGAAGGTCATTACCTGGCATATTCCAGTCAGCATCATCGCTACCGTATTCGTTTTCAGCGGTTTGATGCATTTGGCTAATCCTGTTTATGCCAATCCTCTGGCTGTCATCTTCAGCGGTGGTCTGATGCTCGGTGCCATCTTCATGGCTACTGATTATGTAACCTCTCCGATGACCCACAAGGGCATGCTTATCTACGGTGTATGCATCGGTCTGCTGACCGTCATCATCCGTAACTGGGGTAGCTATCCTGAAGGTATGTCGTTCGCCATTCTCATCATGAATGCGTTCACACCTCTTATTAACACATACGTTAAACCAAAGCGCTTCGGTGAGAAGCCTGTTAAGAAATAAGGAGGACAGAGACATGCAGAAATTAGAATCATCATTAAAGAACATGGTGCTTGTGCTGGTGGGCGTAGCGCTCATCATAGGTGCTGTGCTTGCATATATCAATCATCTTACTTCCGGTCCTATCGCCGAGAAGGCAGCACAGAGTCTGGCTGCCGGTATTAAGAGTGTGATGGGTACCGAAGATCTCCAGGTGACTGAACCGGAAGAGGTAAAGCAGGAGTTTGGCGGTAAGGAATTCTCTTTCACCATCCACAAGTGCTCAGACAAGAGCGGCAAGCAGCTGGGTGCTGCCGTAGAGAGTACTACCGGTGGTTTCGGTGGCGATCTGAAGGTGCTCGTAGGTTTCGATACCGAGGGCAAGATTATGGGTTATACCGTGCTTCAGGCTTCAGAAACTCCGGGTTTGGGTGCCAAGGCTACTACCTGGTTCCAGAAGGACGGAAAGGGTAGCATCATCGGTAAGACTCCAAAGGATGGCGACCTCCACGTATCTAAGGACGATAAGAGTGGCAATGCCGTAGATGCCATCACCGCTTCTACCATTACCAGCCGCGCCTTCCTCAAGGCTATCAACCAGGCTTATGCCGTTTATGCCAAGAAGGATGTTGACGGCGAGAGCGGTGCATCTCAGAAAGCAGATGCAGAGAGTGGTGCATCTAAAGTTGAACATAACGAAAAGAAAGGATAAACCGATATGAGTAATGTTAAGATTTTGATGAACGGACTCATCAAGGAGAATCCAACCTTCGTGTTGCTTCTCGGTATGTGTCCTACTTTGGCTACAACAACCAGCGCCATCAACGGTCTCTCTATGGGATTGGCTACCATGGCGGTGCTGATTTGTACCAACTTTGTTATTTCCTGTATCAAGAAGATTACCCCGGATATGGTTCGCATCCCTGTTTTCATCGTAGTGATTGCAGCCTTCGTAACCATCCTTCAGATGTTGATGAGCGCTTATGCTCCCGACAGCATCAACCAGGCGCTGGGTATTTATATTCCGCTGATTGTCGTAAACTGTATCATCCTGGGTAGAGCAGAGAGCTTTGCTGCCAAGAATTCGCCTATTGCCAGCCTCTTCGATGGCATTGGTTGCGGTTTGGGTTTCACCCTCGGTTTGACCATCCTGGGTAGTGCCCGCGAGATTCTCGGTGCAGGTAGTGTATTCGGTATCACTCTGTTGCCGGAGACTACCAACATTCTGATGTTCATCCTGCCTCCTGGAGCTTTCCTCACCTTGGGATATATTATTGCTATATTTAATAAGGTAAAGAAGTAAGCGTAGGCATCGCTTCAAATCAATGAAATAAAATAGAAATTATGGAATATTTATTGATATTTATCTCTGCGATATTCGTCAACAACATCGTCTTGTCGCAGTTTCTCGGTATCTGTCCATTCCTGGGCGTATCGAAGAAAGTTGATACAGCCATCGGTATGGGTGGTGCCATCGCCTTTGTCTTGACCCTGGCAACCATCATTACCTGGTGTGTTCAGAAGTATGTACTCGATCCGTTCGGATTACAATATCTCCAGACCCTGGCATTCATCCTCGTGATTGCAGCCTTGGTTCAGATGGTAGAGATTATCCTGAAGAAGGTTTCTCCTGCACTTTATCAGGCGCTCGGTATCTTCCTGCCTCTGATTACTACCAACTGTGCCGTGCTGGGTGTAGCCATCCTGGTTATCCAGAAGGATTACAATCTGCTTGAGAGCGTGGTTTACGCCTTCTCTACAGCTCTCGGCTTTGCCCTGGCTCTCATTGTCTTTGCCGGCATTCGTGAGCAGCAGGCTTTGGTCCGTATTCCTAAGGGCATGCAGGGCGTAGCTATCGTCATGGTAACTGCAGCGCTCCTCAGCCTCGCCTTCATGGGATTCTCGGGCGTAGATGGCGGTTTGAAATCGCTCTTCGGATTGGAGTAAAACTTTTACTGAAAGTTGATAAAATAATAATGGGAATTTGCGAATGGTATGAACCGATGCAAATTCCCATTTTTTTGTACTTGATTTTTCTTACTCTCTTGCTTGAGGTACTTGATTTTCTTACTCTCTTACTTGAGTTCTAGATTTTTCTTAACTCTCTGTCTTTATAAACTTGAAATTTTAACTCTTTCTCTTTTCTTATCTTCTGTGTCCGAAGCTTCCACCGCCATTGTTCTTGCTTGGTGTAGAAGAGCGAGGGGTGAATCCGCCGCCACGGTTGCCAGACCCGCTGCTGAATGAACGGCTCATGCTGCTGCGGTTGCCCCCGAAGATATTACTTCTTCCGCTTCCGAAGCTGCTGTTTCCGAAACCACGGCTGCTGTTTCCGAAACTACGGTTGTTGCTGGTGCTGCTGTTGCTGCTGCCGAAACCGCGGTTAGGGCGGCTGTTGCTATTGCCGAAGCCCCGGTTGCTGCTGTTGCCGAAACCTCCGTTGTTATTTCCGAAGCCTCCGTTCTGAGGGCGGCTGCTGTTTCCGAAGCCAGCGTTGTTGTTAGGGCGGCTTGCATTACCGAAACCACGGTTTGGGTTCATCTGAGGTCGGTTCTCGCGGTTCAGATTTCCGAAAGATCTTCCTCTGCCGTAATCACCACGGTTGAATCCGTCTCTCATACCTACTCTAGGATGTCCACCAGGGTGAGGGCCGCCAAATCTTCTTCCGTGATACCAGCTCCTGTTTCCGTTTACTCGCCAGCTATGACCTCCACGGTAAGATACGTAGAAGTGAGGGCGACCGAAGTAGAAATAGTCGCGGCGCGGATAGCGGGCGTAGATGCCGAAGTGCCAGTAGCCCGCATTCCAGTAGAGCGGACGGTAGAAGTAGGTGGCATTGATATATGTTCTATACTGCCAGTCGAGCAGGATATAGCTCAAATCCATATTGCGCTGGCGCCAGTAAGCACCATATAGGTCATCGTATGTATCTACACTCATCAGGTAGTCGAGGTTCACCTCGTAAGCTGCCTCATACTGGTCTTCCGTAAGATTGAGCTCGTAAGCCATCTTGTCTGTCAGGAAGAGAGCCTGCTGTCTTGCCTGCTCATAACTCATTGCAGAAGCGGTAGTGAATGTCATCATGAACATGGCTACCAGAGCTATTATCATTCGTTTCATAATCGTATATCTTTAAATTGTTATACTTCATGTTTTTTTTTCTGGTGCAAAGATACGATGTTTTTTGCTTCCACGGTCGGGATTTC
>OGLX01001407.1_pt1 | contig 12164 bp, 8 predicted proteins | sample 1572821 | NCBI WGS metagenome assembly OGLX01 (sample SAMEA2581908, study PRJEB24529) | metagenome | biome: Human gut stool | place: China | collected 2011 | reverse complement strand
TAATGGCTTCATCCAGACGTTCCTGCGTGATCAGGAGCTGGCCGACGAGCAACGTCGCCTCGTCATTGAACGGATTCAACTCCAACACATTCTGGTAATCGGCCGCAGCAGCGTCGATATTGCCCATCGCTTCATGGATACGGCCGCGTAGCAAGTAGGATGTTTCTTCTTCCGGAGCCAGCGTGATGGCCTTTTCCACATCGGGAAGCGCTTCGGTTGCCTGCTGCATCGACAACAATATCCGGGCACGCATCAGATAGGCATCCGTGAAATCTTCTTTCAAGGCGATCGCTTTCGTCAGGTCGGCAATAGCCCCTAAGGGGTCGGAAGTCGTCCGCTTCGCCTTCCCCATCAGGAACCAGGCCAAATGGTTCGTCTCTTCCAGTTCGAGAATATGCCGGCAATCGACAATCACGTCCGCATCCTTGTCCAGCATGAAAAGCACGTTCACACGTGTCAGAAGCGTATTGATATGATCCGGTTCAAGTTCCACCATGCGGTTCAGCACCTCAAGAGCTTCTTCCGCCTTATTCGCCGTCGTATAGGCAGCAACCAGATAAGTCATCGTCTCGAAATCCTCCTGCAACTTCAACGCTTCAGTAAAACATTTGATGGCATACGCTACCTGTCCTATTTTCTGGGCGCGGACACCGTCGTATTTCAGAATATCGAAATTTTTCTGATCGTTCTTGCTTTTTTCCTCTTCAGGTGTTGCAGCCTTAGAAGAAGAGAATAGTGATTTAAAGAAGTTTCCCATGATTTAATTACAAATTGTTTTCAGGGAGGCAAAGATACGAAAAGTCCGAACCCTTTTCATATTTTTTATGAAGAATCCATAAGTGAGTTTCAGACATTTTTCTAATTTTGTAGCAGAATTTTTAACTTGGGAAGGATTGTGCCAGCCACACCAACCGCACGCTTTCCCGTCAATTAATGAGTATGGAAAACATAGAAACTGGACTTTTGCTAATGATTGTAGGAATGACAACTGTTTTTGCTATCCTACTGATCGTTATCAATCTTGGGAAGGGCCTGATCGTACTGGTAAACAAATATGCGCCCGAAGAGATTATTGTCAAAAAACAAGTGACACCACAAAGACAGACGGCTACATCCACACCGGCTGCCGGCATCACGAACCAGACTACTGCCGCAATCGTATCGGCTGTAAGTGTTATGACCGGTGGAAAAGGCAAAGTCGTTAAGATCGAGAAATTATAATAGCATTTATACATAAAATATCATGAAAAGAGAAATCAAATTCAGTTTGGTCTTCAGAGACATGTGGCAATCTGCCGGAAAGTATGTCCCGACCGTAGACCAACTAACCAGAGTCGCTCCGGCAATTATCGAGATGGGCTGTTTCGCCCGGGTGGAAACGAATGGCGGAGGATTCGAACAAGTAAACTTATTATTCGGTGAAAACCCAAACAGAGCCGTACGCGAATGGACGAAGCCGTTCCATGAGGCCGGCATACAAACCCACATGCTGGACCGAGCGCTAAACGGCCTGCGTATGAGTCCCGTACCTGACGACGTTCGCCAGTTGTTCTACCAGGTAAAAAAAGCACAGGGGACAGATATCGCCCGCACATTCTGCGGATTGAACGATGTACGCAACATTGCTCCTTCCATCCGATATGCGAAAGCAGCAGGGATGATCTCGCAATGCTCGTTGTGCATCACCCACTCTCCCATCCATACGGTCGAATATTACACCAAGATGGCGATGGAACTGATCGAACTCGGAGCGGATGAAATCTGTATAAAGGATATGGCCGGCATCGGCCGTCCGCATTCTTTGGGGCAGATCGTAGCAAACATCAAGGCAAAACATCCGGAAATTCCGGTTCAGTACCACAGCCATGCCGGTCCCGGTTTCAACATGGCAAGCATCCTCGAAGTATGCGAAGCCGGTTGCGACTACATTGACGTAGGTATGGAACCGCTTTCATGGGGTACGGGACATGCCGACCTGCTGACTGTACAGGCAATGTTGAAAGATGCCGGTTACAAAGTGCCGGAGATCAATATGGAAGCCTATATGAAGGTACGCAGCATGATCCAGGAATTTATGGATGATTTCTTAGGCCTGTATATCAGTCCGAAGAACCGCCTGATGAACTCCCTGCTGATTGGTCCCGGACTGCCGGGTGGCATGATGGGCAGTCTGATGGCAGACTTGGAATCCAATCTGGAGTCCATCAACAAATACAAGGCAAAACGCAACCTGCCCTTCATGAAGCAGGATGAACTGCTCATCAAGTTGTTCAACGAAGTGGCATATGTTTGGCCGCGCGTGGGTTATCCCCCGTTGGTGACTCCGTTCAGCCAGTACGTCAAGAACCTTTCCATGATGAACGTCATTGCTATGGAGAAAGGCAAGGAACGCTGGGGTATGATTGCCGATGACATTTGGGATATGCTGTTGGGCAAGGCAGGTAAGCTGCCGGGTCAGCTGGCTCCCGAAATCATAGAGAAGGCCGAACGCGAAGGACGTAAGTTCTTCAACGGCAATCCGCAGGACAACTATCCCGATGCACTCGACAAGTACCGCAAGCTGATGAAGGAAAACAAGTGGGAACTTGGCGAAGATGATGAAGAACTCTTTGAATACGCTATGCATCCGGCACAGTACGAGGCTTACAAGAGTGGCAAGGCCAAGCAGGACTTCCTGGAGGATGTGGAGAAACGCCGTGCCGAACGTGACAAGTCTCCGCTGGACGATGCCAAACCCAAGACGCTCACTGTGCAGGTGGACGGTCAGGCTTACCGCGTGACGGTGGCATACGGTGACATCGACCTGCCCGCTTCGGCCACCGAAAAGGTGACAGCTCCCCCCGTAGGCGAAGGTCAGGACGTTCCGGCTCCGCTCGAAGGCAAGTTCTTCCTGACAAAGAATGCGCAGGAAACCCCGTTGAAAGTGGGTGACAAGGTGAAGAGTGGCGACCTCCTCTGCTATATCGAAGCTATGAAGACATACAATGCCATCCGCGCAGACTTTGATGGAACGGTTGTTGCCATCTGTGTCAATCCGGGTGACTCTGTTTCTGAAGATGATGTATTAATGAAGATAGGATAATGGAAGATATATTTGCAAAACTCTATGATATGACGGCCTTCAGTAACATCATTGCTGATCCGTCGTTCCTCGTGATGTATGCCATCGCTTTCATCCTGCTTTATTTAGGTATCAAGAAACACTATGAACCATTGTTGTTGGTACCCATCGCTTTCGGTGTGCTCATTGCCAACTTTCCCGGCGGCGAGATGGGGGTGATTCAGGCAGATGAAAACGGAATGGTCATGGTAGGCGGGGTGATGAAGAATATTTGGGAGATGCCGTTGCACGAGATTGCGCACGACCTCGGACTGATGAACTTCATTTATTATATGCTGATTAAGACCGGCTTTCTGCCGCCTGTTATCTTTATGGGTGTGGGTGCGCTGACAGACTTCGGTCCGATGCTCCGTAACTTGCGTCTCTCCATATTCGGTGCGGCTGCCCAGTTGGGTATCTTTACCGTATTGCTTTGTGCAGTGTTGATGGGCTTTACTCCGAAAGAAGCAGGCGCATTGGGTATTATCGGTGGTGCCGATGGACCTACGGCTATCTTTACTACCATTAAGCTGGCTCCTCATTTGCTGGGTCCTATTGCCATTGCAGCCTATTCGTACATGGCGTTGGTGCCTGTTATCATTCCGATGGTAGTGAAACTGTTCTGCACCAAGAAGGAACTGATGATTAATATGAAGGAGCAAGAGAAGCTTTATCCTTCAAAGACTGAAATAAAGAACTTGCGTGTGTTGAAGATTATCTTCCCGATTGCAGTGACTACGATTGTTGCTTTATTTGTGCCCACAGCAGTACCTTTGATTGGTATGTTGATGTTCGGTAACCTGGTGAAAGAGATCGGAAGTAATACTTTCCGTTTGTTCGATGCAGCTTCCAATAGTATCATGAATGCCGCCACTATCTTCTTAGGATTATCAGTGGGTGCTACAATGACTACAGAAGCTTTCCTGAACTGGACAACAATCGGTATCGTTATAGGTGGTTTCCTTGCATTTGCCCTTTCTATTACAGGTGGTATTTTGTTTGTGAAACTGGTGAATCTCTTCTCCAAAAAGAAGATCAATCCTCTTATTGGTGCAACCGGATTGAGTGCTGTTCCAATGGCAAGCCGTGTGGCGAATGAGATTGCTTTGAAGTACGACTCCAAGAATCACGTCTTGCAGTATTGTATGGCAAGTAACATCTCCGGAGTAATCGGTTCTGCCGTGGCTGCGGGTGTGTTGATTTCCTTCCTTGCATAATAAAAGAACAACCGGCTTTAGAGATAAGAATCCGGAGATATGGGCAGAGTTATGCTCGTATCTCCGGATTTACTTTTTTGATTTGCTTTCTATTGTTTACAATACTGTTTTCAGACTATTTATTCACTGATAACCTTTCTATATTCAGCTATCGCCATTTTCTCCGACAAATATGCGTTAATTAGATTTGTGTGTGCCTGTGTCCACGATAACTGCGCCGAGAGAACATCCACCATACTTGCTTTACCTTCATTATAAGAGAAGGTAACTAAATCAAGATTTTCATTAGCCAGATTCATGTTCTCTGTTGCAGTTTTCACCTGATATTCCGTTTCCGTCAGTTTAGTTAATGCACCGGACAATTCTTCGTTGATATTATCCGTTATATAACTTTGTTGCAGTTTCTGTATTCCGATGTATGCTTTCTGCTGGCGGTTTGTTTTGAAACGGGCTCCCCAGTGGAAAATAGGAATATTCAGATTAATGCCGACAATAGGATTGAAAGATACGTCATATCCAAGGTTAGGCGTTCCCGTTGCCCAGCCGCCGCTAAAATACATATTTAGTTGAGGGTTAAACTGGCTGAGAGCGGCTTTACGTTGCGCTTGACTTTTCATGATATTTACTTGCGTACTTTCGTAATCAGCGCGCCGTTGCAATACATTTTCCAACGACAGAATCTGTACGGGGGTAAAAGCTGTGTCAATCGAAGAAAGACTGTCTACGGGAGCATTAGGTTCCATACCCATGAGGATATTCAACTTTTGCAGTGCTAACGTATAATTCTGACGGGCCTTGATATATTGTAGTTCAGCTTCTTTTAAGCGGGTGGAAATCATCAGTAAGTCTGTACGGCTAATCATTCCATCGTTAAAACGGTCCTGAATGATGTTATATTGCTGTTTGACAATGCTTTGATATTTGTCTGCTGACTGTAACATAGCTTGTGAAGCGGAGGCATTCCAATAAACAGCATCGCTCTGATAATGAATCTGGTCCAAAGTTAGTTCCTCGTTCAGTTGATTCAGCTTCTCATCCGCTTTCGCAATCTTATGTTGAGCGTTAAGGGCACCACCTGTATAGAGAGGTTGAGAGACGACAAACACCCCTTGATAAGTGTGGTTCCGATATTCTCCCAGCGGTTCGTTCCATGCTTTTAGGTCGCTCATATTCAGAGTACCGTCCGCATTTACGTCTATTTTGGGTAAGAATCCCGTATGAGCTATCTTTCGTGCTTCCGCACTTGCCATTGTCTTTAGTTTTTGTTGTTTCAATATCTGGCTGTAAGCCTCCACTTTGTCGCGATAGGCTTCCCGGCTGAGATAAGGTTGTTGCGCCCGGGCAGTGAAGCCGAGAAGCAACAGTGATATAATTATAAATTGAGTTTTCATTTTATCCATTATAAATAGTAAATTCCCATTTAATCCTTAATCCGTTGAATGGCACAATAAGCCACCGGCAACACAAACAGTGTCAGTATCGAAGCTACCAGCAAACCTCCCATGATAGTGGCTGCCATTCCGCCGAACATCGCATCGAACAGCAACGGCAACATACCCAGAATCGTTGTCCCCGATGCCATTGCTACAGGAACGATACGGCTCGTTGTGGCACTAACCACCGCATCAAGCGGCTTCTTTCCCATCTTAGCTTCCAAATCAATCTGTTCCACAAGTACGATTGCATTCTTGATATTCATGCCGATTAATCCGAGTAATCCGAGGATAGAGAAAAAGTCGAATGATTTGCCAAGTAATAGCAATCCTAACACGATACCGATGAATATCAACGGTAACATCAGCAAAATCACTGTCGGTTTACGATATGTCTTGAATAGGAACAGTAGCGTAACAAACATCAAAAAGAACGTCAACGGAAGATTCTTGGCTAATGCTTCGTTGGATTCTACCTGGCTTTCCTGCTCTCCGAAATATTTCATCGTATATCCTTCCGGAACTTTAATCTCCTTTTGTACCTGCGACCACACTTGGTTGAAGGCTGCAATCGCATTTACTCCGCGGCGCGGGTCACATTGCGCCATCATCACCATTTGCCGGTTGTAATCTTTCATATTAGAGAACCGGTATTGAAAATCAAAATCCGACACTACTTGTTCCAGGCTTGTTGTCTCGTTTCCCGTGCCGAACACCGGAAGCGTGCGTAAGTCATTGATACGGAACGAATCCACCGTATTATCCTTTAGCAGAATAGGGAGCACCTGATCGCCCTGACGGTATTCTCCCAACGTCATTCCCGTTGTACCAATCTGGATACTTTGTGCCATTCCCTGTCGGGATACTCCCAACGGTTGTGCACGTTCCGGACTATACACAGGTTTCCATACCGGAATTTTGTTCCCCCACGAATTGCGGATATTAATCAAATCCGGATTCCGGTGCATAATCTCCAACGCTTGGTTGGTTAGTGCCACAAGCGTATCTGTATTCGGCCCTATAAAACCGATCTCAATAGCAGCGTCTACGGCAGGGGATAGTTTGAACAGGCTCGTCCGGGTAATCGCATTCGGATAATTCCTTTTCATATATCCGTCGAAATTCTCCTCATATTCCTTCGTATATTTGCTGTCCGTCAGTTCTACCAGTACATTGGCGAAGTTCGGTTTCGGTCCTACTGAAGTAGATGCCAGATAATATCTCAATGGTGTGCTTCCGAAAGTAATTGATACTTTCTTTACTTCCGGCTGTTGCACCAAATGTTCTTCCACCGATTTCATTTCTTTCACCACATCGTTGATACTATACCCGTCCGGGTAGAATACGTCCGCACGGAAATAAGGTTTGTCCAAAGAAGGGAAAAAGTTTTGTGGCATCGTCCCCATGATGACGAGTGAGATGATGAAAAGTGCTACCATAGAACCCAGCGTCAACACCTTGCGGCGGATCAGCGTCCGGAGAATAGAAGCAAACTTATGATAGAAAGGCTTGTCATATGGGTCTTTTGCATCGCCGTTCGCTTTGGCTTTCAGGATAAAATTACCGAATACGGTCGTCTGTGTCAATGCAAGTATCCAACTCAATCCCAGTGAAATGGCGAGTACCACAAACAACGGCTTCACGATTTCCGCTACCGAAGACGGGGCCAGATAAAGTGGCAGGAATGAACAGATAGCAATGAAAGTGGCTCCGAGTAATCCCCATTGCGGTCCTGTGGCACCGTCTATCAATGCCTTTCGCCTGTTTACTCCACGAGCAATGGCAATCTGTGCATTATCCGTCACCACAATGGCATTGTCTACCAGCATACCCATTGCGATAATGAATCCCGCCAGCGACGTACGATTCAGTCCGACACCAAAGAAAGACATGATAAGTAGTGTACCTCCGATAGAAAATATCAGCGATGAGCCAATCAGGACACCGGCACGAAGTCCCATTACCAGCATGATAATCACAATTACAATTAAGATGGACTCAATCAGATTGATGATAAATCCGTTATTTGCTTCGTTGGCTATTTCGTTTTCCAGATAAAGACTTTGCAATTCCAGTCCTACGGGCATAAGCGGGAGTAGTTCACTCAGTTTGGCTTTTACGTTTTCACCTGTCTGCACTACGTCCCGTTGCGGGTCGGTAGAGACACCGATACCGATAGCACGTTTTCCGTTTACGTGCATGATATTGGAAGGAGGATCGAGATAGCCCTTTTCGATAACGGCAATATCTCCCAACTTTACCTGTCCCGCTTTCGTGGTGATAACCTGATTGCGGATATCATCTATGGTCGTATACATACCATTAGCAGTTACCCGTAGCTGTTGTTCCCCTGCGCGGATTTCTCCGGTGTTGATAATCTGGTTTTGTGATTGCAGCAGGCTGGCGAGCTGTTTCGGGTCGATGCCCATGCCTACCAGTTTATTGGTCGAGATGAAGATATTTACTACCTCTGTCTGTACTCCGAACAGTGCCACTTTCATCACACCGTCGGCAGTGACGACTTGTGTTTTAATCCGTTCCGCCCAGTTTCGCATCTCGTCGTAGGAGAAACCATCATCGGCCGTCAGACCGTAATAGATACCGAATACATCGCCGAAATCGTCCGACACAGTCGGCGTAGATGCACCACTCGGCAACTGCGGTTGTATATTGAGTACCTTCCTACGTAGCTCGTCCCACTTTTGCGGAATGGAACTTGCCGATAGTGACGGTTGCAATTCAAATGTGATTTTGGAAAGCCCGTACATAGATTCCGATTTAATCTTGTACACACCACTCATACTTTGTATCTCGCGAGAGATAGGCTCTGTTATCAGACGTTCCACTTCTGCCGGCTCGGCTCCCGGATAACGGGTCATGATAACCGCTGACTTGATGACGAAGGGAGCATCTTCTTTCTTCCCTAGCTTTCCGAAGGAAAAAATCCCTCCGATAAGCAACACAGCAAGAAAGAAATAGATAATCTTCGTGTTGTCTAATGAATATTTGGCTAAGTTCATTTCTCTATATCTTTTACGTTTTCCCCTTCTACTAACTGATATACTCCGGCAATAACAATTTTCTCTTCCGGTTTCAACCCTTTGGAGATAAGTACTTGTGCTTCTCCGGTAGGTGCGTTAACAGTCACTTCTCGTTTGTGTACCTTGTTGTCTTCCACCACCCAGACGTACATCTTCTTTCCTTCGCTTTCACCGAACACGGCGCTTAACGGGATAATTGTCCAACTATCCTGTACCAACGGTCCTACATCTGCCGTGAAACGGATACTGCACGTAAATCCCGGTTTCACTGCATATAAATCCCGGTCGAAAGACGGGTCATCAATAGTAATACTGACCGGAATCCCCGTTCCGTCTGTCGAGATATCAAGATATTCTTCAAGCTTTGCCTGGAAAACATGTCCTTTGAATGTGTCGAACTCTACTAGAAAACGCGGGTCTTTGGTGCGGAGCAGGTAAAGGTAAGCGTCGGGAATTGTAAACTTGATGCGCAGATTGTGTGTATTGACCAACTGCACGATACCTTCACCCGAGTTGACACGCTGATAATTTTCCACAAGACGTTTTTCGATGGAACCATCGAAGGGAGCCGTCAATTTAGTGTCGCGCATATTATTGACGGATAACTCATATTCTGATTTCGCTTTCTGGTAATTAGCCAGGCTGATTTCATATTCCTGAACCGATATGGCTTGGCGGGAGAGGAGGCGCTTATTGCGTTCCACTTGTGCGGCAGCCGTCTCATACGCCGATTTGGTAGCGGCATATTGCAGGGCGATGTCCCTGGGGTCGATAGCTGCAATCAATTGTCCCTTCTTTACTTTCTCGCCTTCTATGACAGGCAGGTTGATGATTTGTCCGCTGACCCGGAATGCCAGCTTCACATACTCCACGGCTTCTACAATACCCGAAAAATCTTTTCTGATGATCGATCTTGACTCTACAATCGTGGTTTTCACCGGACGGGCCGTTATAACACTCGTTTCTTTTTTTTGTCCGCAGCCCGCTAATAGGACGGCTACTGCGAGCATAAATCCATATTTCTTTTTCATACAGCACACTGATGTTTAGAGTTTTTGCGTTGATTCGTTTCTCTTTTTTAAAGAGAGTAAACAACTTACAAGTGTTTATGTTCAGGATTTGTGTGCTTTTCGTTGATTGTCGCTACAAGTTGGATTCTTAATTTGTTTTATTGGGGAGTGCGGTAAAATAGAGGCTCTGTTTGAGGAAAATAGAGTGTCTGTTTGTGGCAGTTGGAGCGTCTGTTTACATCAAACAGAGCCTCTGTTTTGGGGAGAGTTCATGTGTTCTCTAGAGACAGGCTGAAAGGGGGGAGCTGATATGAAAATAGTATTTTTATTTCCGTCTTCTTGTCGGTTTTCCTGAGAAGATAGTCAATTCAAAAATCGTAAATATGATTTCTGTTGTTGTATATCCGTCGAGAGTGTATTCCAAATTCTCATCTTCGGAGAAATACTTGAGGTAAACGGTTGGCACACCCATATAAAAGTCAAGAAAAAGATAAGAAGTATAGTTATAAATGCCCAAGTCGGCAAATTTATTTAAAATGTCATTGTTAAAAACAGTACACCATCCTGTTTGGGTTTCGAATCCCGACATTTCGAATCTGCGATGCTCTTTCATAAATTTGTCTTTGTCCACATGCCTTAATTGTTGCTGCAATTCGTCACCAAAAGAAAGGCGTTGTCTGATAAGGTTAAAAACTTCCTCCTTTGTCATTTGTTTTAAGTTAGTTATTTCCATTTTTGTTTATTAATTCTGTAAAGGTACTTCCTTTATTTTGTAATAAACGGAATCCGGACATTTTTCTTTTATTTATTTTTCGGCTGATAGTCCTGAAAACTTCCGGATATATTGTTGCCAGTGTAATGTCTCAAAACGAAAAAGAGGAAATTCCTTTCGGAATCTCCTCTTTTTCATCTTACAAGAAAGACTAATTATTTCTTCTTACGGTCACCGTAACGGCTCATGAACTTATCAACACGTCCTGCAGTGTCTACCAATGTAGATTTACCAGTATAGAACGGGTGAGAAGTGTTTGAGATTTCAATCTTCAGCAACGGATAAGTTTCACCTTCGAATTCGATGGTTTCTTTAGTTGCTACAGTTGATTTAGACAAAAACATATCACCATTTGACATATCTTTGAATACTACCGGACGGTATGATTCAGGATGAAGACCTTTTTTCATTTTAATATTCGTTTTTTAAATTATTATATCGTTTTACTATTTGGTAAGAATAGTGTAATGGTCATTTTTCAGGTCGCAAAGATAATGCTTTTTTGTTTCTTAGGAAAAAAGTTTTGGAAAAAAAGTCGTATTCTCGCTTTTTTTTAAGACTTTTGCAGGGGTGACGGGTTAAGTTTCGTTGGTTTAAAAGGTAGATCCTTTTGGTTTTAAACCTAAGGGTGCTTGGTTTTAAATCTAAAAAAGGACTTTAAACAGGCAAGAAATGAATCACATTCACCATAGGATTACACGGATTGGCACAGATTGAAGATTTATTTCATTGGAAATTGAAGAATCTGTGCTAATCCGTATAATCTGCGGTGAACTCAAAAATAAATATATGAAGAAACTAATTATTGCATTCAACTTTTTATTGTTGCTGGCGGTCGGTGGCCGGGCACAGGATCATGCGGACAGGCTGTACAGCGTAGCTTTTTACAATCTTGAGAATCTGTTTGATACCATTCATGATACGGGAAAAAACGATTATGAATATCTTCCGGATGCGGCAAAGGGGTGGAACTCGGAGAAATATCGTTCGAAACTGAAAAATCTGTCCAAGGTGCTGGGCGAACTTTCGCGTGATAAAGTACCGGCAGGGCCTGCCGCAATCGGTGTGGCGGAGGTGGAGAACCGGCGCGTGCTTGACGATCTGATTCGCCAACCCGAACTGGCTGCCGGAGGTTATCGATACATACATTATGAAGGACCTGACAAACGGGGCATCGACTGTGCGTTGCTGTATGACCCCAAACAATTCACTCCCCATGCGACGGCATTGGTGCTTTCCCCTCCTTTCGAGGGAGATACCATCCACAAAACCCGTGGATTCCTGATTGTAGGCGGCGAGCTGGCGGGTGATAAAGTCTGCTTGATAGTCAACCACTGGCCCTCTCGGGGGGCGGCGGAACCGGTACGCGTGCACGCTGCCATGCAGGTGAAGGCATTGAAGGACTCGCTGATGCGTACGGATCCGGACTTGAAACTGATTATCATGGGCGACCTCAACGATGATCCGATGGACTTGAGCCTTGCCGTACTGGGGGCAAAGAAACACGTCGAAGATATGACTGAAGATGACCTTTACAACCCCTGGTGGGTGACGCTGGAAGATAAGGGAGTGGGCACTTTGCTCTATCGCG
>OGLX01001405.1_pt1 | contig 12169 bp, 7 predicted proteins | sample 1572821 | NCBI WGS metagenome assembly OGLX01 (sample SAMEA2581908, study PRJEB24529) | metagenome | biome: Human gut stool | place: China | collected 2011 | reverse complement strand
GCCGCTGGACAGTGCCACATCCACCAGATTGATCGTGACAACGCCCTGATTGAAGCGGCCGTAATATTTGGGCTTGCCGTTCTCGTCCAGATCGAACTTGGCCTCCTCGCGTTCGAAGCTGATCGATCCGTTGCGGAAACGCTCCTTGCGCAGCGTCTGGGCCAGCCCGTTCAGTTTCAGTATCTCGTCGGCGAAATCTCCCCGACCGGTTTCGATCACCTCCTGAGCCTCCTGATACGTGAAGCGGCGATCGGAATAGATCACCGTGCGGCCGAACCACTCTCCGAGCACCTGCGCCTGCTCGTCGAGCTCGAACACGGCCGAGAAGCACAGCTTCTCTTCGTGAGGCCGCAGCGAGCAGAGCCCGTTCGACAGCCGCTCCGGCAGCATCGGAATCGTCCGGTCGACCAGATAGACCGACGTGGCCCGGTTCTGCCCCTCGGTATCGATCAGGTCGCCCGGATGCACGTAATGCGTTACGTCGGCGATATGTACGCCGACCTCGTAGTTCCCGTTTTCCAGCCGGCGGATCGAGAGCGCGTCGTCGAAATCCTTCGCATCGGCCGGATCGATCGTGAACGTCGCCACGCCGCGCATGTCGCGTCGCGCGGCGATCTCCTCGTCGGTGATCGTTTCGGGAATTTTCTCAGCTTCTTTCTCGACCTCCTCGGGATAGCCGTACGGCAGATCGAATTCGGCGAGAATCGCATGCATCTCGGCATTGTTGTCGCCCGGCTCGCCGAACACGTCGACGATCTCTCCTTCGGGGCTGCGCATCGTATCGGGCCATCCCGTGATCTTTACGAGCACCTTTTCGCCGCCTTTCGCGCCATGCAAGGCGCGCGCCGGCACGAAAATATCCGTCGCCATCTTGCGGCTGTCGACGCGAACGAACGCGAAGGCGTCGCCCTCGGACATCTCGACGACGCCGACGTAGTTCTTCTTCGACCGCTCGACGATTTCGACGACCTCGCCTTCGGGATTGCCGGTACGGCCCTTGCGGGTGATTGCCACGCGCACCCGGTCGCCATGCAACGCATGGCTCGTCCGCGAGGCATTCACGTAAATATCCTTGTCCATACCCTCCACGATCACGTACAGCGCGCCCGAGGAAGTCATGTCGACCGTTCCCTCGACCGTCTCCCGCTCGGAGTGACTCAGTCGGTATTTTCCTTCCGAAACCTGCTCGATCACGCCCTCCGTCGCCAGATCGCGAACGATTCCGCGCACCCGTTCCTTCTCGTCCCGGGTCGTCGCGCCGACCGCCGCCATCAGGCTCTTTACCGAATAACGCTTATCCGGCAGCGAGCGGAACAGCTCCGCAATCAGAGCCGGGGCGTCTTTCCGCCGCTTGTCCCCCCTCGGGGACTTTTTTTCTTTCTTAACCATAAATCTCTCTCTTAATCGCAGCAAAGTTACGCAAATAGTTCGGATTACGTCCCGCAGGGCGTTAAGTAATCGGAAATTCGGAACGGTCCGCCCGCAATTCCGGAACACGCCCGACCGTACCGACAGCCGTCTGCCGGGTCGTCGGCATCCGGTCCGGCGCAGGGCGATTCTCCGTGCCGACGCCTGCACGGGAATCCCGGCAGGGGCGGATCCCGCTCCTTATTCGCGGCGCTCGCCCACGACGAAAACGCCCGACACGGGAGGCAGATCGAGCTCGAAATGCGTATAGGTTCCGCCGCTGCGGCGCTCCCTGCGCGAGGCGAGCCCGGTCGTCTCGCCCGTGAACGGGTCCCACCGCTGCAGCTTCAGCCTGCCGCGCAGCGAAACCGGCGTCGAGATCGAATCGTTCGACGAGTTCGTAAAGAAGTAAATATCCCGCCCGTCTTTCTGCTTGTGGATATAGCAGAAAGAGGCTCCGTTTCCGCCGGTCGGATCGGAGGCGGAGGCTTCCTGCTCCGAAGCGACCATTTTCGTCAGATAGCCGAACGAGGTCCCCGAGCCGGCATGCCGCGCCGTATCGGCAATCACGACATCCGGATCGGCCTCCAAAGCGGCAAAGGCCCGCTCCAGCGACCGGGCGTCGGGCTCAGGCACGAAGACGGCCGCTCCCCCGGCCCCGTTGCGGCGAATCGTTCCCGCCCGCCGCTCGGACGGAGAACCGAAAAGAGCCTCTACCTCGCTGCGAAGCGCGTCGTCCATGCCGAACTCGGCCGAACGCTCGGGCAGACAGCTCGTGGCGATCACCCGGCCGCCACGCTCGTAGAATTCGCGGACCCGGCCGAGCGCCTCGGCGGAGAAAACCTTCCCGCCGGGCAGGATCAGCACGTCGTACCGCTGGCGATTCACCCGGTTGTCGAGCAGCATCGTCCGGCCCTCAGGCCGCACGCGACCGTCGGTCAGCATTTCGGGATGCACCAGCGTATAGTCCCGGTGCAACACGGTGGTCAGCAAGGCGCCTACCCTCTGGTAGTCCAGCTCCGGAGGCGCGCTCTCGCCCCATTCGTCCCCGCCGCCGAAACGGAATCCGGCCTGAGCCGCCGCAATCGGGTAAAGTACCGCGACATCGGCCACGCGCCGCCCGCCCTGCAGCATCGCGCACGAACGCGCGGCGAAATCGCTGTACCGCTTCAGCGCCGGAGCCAGCGTCGGATTGTAGGGCGAAATCAGAGGCGGTATCCGCACATGCTCCGGCGCGGGGTCGTACCACATTCCGTGCGGCACCAGATAGTTGACGCCGCGCGCGAACAGATCGAGCGTCACGCGGTAGAGCATCAGCGAGTCCATCGCGGCGTCGAAAGCTCCGCACAGCTCCGCCCCGACCAGCGGCCGGTCGTACAGGTCGGCCGCCGAACCGACCTGCTTGAAGCCGTCGCGGCCGTGCCCGTAATAGAAGATATAGTCCGTCAGCGGAATTTGCGTATGCCGGTAGAATTTCAGGATATCGCCGTGCATATCGGTCGGATTCGTGCAATAGTTGCCCGGCGGATGCCCGATGCTGCTCAGGCCGTGCGAGGCGCACCACTGCGCGACCTGACGGGGATAGCCCTCGGCCATCAGCTCCGCCCTCAGATCGTAGAACGCCACGCGGGCGGCGGCCGTTTCCGGCCCGATGTCGTAGAACAGCGCCGGATAGTAGAGCGCGGCCGGGCGGCCGTACCGGCTCTCGAACAGCCCGGTAATCGCGGGCGTCCACGTCCTCTCCATCGACACGTAGCCCACATCGTCGAAAAACACTTTGTCGACCACGCCGCCGAAATAGCGTCCGAAACGCTTCGCATACTGGTCGTAAGTCATCGAAATGCAGCACTCGACGGCCTCCGGCTCCATGTAATCGACCAGCGGATGGACCGCATACCGGCAATTGAAGAACATGATTTTCCACACTCCGTCCGGTACGTCCCACGCCAGCGTATCCCGGCGGACGGCGGCACCCAGATCGACGATCCGGCGCGAGGCGGTCTCCATGGCCGAAACGGCCATGCAACGCAACGTATCGGAGACGGCCAACGGATGCTCGAAACGGGCCGGACCGCATACTTCGAACTCCTGCATTTCGAGCAGTTTGCGCGTATACCGGGGATATTCCCGCAACAGTCGGCCGCCGGCCGTACCGCTCGGGAAATCGATGTCGTCGTACACGATCAGCTTCTGTCCGAGCCTCTCCGAGATCCGGAGCATCTCCTCGTACCGGTCGAAATACTCCCGGCTCAGATAAGCCGGCTCCATGCCCGGGCAGGGCTTGCCGGTCGGATGCTGCGCTCCGGGCGAAACGGGCAGCACGGTCACGCCGCCGAAGCCGGCTAGATTTTTCGCGTCTTCGATTTGCCGGACGATCTCGTCGGAGCTCAACCGTCCGTTCAGATGCCAGAAAGGCACCGGACGGTATTCGGCGCCGGGATCGGCGAAAGTCGCCCGCAGCGAGTCGGCGGGCTTGGCCCCGGTCAGCAGCAGCGCCGCCGGGACGAGAATCAATGCATGTCGGAAAGTCGTCATATTCGGTTCGGGTCCATTCGGTCGTCGGTTCGCGCGAAAAGATTCGTAACATTCCCGGCATCCGAACGGAGCGGACCGCCTCGCGACAATCGAAACCTTTCGTCCCGCCCGGAAACCGGGAACGTTTTTTCGCGCTGCCATAAAAATAGCGAAAATATCGTAGGAGACCAACCTGTCCGTCGCCATTTCACTTCGGAAACCGGACGTACATTCTCCATCCCGTTTTCCTGCCCTCCCGAAGGCACGGAAAGGGTCCGCCGTCCGGCGCGGCGTTTAAAGCCCGAAAAGATTTCGGGGTCCCGACTACGGATAGCGGCGCAAATCGGGTCGAACGGCAGAAAAAGAGCTCCGGACTTCGCATGACGCCCCGCGCGATCGGCTTGCTATCGTCCGCCGAAAAGTCAAATACAGCAAAATGTCTTTCGACGATGTGAGCTACGTGTCGATGGAGAGAACGTGGACGCCCGCGATTACCGGATACCGCCCGAAAGGAATCCGCACGAAAAATGCCGTTCCCCGGCGAGGAGAACGGCATTCCCTTTCCGTACACCGCCTACCGGCGCTTTTCCTTATACTTGTCGATCTGCTTCTTGATCGCGTCCAGACACAGGTCGATCGCCTCCTCGAACGTCTTGCAGCGGCGCTCGGCCAGCAACTCGTCTCCCGCTACGTCGATCTTGACGATAGCCACCTTGTTGCCCTGCTCGTCGTCCTTGTCGATACGCAGCGTAACCTGAGCCCCGATCGCACGCTCGACGAAACGGTCCATCTTGTCCATCTTGGCCTGAATGAAATCGACCAGCCGCTTGTCGGCGTCGAACTTTACGGATTGAATCTTCACGTTCATAGCTTGTCCTCCTTATCTCTTTTTGGCCCTCGGGTGGGCCTGTTTGTACGCCTGTTTGAGCGCCTCGATGCTGTTGTGCGTATAGATCTGCGTCGCCTCGAGACTCGCATGGCCCAACAGTTCCTGAATCACGCGGATGTCGGTCCCCCGGTTCAGCAGATGCGTCGCGAACGTATGTCTCAGCACATGCGGACTGCTCTTGCCCTGCACTCCGGCCTCGCGCAGCACGCCGTGCACGACGCGGTAGACCTCGGTGCGGCTCATAGGCTTGCCGTCACGAGTTAAAAATAGGCAATTATTCCCGGATTCGCAAACATTCTCCGCACGAATCAGCTCTAAATGCCGCCGCACGAGCGCCGCCACCGGCCCGACCACCGGAACGATCCGTTCCTTATCTCCCTTTCCCTTGATTTTCAAAATATCGAAATCGTCGGAAAAATCATCGATCCGCAAAGAGAGCAATTCTGCAAGACGTATGCCAGTAGCGTAGAGCAGCAAGATCACGAGCGCGTCGCGCTGCGCCAGAAAGTCGTCCGACGGATCCAGCAGCTCGTCGACCAGACTATTCATCCGGCTTTCCTCGACGAAGGAAGGTAGCCTGCTCGGCGTTTTCAGCGCCGTAATGCGGGCGAACAAGTCTCTGTCGACGATCTTGCGCTTGCGAAGAAAGCGATAGAACGACTTGACGGACGAGATCTTCCGATTCACGCTGCGGGCCGACAGCTTTTTCTCTCCGGTCAGATACATGATCCAAGCCCTCAGATCGTCGCCCCTCACCCGAGCCGGATCGAACCCTTCGGGTAACGGACAGACGAGCCGGGGTCCGGCCAGAGGGGTTTCCGCCGCGCCCTCGCCGCCGGAATCCTCGGCAGAACCGGTCTCCGGATCGCCTGCGCGCAGGCAGAAAAGCGCGAACTGTCGGATGTCGTCGCCATAGGCGCGGACCGTCAGCGGCGAGTAGCGTTTCTCGGCGAGCAGATATGTCAGATAGTCTTCGAACACAGGGCTGAAACAATGTCGAAAGATAGGAATTTCAAATCGAAAAGCCGTCCGGAAATTGCTTCCGGACGGCTTCCTATGCTCGGAGCCCCCTTTCCGGGGCCGGCCGAAGGCTACTCGTCGTCGCGATCCATGTGTTCCACGTAGATCGCGTGCAGCTTGTTCTCGCGCGCCACGACGGACGGCTTGGTGAAATACTGGCGACGGCGGAGTTCCTTCAGAACGCCGGTTCTTTCGTATTTTCTCTTGAACTTCTTCAGAGCGCGCTCGATGTTCTCGCCCTCTTTGATCGGCATGATAATCATTTTGCTTTTCGGTTTAAACTGGTAATTGAAATTCGTTCGATCGTATGTATGCGCGTACCGCGCGTAGTCATTTCGTTCTGAAACAGAGATACGGCAGCAGCCTCTCGGCCTGCTCCGCGGTCAGAATATGTTGCTCTGTCAAATCCTCTATACTACGCCAACCTCCTTTCAATTGCCGGTATTTCAGTATCCGGTCCAACAACTTGTCCCCGATATAGGGATGACCTTTCATCCGATTCGGGAGCGCAAAGTTAATATCAATTTTTTTAATTTTACTACTGTCGACGAAAATTTGTTGCTCAATCAGCCGATAATTCCTGTCGGTCATACCCTCGATCTCTTGCAACTGCTCGACGCAAGCATAGCCTCCGAGCCGTTCCCGATAACGCACGATCCGACCGGCCGTCAGCGTCCCGATCCCGCGCAACGCGACCAGCGCGGCCGAATCCGCCGAATTCAGTTCGAGCGGGGCCGCCTCCTCCGGACGAAAAGACGATCTACCCACCCCGGCATTGCGGGAGCGGACATCCGCCCCGATCCGGATATAGGATTCCAGCCGCCGGTACATCTCGTCGGAAACGGTATAGCAGCGCGAGAAGTCCTCGGCCCGGCGAAAAACGGCGCCCGCCTCCCGGTAATGCAGTATGCCCGCCGCCTGACGGGGCGTGAAGCCCAGACGGATCAGTTCGTCCTCGCGGACCGTATTGGGATCGAACGCGAACAGGGAATCGGAGGCGGAAGACGCACGCGATCTCCCTCCGGCGGCATCCGCTTTCCGGAACTCCTCGCACCGCGCCCGACGGGCCGAATCGGCCGCAGCATCGGCCCACAGGGCGAAGCTACGCTCGAATCTCGGCTTGCCCAGCCACAAAAACAGCAGCGACAAGGCGACGAGCAACGGTACGAGCAGCAGAATCCGCCGCCCCTCCCGGTCGGAAAAGGCCGCGAGCGACCGTAACAAATCCCGTACACGCTCTTTCATCCGCTCCGCGTCATTCATTACAAAAGAAATTTTATATCAGAATTCCTTCAAATCAATGCAACGGCCTGTTAAATCGGGCTATTACATTCTTTAAAATAAGACGAAGTAACGAAAAGGCAACGGTTCTCTTTCCCGTGTTTTGCATCCGGATTCACAGTCCCGAACAACTGAGATTAAGGTAATAAAATAATTTGACAGCGACAAATCCCAGAATTTTTTATTCGGCCTTTTCTGTCAATATAACTTTAGGAATCCGAACATTATGTCCGGATTTAATATAAAGGTTTCGTTTTTCGAGACTCGGTATGGCAGAGTGTGAAACTCCATTCTCTCTTATTTGAGATTTAAGTTCCTCTGAATATTTTTAAATGATTGGATAAACACATTCCGTCTTCCGACCCTCGCCGGTATTCGCCCGGCCCCGCGCCCGACGCTCCGGAAGCCCGGAACGAACCGCTCCGCGACACTCGGAAAATCTTCCGCCGCGTTCCGACCCCGCCGAGCGTTTACGGACCGCCCTTTGCCGGAACGCTCAGAATTCAGCGCCAGGGCGTTCCTGCAATTTCAGGTATCGCAGCGAGGGCGACTCGACGAATTCTCCCAGGCCATACTCGGCCCACCGGTCGTCGACCCGGGCGATCGTCTCGGGAGAGGATGCCACCACATTCGGCCAGCGACGGGCGAATCCCCCGACCCCGCCGGCCTTGGTCCTCGCGTCGAAAAAAGCCATACCGCCGCTCAGCCGCACGTCGCGCGACGGATCGCAGGCCGCCGCGGCCAGCCACAGCCGGTCGGAAAACGGAAACTCCTCGGCGGCGGCGTCCATAACGACGACCCAGCTCACCCCCTGCACTTCGTTCCGCAGGACGAACCCTTCGGCATCGACTTCGGCCGAACGGCCGGCGAAAAGCACCAGAGCTCCCCAAGTTTCGGCCAGCGAGCAATCGACCGACGTCACGCCGCAGCAAAACTCCCAGCGGTCAGGCAGCCGAATCTCGGCAGGGACATCCTCCGGCGAGACTCCGGTCAGGTCGACGGCCATCTTTCCGCCCAGTCCGGCCTGCGGCGAGGCATGGTCGAGCACGTCGAGGGGACCGCGCGACAGCAGCGCCTGCTCCGGCAGGCGGACGCGCCGCAGAAGCGAAGCCAGTACGCCGGCTTGCCGGACGTCGTCCGGCGTCGAAACCACGAGCAGAAACTTGTTGAACATCATCTGTCCCGCCCCCCACAGCGACGAAGCCGTCTTCAATCCCTGTCCCGGATAGGCCGTCCGGATATTCGCGACGGCTATGTTATGGGCCACGCCTTGCCAGGGCATCCACAGATCGTCCGCCTCGGGCAACATCGCCCGGCGGATCGGCGCCAGAAAAATCCGCTCGGTCGCCTTCGCTATGTAGGCGTCCTCCTGAGGGGGAACCCCCACGATCGTAGCAGGATAGACGGCATCGCGGCGGCGGGGAATCGCCGTAACGTGGAAAACAGGATAAAGGTCTTCGAGCGAGTAAAAGCCCGTATGGTCGCCGAACGGACCCTCGACCGCCTTCTCCTCGGACGGATCGACGTATCCCTCGATCACGAAGTCGCAGTCGGCCGGAACCCTCAGATCGCAGGTCAGGCATCGCACCAGCTCGACCGGACGGCCGCGCAGAAACCCGGCCAGCAGATACTCGTCCAGATCGTCCGGCATCGGAGCCGTCGCGGCGTAAGCGTAGACGGGATCGCCGCCCAGACAGACCGCCACGGGCATCCGACGGCCGAGCCGACGGTAAGCCCGGTAATGTCTCTCGCCGGTTTTGTGCACATGCCAGTGCATTCCGGTCGACCGCTCCGAAAAGACCTGCATCCGGTACATGCCCACGTTGCGGACGCCGCTTTCCAGATCGACCGTGTGGACCAGCGGGAAAGTGACGAAGCGTCCGCCGTCGAACGGCCAACACTTCAGAACCGGAAGCTCCGAGAGCCGGACCTCGTCGCCCGTGCGGACCACCTGTTGGCACGCCCCGCGTCCCCGGCGATTCCGGGGCAGCCAGCGCGACATCCGCTCCAGCAGCGGCAGCATGCGGAGCTTGTCGGACAACGACGTTTTCGGAGCGGTCAGCTCCGAGAACAGGCTCTCGATCCGCCGGGTCAGGTCGTCGAGACTTTCCACGCCCAGCGCCAGGGCGATCCGGCGGTCGGAGCCCATCATGTTCGTCAGGACGGGGAAAGACGTGCCCGTCCGCTCGAACAGCAGCGCCCGACCGCCTCCCGGACGTTTCGACTCGCGGTCGGTCAACTCGGCGATCTCCAGCACCGGATCGACCTCGGCGGCGACTCTCACCAGCTCGCCGGCGCGCTCCAGCGCGGCGACATATTCCCAAAGATTCCTATACACGACTCGATATGTTCATTTCTCACGCATTGCCATACAGGGCCGGAATACCCCTCCGCACACAACCCTATTTCCCGCTCGTGCCCGCCCGAGTTACGCTCCGCCGGAATGCGCATCCCGGCAAACCGTTCCCCGACAGCCTCACGCACGACAGGCGACGACCGGACGACCGGCCTCAGAACGCAATGCTCGGGCATTTTTTCCGGATCGGCTCCGTTCCGTCCGGCACCGGCGTTCCGGCAAAACCGACACGCAGCGACGTTCCTACGATCCCAGCGATGCCCTCAGGCTATCGGCTTCCGGCCGGAAATCCCGATACTCGTATCCCTGCGCGTCGTACAGCCGCGAGAACGACTCCAAACGCCTCAGGAAATCGGGATAGTTCCCTTCGCCTCCCGTCCAAGCCCGTTCGGCGAAAGCCGCCAGTCGGGGCAGCAACATATACTCGGCATGGTCGAGCGTCGCAACGAATTCGGTCCACAGGTTGCACTGCACACCCAGAATCCGGCGCGACTGCTCTGCGTTCAAGCCCTCGAACGGGTCCAGATCGTAAGCCGTCCGCAACGGCAGAAAGCCGCCGAAAGCCAGCGGCTCGGTCTCGCGACTGCCCTGATAGTAATCGAAATAGCAATTCAGATAGGGCGTCATAATCACGTCGTTGCCGTTTTCGAGCGCCGAGCGAAGCCCCTGCTCGCGCTTGCGCGACAGCACGATGGCCGTCTCCGACAGTCCGCCCTGACGAATCTCGTCCCAGCCGACCATCCGCCGATTCCTCGAGGCCAGAAAGCGCTCGATCCGGCGCACGAAATAACTCTGCAACTCCTCCTCGCTGCCCAAGCCCTCGTCCCGCATGCGTCTCTGGCAGCGGGGACACTCTTTCCAACGGGCCTTCGGACACTCGTCGCCGCCTATGTGAACAAGCCCGTAAGGGAACAGATCGGTCACCTCCGTCAGCACATCCTCCAGAAAGACGAAGGTCGAGTCCTTGCCCGCGCAGTACACGTCCTCCTTTACGCCCCACAGCGAGGGGACCTCGTAGCCTTCGCCGAGACAGCCGAGCCAAGGATAGGACGCCAGCGCGGCCATCGCATGTCCGGGCATTTCGATTTCCGGAATGATTGTTACTTGGCGTGCTGCGGCATAAGCAACAACGTCACGAACTTGCTCTTGTGTATAAAATCCCCCATGGGGAATACCGTCATACTCTTGACTATGATAGTGATGTCCGACGACGCTTTCCTGTCGCTGCGAGCCGATGAGTTCGGGATAACGGCGAATTTCGATTCTCCAGCCTTGATCGTCGGTCAAATGCCAGTGGAAATTATTAATTTTATGCATGCAGATAAGATCGATAAACGATTTTATCTCTTCAACGGTGAAAAAGTGACGGCAACAATCCAAATGTGCACCTCGATAAGCGAAACGGGGCCAATCTTCTATGCGAAGGGCAGGGAATGATATTTTTTTCGGAGATGTGCGTGCTTGGAATAAAAGCTGTTCAAGGGTCTGCAATCCCCACCATACGCCCTTTACAGAACCTCCTTTGATGAGGATTTTATCGTTGGTTGAACTATCAACAGTTTGTGCGGAATGCACAGATGCGGGCTTCCAATCGCACTCGTCTTTACAGTCAGTATCGACAGGAGCAGGTGCAGGAGAAACTTAGCCAGTTGGGAATCTTCAGTTATCTGGATTTACAATATGCTCCGAAAGATACGACAGCCGTTTGTGATACGCTGAACGTAACCATGCAGGCCACGTTTGCCAAGCCGCTGGACGCCGAACTGGAATTGAATGTCGTAACCAAAAGTAACGACCAAACCGGTCCCGGGGCATCATTCGGCGTCACCCGGAACAATGTATTCGGAGGTGGCGAAAGCTGGAACGTGAAGCTGAAAGGCTCTTATGAATGGCAAACCGGCGGAGGAGAAAAAAGCTCTTTAATGAACAGCTGGGAGATGGGAGTTTCTACCTCTCTGACTTTCCCGCGCGTGGTTTTCCCGCATTGGGGGAAAAGGGAGTTTGACTTCCCGGCTACCACTACATTCCGTTTATACATCGACCAGTTGAACCGTGCCAGGTATTATAAACTGTTGTCATTCGGCGGAAATGCTACCTACGATTTCCAACCGACACGTACAAGCCGTCATAGTATTACCCCTTTCAAACTGACATTCAACGTCCTTCCTACCCGGAAACATAGTATCACGCCCTTCCAACTGACATTTAATGTGTTGCGCAATCCGACTGCGGCTTTTGAAGAAATACAGGCTCAGAACCCGGCTCTTTACATCAGTCTCCGTAATCAGTTTATTCCCAAGATGGAATATACCTATACCTATGATAATGCTTCCGCACGCGGTATTAAAAATCCGATTTGGTGGCAATCGACTGTAACCTCTGCCGGTAACCTGACCTCGGTGATTTACCGTGCTTTCGGTCAGTCTTTCAGCAAAGAGGACAAACGTTTGCTGAACGTCCCTTTCGCGCAGTTTGTGAAACTGAATACGGAATTCCGCCATTTATGGAATATTGATAAGAATAACAGAATAGCGTCCCGTGTGGCATTGGGAGCACTTTTCTCTTATGGTAATGCAACGATAGCCCCTTACAGCGAACAATTCTATGTGGGTGGTGCCAACAGCATCCGCGCTTTTACGGTACGTAGCATCGGCCCGGGCGGATACCATCCGGCAGAAAGCCGCTACTCTTACCTCGACCAG
>OGLX01001399.1_pt1 | contig 12233 bp, 9 predicted proteins | sample 1572821 | NCBI WGS metagenome assembly OGLX01 (sample SAMEA2581908, study PRJEB24529) | metagenome | biome: Human gut stool | place: China | collected 2011 | reverse complement strand
CAGGAGCGGTATAGATATAGCTCTTTGACTCGCTGTTCATCACGAGGGTTGCATCAGGCGGTGAAAAGTTACCGATAAACGGGAAACATTCCGTAAAACGGGGTACCCCGACAGCAGGAGTAATATCCGGCCCGTTCCTGAAACTAAGGAAAGCTCACAAACAGCAGGAATATCCGGAATGCACTGTTATGTTTAATAAAAGGGCGGAATCCGGAACGGTTCCGCAACTTATTAAACATAATTGTTATTCCGGATTTCCTGCGCAAACACTGAAGATCATCAGAAAAACCGGAAGACTACGGCGCAAGCAGCATCACGTCTGCACGCACCCGAAGGACGGCGGAGGGTGCTTACTTCCACAATACAAATCTGCTCAATCGTAAACACGGGAACCCCGCACCGCATGGCTGAACCTCACTATAGACACTATCCTTCCTGTTTTCAGATGAAGGGAGGTTGCGGATTGAGCCTTAGTCCCGGCGTTAGTGCCGGGCGGAGCGAAACCGCACCGGGCATTTCAACGGATACCCCAAGCCGAAAGGGAAAGCGTTCCGCAAGGGGGGAAGCATTCCGCAAGGGCTCCCACCGCATAGGCTGGTACTTCCTTTGCTGTATTCAGCAAGTAAGGGAGCGGCAGCCGAAGCCGAATACGGCAGGCGGTAGTAACTTCCGTAATCACCCACTTTGGAAACGTCGGCCGTTATACACGGGAGTAACTTTCAAGAGACTTTCCCCAAGAATGTTCTTTAAAATCACTGCCGGAGGGCGGCTTTCCTTGCGCCAGTCCGGCGGCTACGGAAAGCAAGGGAAGCGGCACGGTAAAGGGACACCGACCTTCCGAGAAACAGTGCCGATGAAGGTATGTCCCGATAAACGCAGGCCTAGCAGTGCAGACACATGGGGGTGCTGTCCTGAAAGGCGGCGCCCTGATGTGGCTGCGCTGCGGGGAACAGTCAGACGAAAAGCCGCAAGCAAAAGTATTCCGTTTGGACCGACACTTGACCTGACACTTGGACCGACACTTGACCATTACCTTCGCTTGCTATCGCATCGGTAGAGGGCCTGCACCCGATAATCCCCGATATCACTTGTTAACTGCTAGCGGATTCTTGTGCCCGGTTTGTTCCAGGATGAAACTTTTGCTAGCACTATTCCCGAGCTGCAGCAGCTTGTCCGGAAGAGTTGGCTATCAGTCTTTTACTCCGCAATCTGCAAGAGTTTACCGGCATTAAAGTTTTCCTTGAGAATTGAAATGCCCAGTGTCATTTCAATCTTATACAGTGTTTCCAGCGAAAGATTTTCGCGTCCTTTCAATACTTTTGAGATATACTGTTGACTGCAATTCATCATTTCCGCCAGTTGCTTCTGGTTGATTCCCAGTTCATCCATTTTGTCCAGCATCAACATGGCTATGCGCTGTGAATATCGGAGCCATATTTTGTTCTCCTGTCTATATTCCAGTGCTTCCCGCCATTTTGAAGGAGTTGTAGAAGCATATTTTTCCAACTTATCAATGGTTGTTTTCATTCTATTATCCATACTTTTCTCTCCTATCATTAAAGTTCAGTCATATAATCAATAAATCCTGTATCATCAATAACATTTTCCTGCAATAAGAAGTTTCGCACACGTTCTAATTTAGCAAGTTCTCTACTGGTATGTTCTCTTTCTTGCATTGTTGCCGTCAATTTGATGGCCCCGCCCGTGATGATGTACACTCCGGAGACCAATTTGATAGCATAGAGCCGCAGCCACGACGAATGACCGTATTTGCGTTTTAGCCTTGCTTTTTCTTTTTGCAGCATTGCGTCCGAAGCCTGATTATTATCCAACGGTCGGAATATCCGGTTTAAATCAGCTCCCGGGGAAATGTCTAAAATAATGCGTTGCAGTCGGTCACTGTCGTCGATTGTATCGCTAATGGCAATGTTTATATCTGATATTTTAAAATAAGCAATCAAGTCACTGATATTCTCTATGAAAAAAGCCCGTAACCATTGTACATCGTCCCATTGGTCGATCGTTTTGATAAATTCATTATCGGCATTTTCGTCGAATCGAACCGCCCACAATCTTCCATCTTCAGTTATCTTGTCGAATACCATATATTTCTTATTTGTTGTAACAAAGGTACGAAAAAAAGGTGAGATGTACAACTTATAAGTTGATTCTTTTAAGTTTCCTGCTAGATTTTTATTTAGGTTTAGCTTCTGTCTGGTAAATGGTAGTATCAGTCTCCCACTCATTGATGTCCGGTTCCGGTAGTATCCCCCCCTGATTGTTGGTGCTATCTTGTCTGTGTGAGAGTATGTCTGTTTTCTTGTTATTTTCCGGTTCAGCAGGAAGCACAGGTTCGCATCCGCTCACCAAGTGAACGATAATCATCACAAATATTATGATAGCTCCCACCACAAGATTTCCTTTTATATTCCGGTGTATTCCTCTCACGTATCTTTCCATTTGGCTATAATTCTTTTGCATCTTTTATATTTTTTCGCTTCAAAGTTAATAAATAAAATGCATAATTTATCACTTTTTGTCACTTTGATTAGGTTTATCAGAAATAAAGAAGTACCTTTGTCTTACAAATAAAGAGTTCTGTGAAAAGATTGAAAAGAGGTTTTTTGTTATGGTCGGTGTCTAATTCGGTGACACAATAATCAGACGTACCTCTTAAATAATTGATAATAAGCGGAAAGTTGGAAAATAGTTATGTTCCAGGCTGGTCCACAAACTAAGAGGCTCATTCCTAAGGGAATAGAGCCTCTTTTAGTTTGTAGAACCTCACAATATAAGTCTATTGCTTGGGTAATATTAGCCTTAATTTAGGTAGTTGTTGACCTATTGTTGACCTCAAATACACTTCACTTCAACCGCAACAATGAAAATAATACATGAAAACAAGTATTATCAGCTGAGGAGATTCCTCAAAAAACATTAATATTTAAAGATATCAGACTAAATTGTTGAATTAATATACAGTTAATCGCAGATTAATCGCAAATTCCACAATTTATTATACGCATCGCCTTTACTTTGCATCATGATTTAAAAGTAATCAAATACTATTTATGAGATATCCATTTATTATATCTAGTATGGCAAATAATTTCAATAAAAAATCTTATTAAAACATGAGCATCAAAGTTGAAACTTACACCCGCATCTCGGTTAGCAAGTTCTTTATAATAATAGCTTGTTGGGCTGCCTTATTCGTAACATCGGCCTATGCACAGAAGAAGGCTAAAAAGACAATGTACAACTCTTATCGCGGTTTGGTGATGGCAGGCTATCAAGGCTGGTTTAATACGCCCGGTGATGGTGCCGACCTTCAGTGGCGACATTATACAGGTAAGAACGGATTCAAGCCAGGTTCTTGTAGCATTGATTTCTGGCCTGAGGTCAGTGAGTATACAAAACTCTATCCCACCGATTTTGAGTTTGAAGACGGTAGCAAAGCCCAGGTGTTTTCTTCACACGACGCATCCACTGTTGATGTTCACTTCCGTTGGATGAAAGAATATGGATTGGATGGAGTATTCATGCAACGTTTTGTAGCTGATATCCGTCATCCGAAAATCAAGAATCATTTTGATACAGTATTACAAAATGCCATGATTTCCGCTTTGAAATATGAGCGGGCAATTTCAATCATGTACGACCTTAGTGGCATACGCAAACAAGATGTGGAATTGGTTTTGACGGATATTGACACCTTGTCCAGACAATATAGTCTGTTTAAGCACACACACAATCCTTCTTATCTTTACCACAATGGCAAACCATTAGTTACGGTTTGGGGAGTTGGCTTTAATGACGGACGTCATTATGGTTTAGATGAAATAGAATATTTAGTCAGTCAACTGAAAAAGCGCGGATTCAGTATCATGCTCGGAGTTCCTGCTTTCTGGCGCGAGCTGCGCAACGATGCTATCAACGATGTCCGTCTACATACTTTAATAAAGCGTTGTGATATTATAATGCCTTGGTTAGTCGCTCGTTTCAACGAATCACGTTATCCTTATTTTAAGGAACTGATCAAGCAGGATATCCAATGGACCAATGCAAATAAGGTGGACTATGCCCCTCTTTGCTTTCCCGGATTCTCATGGGGAAACATGAAAGATAATAACGCCTACATTCCCCGTAACGAAGGAAAATTTTTCAAGAAACAACTTGATGGTGCTATCGAAAGTGGAGCACAGATGCTTTACATAGCCATGTTTGATGAAATGGACGAAGGAACGGCTATATTTAAATGTGCCACCAGGGTGCCTAAACCTGTTCCAGGTTCGATATTTGTACCTATCGAAACCTCGACAGGCAGCGACTACTACCTACGTTTGGTTGGAGAGGCACGTAAACAATTACAAGAAAAACTAAAATAATAAACTATACAACCATGAAAAAAATAGTATCAATTGCTATGTTAGCCGGTATTCTGTCGCTGGCAGCATGCCACTCCGAGCACTCTGAATCGGTAAAAAGTTGTGTGGACTACGTCAATCCATATATTGGAAATGTGAGTCATTTATTGGTACCAACTTTTCCTACGGTACAATTGCCCAACAGCATGTTACGTATTTATCCCGAACGTGCCGATTACACTTCCGAAAGAGTAAACGGATTACCTATTATTGTAACCAATCACCGTGAACGTTCAGCTTTCAATCTGACACCAACACAGTCTGAAGTTCTCTCCCCCGTTATTGCTTATAATTATGACAATGAGGAAATCCACCCTTATGGTTTTACAGTAGAACTTGATGATAATCGTATGAAAGCCGAATATGCGCTTTCACACCAATCAGCCATCTATCAACTGACTTTCGAGACCGACAAACAACCGTATGTGCTAGTCAATACCCGCAACGGACATATAAAAGTAGATGGAAATGCCATTAGCGGATATCAAAAGCTTGACGAGCAGACTAAAGTATACCTCTATATAGAAACACAAGAAACTCCTGAATTAGCAGGAGTGGTAACTGAAGGTAAGATTGACTCTTCAAAAGTTGATGCAGATGGTCAAAATGCATGTGCGGCATGGCGTTTCGCCAAAAGCATATCCAACGTACATTTACGTTATGGTGTATCATTCATCAGTGAAGAACAAGCCCAGAGAAACCTTCGCCGTGAAATAAAGGACTACGATGTAAAGAAGTTGGCGGAAACAGGTCGCAAAATATGGAATGAAACACTCTCAAAAATCAAGGTCGAGGGTGGAAGTGAAGCTGATAAAACGCTTTTCTACTCATCTCTTTACCGCACCTTCGAACGTCCTATCTGCTTGAGTGAAGACGGCCGCTATTATAGTGCTTTTGACGGACAGGTACATACTGACAATGGTATACCTTTCTATACAGATGATTGGATCTGGGATACCTATCGGGCAGCCCATCCCTTACGTATATTGATCGAAGCGGAAAAAGAAGAACATATCATCAATAGTTTCCTCACCATGGCTGAACAAATGGAGAACTTCTGGATGCCAACTTTTCCTGAAGTGACAGGCGATTCACGCCGTATGAATTCCAACCATGCTGTCGCGACTGTAGCCGACGCCATCTATAAGGGATTAAAGGTGGATGCATCCAAAGCATTTGAAGCATGCAGAAAAGGTATGGAAGAAAAAACCTTGGCTCCTTGGAGCGGCAAGCCTGCCGGATGGATCGACAAATTCTATCGTGAAAAAGGATATATCCCGGCTTTGCAACCTGGTGAGAAAGAGACTGATCCAAACGTGCACCCGTTTGAAAAGCGTCAACCTATTGCCGTAACACTCGGTACCAGCTACGACCAATGGTGCCTGTCATGCATAGCTGCTACTTTAGGCAAGAAAGAAGAGGCTGATTACTATTCACAATGTTCATACAATTACCGGAATGTTTATAATGTACAGACTGGCTTTTTCCATCCTAAGGACAAGAACGGCAAATGGATTGAGCCTTTTGATTATCGTTATTCCGGTGGTATGGGAGCACGTGAATATTACGGTGAAAATAACGGATGGGTATATCGTTGGGATGTGCCTCATAACATTGCTGACCTTATAGCCTTAATGGGTGGTAATGAGCGTTTCATTCATAACCTTGACAGTACTTTCGCACAGCCTTTGGGTAAAAGTAAATACGAGTTTTATGCTCAATTGCCGGACCATACAGGCAATGTAGGCCAATTCTCGATGGCTAATGAACCGTCATTGCATGTACCCTATCTTTATAATTATGCAGGTCAGCCTTGGAAGACTCAGAAACGTATCCGCCAGATGTTAACCACTTGGTTTCGCCCCGACCTAATGGGAATGCCCGGTGATGAGGATGGCGGTGGAATGAGCTCGTTTATCGTTTTTTCAACTTTGGGATTTTATCCGGTTACTCCCGGTATGCCGGTTTATAACATTGGTAGCCCAATGTTTACTTATGCACGTATAGACTTGGGCGACGACAAGTTCTTTGAAATAGAAGCTCCTAACGCATCCCCACAAAATAAATATATTCAAAAGGCAACATTAAACGGTAAGGTTTTGGATAAGGCATGGTTTAATCATCAAGACATTAAAAATGGGGGTAAATTGGTATTAGTAATGGGCAAACAGCCCAACAAGACATGGGGAGTAAGTGCCGTTCCTCCCTCGGTAAGTATAAAGAAATAGGTTTTAGTATAAGGTAACAAGATGTGTTTTCAGATTAACGTATATCAGTTTTCACACACTGATATACGTTTTCTTGATTATTATTGTTTGTTTTGATATAAAAAACTATATTTGCATCAACCATATCCTACGATTAAACTTACAATGAATCAAACTTATCAATATATCTTGTTATTAGGCGCCTGCTTACTATCAACAATTAATATGCAAGCGACCGAACTAGATAGCGGTTTATACTTTCATGCGTATGAGGTATCGGCTGCCAATCGTACCTCGCTACAACTTGAGGGGGGAAAGCCAATTGCTCTTACCAATCAATTTGAGCTATCTTTTGACCTGAACTTGAGAAATAATGAATCTATTTTCGGAGCAATATTGCACCTTACTTTCGACGATACCACAGCTGTTCACCTGATGTTGGTAATTGATGAGAATAACCACATTTATCCGGCTTTGGTACTCAACGACCAAATACATTATCTCAAGACACCGCTTCACAGACAACAATGGGTACCGGTTTCGTTACGGCTCGACCGGAAAATGAATCAAATAAAGTTCTCATACGCACAAGCTGAAACCAGTGTATCCATTCCATTGCATAATTTCCATTCCTCAACTATCACCTTTGGAAGATTGAATAGCTTCGGACGTGATGTAGTTCCGATGAATGTGCGCAACATCTCTTTAGCACAGAATGGCAAACAAGTGCGTCTCTGGAAATTAGGTAAACATAATGGCAATATTTGCCAAGATGAAATAATGCAATCTCCGGCTATATCCGAATCTCCATATTGGTTAATGGACAACCATATGGAATGGCAGCTTGTTTATAGCACAACTAGCACAGAACCTCTCTTGGCTGCTTTTGATGCACGAAAAACACAATTCTACTTTATAAAAAAAAATGTTATAGAGGTATATGACCATAAATTCGCATTGCAAAGAAGACATGAGGCGAAAGACAACTATTCTATAACCGATTACAACAGCCATTGCTTGTTCGACACACTAACCAATCAATTGGTAGCTTATTCTCTTATCTCAAATAAAATAGCACGTTTTTCGTTTGAGACAAACGAGTGGTGCCCCATACAAGATAACAAATACGATGTTATCTACAACAATCATGCATACACGTTTAATCCAACCGATTCTGCCTATTATTTTTTTGGAGGCTACGGGCACTTTACTTACCACAATGATCTATTTCGCTGGAAAGTTGACGTTGATACTTTACAAAAAATTAATTATGAACCTCAAGTTTACCCACGCTTTGCAGCTGCCATGACCGCTTATGACAATAAGTTATATATTTTGGGAGGAAGGGGAAATAAATTAGGAAGACAAGCTGTCGAGTCCTATTTCTATTATGATTTATGGAGAATTGATCTGGACAGCAAGCAAGCTGTGAAGCTATGGGACGGTGAAGAAAAATATAAAGACAAAGTGGGGTGCATCCTAAGTTCCTCAATGTACTTTAACCCTACGGATAGTTGTCTCTACGTAGTCAACATGGATGACGAAGGAGGTAAATTAGTATGCTTCAACCTGCACAATTCAAATTATACAGTTGTATCACACGCTATTCGCAATTTCGATGAATATCAGGACTTCGATTACAAACTTTGCTACTCGGCTGCTCAGCACAAATTCTATTTGATGATAGATAAAATATTGAGCGACCATTCACATAAATTCTTCATCTATGCAATTAATACTCCCTTGCTGAGCGAGGAAGATATATTACAACCCGTACCTTCGCATACTTGGGATACAAAGAGTGTAATAATTATACTACTCTTATCATTTAGCATTTTGTTGATTTGTGCCTTCTGGTATCGCCGACGTATAATACAGCTTCGCAACGCACCATCGTCTTTACAAGAACCGGAACAAACCGATGATAACACTACCATCATACCAATATCGGAGAAAGAAGAAAATAATCCGTCAATCGAAGGAACTGCCGTAATTCAAAACTATTATGATCGAAGCAGGTCAGCGGTATCTATGCTGGGACCCTTTAGAGTGTGTGACCGCAATGGAAAGGATATCACCCTTTCATTCACTCCAAGATTAAAAGAACTTCTTCTTTTATTAATATTGCATTCAGAAAAGGACACACGAGGGATTTCGGTGAAAAGACTGACAGAATTATTGTGGTTTGATAAAGAAGATAATCAGGCACGCAACAACCGTAACGTTACGGTACGCAAGCTTAGGGTATTGCTCGAGACTGTAGGTGACGTAGATATAGTCAATGAAAACGGAACCATGCGTATAGAATGGGGGGAGGTCTTTTGTGATTATCATGAGATGCTTACCTGTATACGCGGATTGGACATCAATGGAAAAATTGATGACGGACAGCTGAATCGTATCTTAGAGTTATTGTTGTATGGTTCTTTACTGCCTAACAGCACGATTGATTGGTTGGATGACTTCAAAACAGACTACTCAAGCTTATCCGTTGATTTGTTGAAACAACTGCTTACCGAAGCAGTGAAAGAGGGTAATTTGAAGAAGCAGCAACGTATTGCCGACATTATGTTCCTGCACGACTCTTTGAGTGAAGAAGCTTTAGCGGCCAAGTGTATAGCACTCTTTAAAGAAGGGAAAAAGGGTATTGCAAAGAAATTGTACGACCGTTTCTGTAAAGAATATCAAGATACATTGGACGAACCTTACAAAGTAGCATTCACTGACTTAGAGAACCTTTGTAATTAGCAGTTACGTTTATATCCGGAACGACCTTTCACGCTTAAAGATTCCTGATATTATCATATTTATCAACTCAAAAAGCATATCTATTTTCAACTTTCTGCGCTTAATTATCAAATTAAGCGCAGATTAATTTTTGGTTAATATTCAAATCTCACAGTCGTTAATACACATCCATTTACTTTGCAGACGTTAAATCATTTAAGAAAATATTATGAAACCTTTTAAGTATTTACTCTTAGGCCTGACTGCAATACTATTACTGGCAGAATGCTCTGATGAATCATCTGTTGTTACAGAGCCGATAGAGGATACTTATATATTCCCTGCTCCACACGAGATTGACAATATTCCACACCATACCTTTAAAATGGGTGCTCTTTTCAGTTATCAAGGTGAACTGCGTAGTGGCAAAATTCAACAGTCCGACGGCACAGCAACCGAGATTTATTACAATAAACCCCTGTTTAACGCCAATGCCTCCACTTACACTCCCGATAACGAGAGAGAATGGTGGGATGACTTGGTAGAGGAAATAGAGTATAGCGGTATGGACTATGTAGCCGCTAACACACGAGGACGCTTGCCTAAAGCCGACACGGATCCTAAATATGAAAGAGACCATGGTGATCCAACTCGTATCAAAGATTTTCTGAAAGCACTTAAACGTCGAGGCATAACCGATACCAAAGTAGCAATTTTCGATGATACTCCCGCTTCGTGGGCTTCGGCCCGCAACTTCAACCTCTATGGAGCATATGTATATCGCATATCGGAAGCGACACAAAAGAATCTCAACTTAACTGACGAACAGGTACTCTATCCTCTTGACGACCTTGATGAAATATATCCTTATATATGGAATTACAACATCAAATTGGCTTTTGACAATTTTTACGCCAATAATGGTGAGTACAAGGATTATCTTTTCCGCTTCAGAGGAAAACCCGTACTCTATCTTTGGAATGTTGGCGGGTTCTTAAGTTGCAACTATGTGGCTCTAGGTAATAAACCCATAGATTGTACCGGCAAACTGAGAGCGGTACTCGCTAAAGTGCAGGAAGATTTCAAATCAACCTTTGGTGAAGAATTATTCATCTGCGCTGACAAATCGTTTGTAAAGCTCGATGAGACCTTAAGAAACACCCCCGAAATATTGCAGTCTATTAACGGCTGGTTTGTGGCCGAAGGCAATAACCCAACCTCATTCACTGTCGAAGAGCTGAATGGCAATAAGGTAGGAGCCTGTGTACCGGCTTTTTCTACCGGTGAGATAAACGCCAGCCGACCTATGTTTTTAGATCCTTATCATGGTAAACGCTTCAAGGATAATTTCAACAAAATAATCGCCCGTAAAACCGACCTGGTAATTATCGAGGGACTCACTGACATGCTTGAAGATGCAGCTCTATGGCGTAGCACGGATACCAAGTACTTCGATTTTCCCAACCAACGGCTCAATATATTACGTAAATACAACAGCACACGTGCCTACCCTGAAACACTGCGTGTGGAATGTGAAGCCTGCGATGACTATCTCGACCTGAGTGAAGGCAATACAGGCCGCAGTTATAGAACAGGAAACCTTGATGTATATAAAGTAGCAGGTTCCGAAACCACTCCTACCCTATGGTATGTAGGCAATACGGAAGCGGGTGAATATTTGGAATGGAAAGAACTTCCATACGACAAAGGGATTGTGAAGATCAGTCTACGATATAATGCCAGGTACGCAGCAAGCGTTACGCTCGAATTTGGTGAAGGTGATGACATACTTCGTTCTGAGGTTATCAAATTACCCGATACCAATGGCGAATGGAAAACCGAAGAGATTTTTGTAGAACATAGCGGCGAGAAAGGATGGCGCCGTACAATACTCGAAATAACCTCAGGTACCCCCAAGCTCGATTATCTGATTATAACCAATGAAAAGAAAACTAACATTTAATTAAAAATATCATGAAAAATCTGTCGCAAAATCTAAGTCAAAGAATCGTGGCATATCTGATGCTTTTCGCATTCTTTGCACTTCCTCTTTCGGCACAGAATCACATACGGGTAACCGGTGTGGTAGTCGATGAGAATGATGAACCGCTACCCGGCGCTAACGTGGTTGTGGTAGGACACAACAATCTAGGTGCAACCACCAATTTGGATGGTAACTTTAATGTATTGAAAGAAGTAAAAGACAGATGGCGTTCTCCCGAAAATCCAGGTGCAGGGAAATACGGAAAGAGTACTAGTGGTACAGGTCGTGAAAGAGATATTTTACATTCTAGGTTTATTTGTGACGGAAGTCATTTGACTGTTAAAAATATTACTTTCGGGTATACATTCCCTACTCATATTCTTAAGTATGTAAAGAGTTTACGTTTGTATGCAAGTGTACAACAACCGTTTGTTTTTACTAAATATAAATATGCAAATCCGGAAGTTGGGGTTGATTTTGACGGAAATGCTCCTAATGCGTTGTTGCAAGGTATAGATTTCTCTACTTATCCTATACCGCGGACATTTACTGTTGGACTAAATGTTTCATTTTAAAAGAAAAGAGTTATGAAAATTAGAGTATCTTTATATACAATATTATTTGCTTCATTATTAGGAAGCTGTGATAATTTCCTAGATATACCGTCTGAGACATCACTAAGTTCTGAAGTTTATTATAAATCACAAAGTGATTTTGAACAGGGAATAAATGGTGCGTATGCTTTGTTACGAGATTTATATAGTGGAAGTAATGGAGCATGGGCAATGGGTGAATTAAGGTCTGATAATACAACTTATGTGTATAATCCAACAGACAGAGGAACAATCTCAGCTGAATTTGTAAAAGATTTTTTGGATGATGCGAATA
>OGLX01001395.1_pt1 | contig 12253 bp, 9 predicted proteins | sample 1572821 | NCBI WGS metagenome assembly OGLX01 (sample SAMEA2581908, study PRJEB24529) | metagenome | biome: Human gut stool | place: China | collected 2011 | reverse complement strand
CCAGATGCACCAGCGGCAGGTTGCCTTCCTTGCAGATGGGGCACTCTTCCGGTGCGTAGTTGGGCAGGTCCAGCTTGAGGGCGCTTGCCACGATGGGAATGGGAGACGGAGCCTCGGGCTTGGTGCGGTCCACCACGCAGGTGATGCCCACGCAGATGCCGCCGTTCTCCTCGATGACGCGCTTGGTCTCCAGAGAGGAGATGCCGGTGGTCACAACGTCCTCCGCGATGAGGCACTTCTCACCCGGATGGATGGCAAAGCGCTTCAGGGTCATCACATTATCAACGCGCTCGGTGAAGATGGCGCGCTTGCCGGTCTGACGGGCCAGCTCGTAAGCGTAGACGATGCCGCCCATGGCCGGGCCGACGATGACATCCACATCCAGCTCCTTGATCTTGTCGGCCACGGCCTTCATGGCCTCGGCGCAGCGGTCGGGATACTGCTGCAGATAGGCCATCTGGCAGTAAGCGCTGGAATGGCGGCCGGAGGAGAGCAGGAAATGGCCCTCCAGGAATGCGTCACAGCTCTTCAGAATTTCAAGTGCTTCACTCATTGTACTTCTCCCTCTCTTTTCAGTGGTGTATATTCCTTTGGGTGGTATTGTACCACGCTTTTACACTATTTGCAAATTTATGCGTTAAGTTTTATTTTATGCGCATAATTGTAGATATTTTATGGATATATCAGTTTTTATTCTGCATGACGGGCGCAGCCGCGGATCTCATCCAGCGTTTTCACGCCGTTTTTGTCCATCCATGCTGCCATCTCGTCGGCAATGGTCTCCATCGCGCGGGGGTTTGCAAAGTTTGCGGCGCCCACCTGCACTGCGGTGGCACCTGCCATGATGAACTCCAGTGCGTCACGGCCGGTGGCAATGCCGCCCAGACCCACCACCGGGATATTCACCGCACCCACGGCCTGCCATACCATGCGCAGGGCAATGGGGCGCACCGCCGGGCCGGACAGACCGGCAAAGATGTTGTTGAATACCGGGCGGCGCTTTTCCAGATCAATGGCGCAGGCCTGGAAGGTGTTGGTCAGGCTGATGGCGTCCGCACCGGCGGCCTCCACAGCCTTGCACATCTCGGGGATGTTCTCGGCCTGCGGGCTCAGCTTGACCATCAGGGGCTTTTTGCAGGCAGTGCGCACCATGCGCACCACCTCACCGGCAGCTTCGGCTTTCACACCGTAGGCCATGCCGCCCACCTTGACGTTGGGGCAGGAGATGTTCAGCTCCACGATGTCCACGCCGCTCTCGCTGAGCAGGGCAGCCCCTTCCACATACTCTTCCTCGCTGTGGCCGCCGAGGTTGGCAATGGCCACCGTGCCGTACTTCTGCTTCAGTTCCAGCATCTCGGGCAGCTCCACGTCAATAAAGTGCTGCACGCCGGGGTTCTGCAGGCCGATGCTGTTGATGAGACCGGAGGGGGTCTCCCACAGGCGCTTGCCCTTGTTGCCGTACTGGCCGTGCAGGGTAAGCCCCTTGCCGGAGATGCCGCCGATCTTTGCAAAATCGGCCAGTTCCTCGTACTCCACACCGTAGCCCACGGTGCCGGATGCGCCGATGACCGGGCTGTTCATCACAAAGCCCAGCAGGTTGGTTTTCAGGTCTGCCATCAGAAGAACACCTCCGTTGCGTCAAATACAGGGCCGTTCTTGCACACGCTTTTGCCCTCGCCGCCCTTGGTCTCGCAGGTGCAGCCAAGGCAGGCGCCAATGCCGCAGGCCATCTTCTTTTCCATGCTCACAAAGCAGGGGGTGCCTTTTTCCGCACACAGGCGGGCGGCGTTCTTCATCATCACGGTGGGGCCGCACACCAGCACCACGTCGTAATCGGCGGGGTCGTACAGCTGGGTGACAAAGCCGTGGAAGCCCACCGCACCGGTGTCGGTGGACACCTTGACGAGGTTTGCGATGCTGCGGTACTCCTCCATGCAGTAGGGGGTGTCGCGGAAGCCAAAGAACACATCCGGCTTTGCCCCGGCAGCGGCCAGCTCGCGGGTGAGCTGGAACATGGGCGCAGTGCCGATGCCGCCGCCCACCACGGCGATCTTTTTGCACTTGCTCAGGATATCCGGCACATCAAAGCCGTTGCCCATGGGGCCGGTAAGCTGGAAGGTATCCTGCTGCTTGAGCTGTGCCAGCTTCTCGGTGCCCTCGCCCACCACCTGATACAAAAACTCGATGGTGCTGCTGTCCGGGTTCCAGCGGTGCACGCTGATGGGACGGGACAGGAAGGGGGCTTCGTCTGCGCCCCAGGAGCGCAGGGTGAAGAACTGGCCTGCGTGGGGGGCGTGGTCGCGGTCCGGCCATACCACGGTCAGCAGGCGGATGTCCGGGGCAATGACCTCATTGCGCAGGACGGTGGCTTCACAGCAGGCTGCACGCATGAGCAATGGCCTCCTTCATGTTCACACACTCGTTGTAAGCGGCCTCGTCAAAGGCAACGCCCGGCTGCTTTTTGTAAGCCAGCAGGATGCCGCGGCTGGAGTTGACCACGCCGCCGTTGCCCTTGGTGAGATACTGGGCGATATCCTCGGCCTTGCCGCCCTGTGCGCCATAGCCGGGGATCAGGAAGAAGCTGTCCTGATACTTTGCGCGGATCTCGGTGGCTTCCTCGATATGGGTGCCGCCGATGACCAGACCGATGGAGGAGTAGCCGTGCTCGCCCATGTAGTCCTTGCCCAGCGCGTTCAGCTTGTCGCCCACCAGATCGTAGACGTGGCGGCCGTCGGCCAGCTTCTCGTACTCAAAGTCCTTGGCGCCGCCGTTGGAGGTGCGGCAGAGCACGAACATACCCTTGCCCTGCTTTTCAGCATAGGGCAGATAGGGGCTGATGGAGTCCAGACCCATGTAGGGTGCCAGCGTAACGAAATCGCTCTCAAAATCGCCGGTAAAGTGACCCATGGCGTACATCTCGGCGGTCTTGGCGATATCGCCGCGCTTGATGTCCGCGATCACCGGCACACCGGCCTCGCGCACAGCCTTCAGGGTGTCGGCGTAGGCCTTCATGCCCTCCAGACCCAGAGACTCATAATAAGCGATCTGCACCTTGTAGCAGCCAGCCACAGCCTTGGTGGCATCAATGAGCTTTTTGTTGAAGCGCACGATGTTCTCGCCCTTGGTCAGGGTGCTGTCCACAAAATCGGCAGGCAGGTAGCTGAAATCGGTGTCCAGACCCACGCACACCGGGCCGCGGGCTTCCACAGCTTCGTACAGTTTGTCCATGTTCGTCATTTGGGTGTCCTCCTGTAAGTCGTATTGTAGAACCCTCTCAGGCGCTTGCGCGCCAGCTCCCCCGAAGGGGGAGCTTTTTCTCTTGAGGGCAACTGTTTCTTTTCGTGATATGCGAACTGCTTTCCGTACTCTCTGAAGCTCCCCCTCGGGGAACTGCAGAGAGGGTTTCGTTCTTTTTACTCCTCGGCCTGATAGGTGATCTTACCGGCCTTGATGGTGGCAAACACCTTGCCGTAGAGCTGTGCGCCGTCAAAGGGGGTGTTGTGGCTCTTGGAGTGCAGCTTTTCCTTTTCCACCGTGTAGGGGGTGTCCAGATCTACCAGCACAAAGTCGGCATCGAAGCCCGGCTCCAGCTGACCCTTGGCAAGGCCCAAGATCTCGGCGGGGCGGGTGCTCATCAGGTGCACCAGCAGCTCCAGCGGCAGACCCTCCTGCTTGCAGAGCTTGGTGTAGCACACGCCGAAGGCGGTCTCGCTGCCCACCATACCGGCCATGCCCTTCAGCTTATCTTCCTCAGAGTGAGGTGCATGGTCGGTGGCAATGGCGTCCACGATGCCGGTACGGATGCCCTCCACCAGCGCCTCCACGTCGTCGGCGGTGCGGATGGGCGGGTTGACCCGGTAGTCGCAGGTGTCGTTGGTGAACCACAAGTGGTGGGGGGTCACCTCACAGGTGACGGGTGCACCCCGCAGCTTTGCCATGCGGATGGCATCCAGCGCGCCCCGGGTGGACACATGGCACATATGCAGCCGGGTCTGGTAGTACTCGCTCAGCCAGCAGTTGCGCACCGTCTCGATATCCTCGGCCAGACGGTAATCCCACGGACTGATCTCCATATCCTCGGCGTGGCTCATGACCGTGATGTCCTTCTGGGTGCAGATGGCAAAAGCCCGTGCCATGGTGGCGTTATCCTGCACGCCGTGGCCATCCTCGGTGATGAACTTCACGCTGGCGGGCAGGGTCTTGAGGTGGTCGATGCTCACGCCGTCAAAGTTCTCGGTGATGGAGACGGTCTGGTTTGCATCGCACAGCCCCACCTCGGCAGCCTTCTGCTCCACCATCATGGCCTGTGCGGCAGAGGAGCAGACGGGTTTGGTGTTGGGCATCAGGTTCACAAAGGTGTAACCGCCGGCGGCAGCGGCGCGGCTGCCGGTCTCGATATCCTCCTTGTACTCAAAGCCTGGGGTGCGCCAGTGGCAGTGCAGATCCACAAATGCGGGCAGCACAGTCAGCCCACCGGCATCCACCACCGTCTCGTTCTCGGCGGCAAGGGCGGAAAGATCCTGCCCTACGGCAGCGATTTTGCCATCCTTTACATAGATCTCCAGCGGCCGTCCCTCGGTGTTCACAGCGTTTGTCAGCAGCATCGCGGTTCCCTCCTGTAATGATATTTTTGTGTGTCAGGTGCCCGAAAACGGACAAAAAAAAACTTTTCCCCGCAAAGGGAAAAGCTCATTGCGCAAAAAAGGAAACAACGAAGCCACGGCAAAACCGGACGCGAACTGCTTGTTCAGTTTCGGGTTCTGGGCGCTGCACAGCATGGTGTTTCTCCTTTTCTTGATGGTTGCGTTTTCATTCGTATTATTTTATCATAGAACCGCAAAATATGTCAATGGCTGTACGCAAAAACAGGTGTTAAAAGGTTTCTGGCATCTCTCGCCGAATTTTGGATACTCTACCCAAAACCCGAGTCACGCGGCAAAATAACTGCCATTTTGTTCCACAATCCCTAGTACAGCACTGTACTTTCGTCTCCTGCTGTGCTATTATAATACGGTAAAAGGGAGAGCCCCGCCGCGTGGGCGGGTGTTTATGGGAAAGAGAGGTTTTCCGCATGGGTTTACTTGAGGACGCGCGGAACATCCAGCGCAAGGACCCCGCCGCACGCAGCGTGCTGGAGGTAATGCTGCTGTACCCAGGATTCCACATTCTGGTGTATCACCGCATTGCGCACTGGCTGTACCAGCACAAGCACTTTTTTCTGGCACGATGGGTCAGCCAGCATGGCCGCCACCGCACCGGCATCGAGATCCACCCGGGTGCCACCATCGGCAAGTGTCTGTTTATCGACCACGGCATGGGCATCGTGTTCGGCGAGACCTGCGAGATCGGGGATAACTGCACCATCTACCACGGAGTAACGCTGGGCGGTACCGGCAAGGATACCGGCAAACGCCACCCCACCTTGGGCAACAACGTGCTTATCGGCGCAGGCACCAAGGTGCTGGGCCCGGTGTTTATCGGAGATAACGCCCGCATCGGCGCAGGCAGCGTGGTGCTGCGCAACCTGCCCGCCAACTGCACCGCCGTGGGCGTACCCGCCGAGGTAGTGCGTATCAACAACAAGGCGGTGAACCCCGCCGACGATCTGGACCAGCAGGATCTGCCGGACATCGTCTCGCAGCGGCTCACCGATCTGGACCGCCGCCTGAGCCAGCTGGAAAAGACCGCACAGGGCGATATCCCGCCCACTGCCGCGCAGATCGCTGCCCGGCAGCGGAAATAAAAGATTTCTTTGAAAAAAAGAGGAGACAGGCTTCCCGGAAAGGTCGCCTGTCTCTTTTTTTGTTGTCAGCTGCGGTTATAACACCGGCTCACCGTTTTCTTTATTGCAATACATCCGGGCATCGGCCTGCCGGATGGCCTCGGTCAAGGGCTGCACATTGCACACGCCGCCAATGCTTACCGAAAGCCGGAGCTCCGGGTGGCTGGGCACCCGCGCTGCCTGCACAGCGCTCTGCACTCGTCGGATGACGCTTTCTACGCCGTCAGGGCAGTTCTGGGGCATCAGCAGCAGAAATTCATCGCCGCCATAGCGGATCAGGATATCAGTCTGACGCAGACAGCTCTGCATGGCTGCGGCCACGGTCTGCAATGCTTCGTCTCCCACCAGATGTCCAAAGCTGTCGTTGACCGACTTGAACTGGTTCACATCGATCATCGCCACACCGCCGTGCATCTCGCCCCCGGCAAGGAACTTATCAAAATAGCGGCGGGTGTAGGCTCCGGTCAGGGGGTCTACGAAGGCGCTGCGCTCCATGCCGTTGCAGCGGTCCAGCAGCAGCCGGTGGCCGCCCATATCCAGCCAGCGGCCATCCGTCAGCCGGGTGACCATTTCCAGCATACAACCCCTGCCGCCTACCTCGATATACTTGGAAATGACAAAATAGGCTTCCTCGTCCTTGAATTCGATCTTATTCAGGATGGTCTTGCGGGCGTAGGCTTTGGCGGAGATGCAGTTTTCGCACCGGGTATCCTTGTTCCATACCATGTGGCAATTGCCGGGCTTTTCGGTCAGGATGCCGTCACTGTCCAGCGCAAGCACCTTGCGGTGCTCCGGGTCTACCAGACGCACCACATCAAAGATGCCCTGCAGCCGCCGTAGGAACCGGGCGGGATCTTCCTCCGGGTCGATGGCGGTCAGCAGCTCTGCCTGATGCTCCACGCGGTGCTGTTCATCGGTGAGGTGCCCCAGCACGTTCACGCAGCGGCGCACCCCGGCACCGCTCCAGATGGTATGCAGCGCCATCCGGTGCAGGTGCGGCTTCCCATCTCGCTGCACCATTACCGGCAGCACCACGTCCGGCGCTTCCGGCGTGGCGCGGCTGATGGCCTTGGAAAGCTTGCGCCGATCCTGTTCGTTCAAAAAGCTGAGCCCCTTGCCCTGCGCAAAATCGGTCACCGTTTTTTGCTGCAAAGGCTCGGCATGGTAGTCATACACGGTCACGTTGCCTGCCAGCAGGTCGTAGTCGAACCGGATGCCACCGCACTGGGCGGCGTAGAAATCCGTGCGCTCCTTTTCCTGCTCCAGCAGCAGCTGGGAGTGGTTCTCCCGGGGCAGCGCCTCCCGGTGCAAAATCTCCTCGGAAAGGCGGTGGGTCTCCTGCCGGAAGCCCCGGTCCCACTCCGAGCGGGTCAGCTCGGTGCGCAGCTGCTCCGAGGACTCTCGCAGGCAGTCCAGCAGCAGCGGGTTGAAGGCGCCGCACTCGCCGTTCAGGATCATGCGCAGCGCGGTGTCGTGGTCGTAGGCGTGCTTATAGCAGCGCTCGCTGGTCAGGGCGTCGTACACGTCCGCCAGTGCCACCACCTGCGCCGCAATGGGGATCTCATCTTCTTTCAGCCGGTCAGGGTAGCCATTGCCGTCCCAGCGCTCGTGGTGCCAGCGGCAGATGGCGTGCGCCACCTGCAAAAGCGGCTCGTCCCGGGCAATAGCCCGTCCCAGATCCTGCAGCATCTGTGCGCCCGCCACGGTATGGTTCTTGATAATGGCAAACTCCTCGGCGGTCAGGCGGCCGGGCTTGTTCAGGATCTCCTCCGGGATGACGATCTTGCCGATATCATGCAGCGCCGAAGCGGTGCTGATGCGGGCGATATCGCTTTCGTCCAGCTGATAGCGGTCGGTCTTTTGCACCAACCGGTGCAAAAGCAGGTCGGTCAGGGTGCGGATGTGCAGGACATGAAGCCCGCTTTCGCTGTTGCGGAACTCCACCACATGGCTCAGGATGCTGATCATCAGCACGCTGTTGTGCTCTTTTTCGTACACCTGATCGGTAACAAGGCGGGTGAGCCGCTTTTGCTTGGCGTACAGCATGAGGATATTCTTCACCCGGCGCAGGATCATAATCCGCTCGAAGGGGCGGCGGATATAGTCTGCCACACCCAGATCATAGGCACGCTCAATGTTGGCGGTATCCTCTGCCGCCGAGATGACGATGACCGGGATCTCGTCCAGCCATGCGTGGTACTTCATCACTCGCAGCACGTCAAAGCCATCCATGCCCGGCATCATCAGGTCCAGCAGCAGCAGGGAGATATCCGTGCGCTGCCGCATCAGTTCCACTGCCGCTGCGCCATCCTCCGCCTCCAGATAGTCATAGCCATCGCCCAGTATCTCCTTGAGCAGGGCACGGTTGATCTCGGAATCATCCGCGATCAGGATCTTCGGTTTCTCGTTCATGGCCATGTTTCTCCTTTTGCGGCGCATCCTTCTGCCCCGGCTTTGTTCCGGGCACACCGTCCGCACTGACTGGATGTAATAGGTTTTCCCTGGCATCCGCTTTATTGCATTCATTTATACTTTACTGGATTTTACAGCAAAATGCAAGGCTGCGTGCAACATTTTCTGCCATTTTCCGGTATTTTCTGCAAACGTTTTCATTCCCGGTTGTATAAATGCAATTCAATTTTTACAGTACCCTTTGCAAACGTTGTTCGAAAGCAAGCCGTTTGTCGTTACAGCCCTTCCTGTGAAAATGCGGTTGCCGCGCTCCGCAGAGCGCGGCAACCGCGAAATATAAACCTTATTTCCGCTGATGATGCGCAAAGCAAAGCGGAGCGCATTTCAAATCGTCCCACGCAGAAAGAAAAAAGGACCGCTGCGCAAAAAACGCAACAGTCCTTTTAAGATTCATTCTTGGGGCATCATGGCATCGAACCATCCCATCAGCTCCGCAGCCATCTGTTCCAGCCGGGTCTCCGGCTGCCATGCAGGCTGTACAGGCTCCGGGGGCAGTGCCTGTTCCGGAGCGCAGAGGCTTTCTTCCGTTTCCGGTGCAGGCTGTTCCGGTGCAGCCTCGCACTGCGGCACAGCCTCGGGGGCTGTATCCGGCTGCGCAGGTGTTTCCGGGGCGGTCTGCTGCATGGCGGCAAGAGCAGCCTCGGCTCTGCGGCAGGCGGCTTCGGCCTTTTCTGCCCGGGCATTGGCCTGTTCCAGCTGCTCCCACGCCTGCTCACAGGCGGCTTCCAGCTCTGCATTATCGTGCTTGAGGGCAAGCAGGGTGCGCTCAAAGGCGAACATCCGGGTCTGATACCGGCGCACCTCGGCGCGTGCCGCAGCCAGCTTGCGGCTCAGCTGCTCTGCCTGTGCCCGGGCGCTTTCCGCCTGTGCTGCGGCAGATGCCTGTACAGCGGCCTGCCGGGCAAATTGTCCGCGCAGGGCACCGGTCTCCCGCTCTGTCTGCACCATGATGCCCTCCCATGCACACCTTGCACGGGGCTTTCGCTGACCGCATGGGCGCAGCTGCCAGCCCCATTGTAGCCTGTAATTACTTCCGCTTGTTCAGGATGGCCAGCAGCTCGTCGTAGTAACGATTGTCGCTGCTTTCCTCTTCCACGGTCTTCTTTTCAGCCGGAGCAGCAGCCGGGGCGGCATTGGATGCCGGGGCTGCGCTTGCGCCGGTGTCGCTGCTGAACACCGCAGTGGGCACAGACTGTGCACCGCCCATGGCGTTGTTAATGCTGTTGCGCAGGTCGCTGGCGCTCTTGTTGTCAAAGCCGGTGGCCACAACGGTCACGCGCATCTCATCGGACAGGTTCTCATCAAAGGCAGTACCCCAGATGATGTTTGCATCGGGATGTGCGCTCTGGGTGATGAGGCCTGCGGCGGTCTCCACGTCCTCCAGACCGATGTCCGGGCTGGAAGTGATGTTGATGATAACGCCGTGTGCACCGGCGATGCTGGTCTCCAGCAGCGGGCTGGAGATAGCAGCCTTGGCGGCGTTCTCGGCCTTGCCTGCACCCTTGGCGCTGCCCACGCCCATGTGGGCGTAGCCGGCATCCTTCATGATGGAGCGCACGTCGGCGAAGTCCAGATTGATGAAGGCCGGCACATTGATCAGGGCGGAGATGGACTCGACGCCCTGACGCAGCACGTTATCAGCGGCCTGGAAGGCGTTCATCAGGGTGATCTTCTCCTGGCTGATGAGCTTCAGGCGCTCGTTGGGAATGACGATCAGGGAGTCGACGTGCATCATCAGGGAAGCGATGCCCTGCTCGGCCTGCGCCATCTTGCGCTTGCCCTCAAAAGCGAAGGGCTTCGTGACGATGCCGACGGTCAGGATACCCAGGTCGTGGGCCGTCTCGGCCACGACAGGGGCAGCGCCCGTGCCGGTGCCGCCGCCCATGCCGGCGGTGATAAAGACCATCTGCGCACCCTTCAGCGCGTTGGTGATCTCGTCCTTGCTCTCCTCGGCGGCGCGCTGGCCGATCTCCGGGTCAGCACCGGCACCGCGGCCCTTGGTCAGCTTGGCACCAAGCTGGACCTTCTGGGTGGCCTTGGAGTTGAGCAGAGCCTGCTGGTCGGTGTTCATCGCGACGAACTCGACCCCGGACAGACCGGACTCCACCATGCGGTTGACGGCGTTGCCGCCGCCGCCACCTACGCCGATAACCTTGATATTGGTTACATTTTGCATTTCTTCGTCGAGAACGAATGCCATGAGTGTATCCCCCTAAAAGTGATGTTGTGAAACCGGATTCCTGGGGTGCACCCACGCATGGGCACACTAATCCGTGATTTTTTACATATAACTGTTTATAAGGATAGCAAATTTTCCGCGCAATTTCAATACCTTAGCGAGAAATTCATAAAAAAATACGGCCTGCCCTGCCCTTTTGGACAACGCAGGCCGCGATAGAGACTGTATTTTTAGTGCAAAGCTACATACTTTGTGTAAGAATGTGAAAAATTTGAGAAGTGGAGCTGCCATGATTGGCCGTGTACCGTGGCGGCTCCCCCCAGGGCCTGCCCGGCCCGGATGCGTAAGGGGGGCGGCAGTCCGCGGAAGGTCTCAGGAAATCTCTGCCCCCAGCCCGCGCAGTGTAGCGGGTAAATTTTCATACCCGCGGGGGATGTGCCCGGGGTCGCGCAGGCGGGTCTCACCGTCCGCGGCCAGTGCCGCCGCCAGAAGCGCCGCTCCGCCGCGCAGGTCGGGCGCGGTGACGTCTGTCCCGTGCAGGACGGCCCCGCCCGGGAGCGTCAGCTGCCGCCCCCTGACCGTGCAGGCCGCGCCCATGGCGGCAAAGCCCGCGGCACAGGCAAAGCGGTTGGCAAACAGGCTGTCGTAAATTTCGCTCTCCCCCGCTGCCGTCAGCAGCACGGCGGCGGCCAGCGGCGCAGTGTCGGTGGCAAAGGCGGGCCAGGCGTCGGCCCGCAGGTGTGCCCCGCCCCGCAGCGGCACGGCGGGGTCACGGGCCAGCCGCACGCAGTCTCCGGCCCGGCTGACCTGCGCGCCGGTCCCGGCCAGAAAGCGCAGAAACGAGTCATAGCTGGCTGGGTCGCAGCCCGCAATTTCAATCTGACCGCCCGCGCACGCCAGTGCGGCGGCGTAGGTCGCGGCGGCGATGCGGTCCGGCAGCGGGCGGTGAAAGGCTCCGCCCAGCGGTCTGCCGCCCTGCACGGTCAGCACCGGCGTGCCCGCGCCCTGAATATCCGCCCCGCAGGCAGACAGAAACGCGATCATGTCGCCAATCTCCGGCTCCTGCGCAGCGCCGCGCAGCACGGTCTGCCCCGCGGCGCAGCAGGCGGCCATCAGCAGGGTCATTGTGGCCCCGACGCTGGGCAGCCGCAGTGTAAAATCCACCCCATGCAGCGGCCCCGTGCGCCGCAGCGTGACGGCAATGCCCTCCAATTCTACCTCGGCCCCCATGGCGGCCAGCCCGGCCAGGTGGATGTCCACGGGCCGCGGGCCGAGGCGGCAGCCCCCGGGCAGCGGCAGGCGCACATAGCCGACGCGGCAGAGCAGCGGCGCGAGATAAAATACCGAGCTGCGCATGGCCCCGGCCAGATGCTCCGGGATGTCGCCGCAGAGACGGTCCGCGGGACGGGTGCAGAGGTCCGCCCCGCAGCGCCGCACCCGGGCCCCGACAGCGTCCAGCAGCGCCAGGCTGGTGTCCACGTCGGCCAGACGCGGGACGTCCCGCAGGCGGCAGGGGCCGTCGCAGAGCAGCGTCGCCGCCAGCAGCGGCAGGGTGCTGTTTTTGGCGGCGGCAGGCCGGATGCTGCCGTGCAGGGTGCGTCTGCCGTGGATGGTGATCGTCTGCATGAGCGGGGCCTCCTAAACCTATGATATTGCCAGAAAGCGGGGAGGATGCGCGGTAGGGGCCGCATATATGCGGCCCGCAGCCTTCCGGCAGACAGCCGGCTGCCTTACACGCGCGGGCCGGGCGGCATTGTCAGTCAACGGGCCGCCGCCGCATACTCTCCCCTCATCCGGCCCTGCGGGGCCACCTTCCCCCC
>OGLX01001391.1_pt1 | contig 12260 bp, 10 predicted proteins | sample 1572821 | NCBI WGS metagenome assembly OGLX01 (sample SAMEA2581908, study PRJEB24529) | metagenome | biome: Human gut stool | place: China | collected 2011 | reverse complement strand
GTTCCGATTGAGATTGCAGAAACACTAGTACTCATAGACGGAGATGTATGTAATTTATCAGAATTACCAGAAGTATATACTGTAGATGCTGAATCATGAGGTCAATAGCGAAACTTCGTAGTCATAAGAATAATATGTTATAATTTGAATATAAAAGTTGTAAAGGAGGGTTTACTGTTGAAGTATCTAGTCATTGACGTGTACGCTTTAGCATATCGAGCATTCTACGGATATCCTGAGCTCACGAATAAAGACGGGAAGCCTACTCAGGTTGTTGTAGGCTTCTTCAAGCAAGTTCTTTCAAGAGTGAAGGACGTTCATGAGTACTATCCGATTTTCGTAGCAGACACGCATAATGATACGTACCGTACAAAGCTATATCCGCAGTATAAAGCCAATCGAGGAAAGGCAGATGACAATTTCTATGAACAGATTGATACAATTTTACGTCTTGGTTCTCTTATCGGGACTGTATATAGACAGTCTGGTTATGAAGCTGACGATTTGGCAGCCGCTGTCGTAGAAGCTGGAAAACCCGAAGATGAATTCTTGCTTGTGACTGTTGATGCGGATTGGTTACAGTTGCTTCGTAGAAACGTCAATGTTCTGCAGCTTAAGACGAATCAGAACCATGTGTTGTGGACAGATGAATTATTCTTCAAAGTCTGGGGTTTTATCCCGAAACAGCTGGTAGATTATAAAGCATTGCTTGGTGACGGTTCTGATAACATTCCTGGAATCGGTGGCGTGGGTGATAAGCAAGTTCACTCACTAATCAAAGAGTTCGATTCAGTTGAGAATATATATGCGAATATCATCAGAGTTCCTAATAAGCGACATTTGCAAGAACGCTTGATTGGAGCAGAAGCTCAAGTTAAGCTCAATAAGCAGCTTGTTACTCTGAATTCGAATTATGAAGTGGAATTGTCACAAGTTCGTGCAATTGACGTAAACAAGCGTAATCAGTTCATAGATGATTTTCAAGCAGCGACTGATTCAGAGGATTTGACGAATCTATTGGGTGTCTATGTTCAGAAACGCTGAGGTGATTATATGGATATCGTGTCAAGCACCTTAGCAATTCTTTCAATAATATCAAAGAAACCCGATGGGTATAAGAATGTACTGGAGCTACCTAGAGTTGGAAAATGTTCTGTGGAGCTTCTAGACAGCTACCTAGGGCTTATCGTTCAGAGTGTTCTTGTGGTCAATGACTCGATATACAATCTGGACTCTAAGAGTCTTGCTCAGTACGCAACCTGCTTACGATGGTTCCATACTCATGACATCGCATACAGCCGTTCGTTTGCACCTGCATCTTATAATTACCTATATAAGCTGTTGAAACTGAATATACCTATTTCTTGGATTGAACCGACATTAGGTGATTACCAATTATCGTTATTCGGACCTTACCTTTATGTAGATTGGGCGAATCGTGAATATATCTCAGATTTTAACGATGACCGATTGTCAAATAAGGTTAAAGCTGCGTGGACAGTAGATTACGCACCTATTAAGAACTATGAACGTTTCGACAAAATCAATGAAAAAATAAGGAGGATTGTCTTATGAGACCACTCATTGGAGTTATTTGCTATATGCCAGATACTGTGCAGAATATGGATGCTCGTATGAAAGCGCACGCTACTCAACTTGAATGGCTGAAAAGCTGGATGAAACCGGATGATGTTCTGCATCGAGTTGAAAGTGCTTGGACTCCTGGTTTTGATTACAGTGCTATCAATCCGGAGGGTTTGAATATCGACCATATTCAAGTTCCAGCGGCTTATCCAGGCGGTAACAGGAATGTTCTGCTTGATTTGCTATACAATTCAGATGCGGATTGGCTTATCTGTATGGACGATGACAGAATGCTTTATCCGCATTATGCTGGGGAATCGTTCTTTGACGATTTGCAGTCACCTACTGGTATCGAGTTCGCAAAGAATGGCACTATGATTAAGATTCTACTGCCCATTATGCAGCCATTCCGTAAGACGAATAGTGCGTATCCGTTCAAGAAGGAATCTTGGTGGATTGAAAAGGTAACACCTAACGGCAATCTTCAGATTTGCTGCATTCCGAATCTGGTAAAATACGGGCGTAAACCTATCTACTTCAATGCAGAAACTGCGTGTCAGCTCGGAGACCCACCTGAGGATTTGAGTTTCGAGATTGATTGGGTGAGTGCAAAGAATGGACTTGCTCGCAATAATATGCTTATTATGAAAGAAATCGGCGGCGGTGAGAACAGTTCGCTATACAACGGTAAGGAACACCGGCATGAGGTTGAAGCAGCACATAAGTCTTGGCTGGTTCAATATCTTAAGGGGAAGTTTCCGAGGAATCCTGCTCTCTGGAGTAAGACTGAACTCTCTAAGAGACGGAATACCTATGTGGAACAGCGATTTCCTCGTAGCACACCTTGGGACGATGCGTGGGATGCTAAATGATTAGAATAGATAATATATATTACAGTAAATCAGAGCTCAAACACGCCTTCAGGGTTTATCTACAGCAGCTAAAACCAGATTGTAATGAAAAGACAATATCTACCTATGTAGGAGATTCGATGTTTGTGCTGAACTCTCTTCCAGAAATATCGCAAGAGATAGTCTTATCCAGTTTCGAATGGAACGACAACATCAAAGAGCGTATTATCGATTATTTGATTAGAGATGCTCTTGCGATGAGAGTACAGCCTAGAAAAGACGCTTTGGGGTATATTCGAGCGTTTCATCTCTTCTTTGATTTCGTTCAGGTTGTGCGATTGGTAGATAAAGCTAGAGTTCGAAAACCAAGAGAGGTGTTCACTGATGGAGCTACCTAGCTTTTTTTATATGACAGCAATTTGTGAACGAGTGCAACTTCTGACGGACATTGCTAGAAACAGCCAAGCTTACTCTGATTTGGAGGAAATTGGCTGTTTATTTTATGACGCTTATATCGTACACGACCCAGAAACTGATTTACAGCTGGAGTTGGACCGATATTTTGTACCGCATATCGCAAATGTTGATGCAGTTCGCGTTCAAGAAATTATGAATGCATACATGCGACTACTCGTTTATCTATCAGAATCTAACAAGACAACGAACTGTTTCGCAGTATTCAATCAGCTTACGAATATCAGACTCGCATTCTATCAACAGATTATCCGAGAACGAGTTATTTCCGGATTGCCAATATATTGGCGAAATATGAATGGTTGGTGGAAAGCTATATGCAAAGAAATCAGAATGCCGTGGGCGACTTTTGATACCTATAGTATTGGCGGCTTGAATAAGGACAATTTTGTCAAACAAGAACACGCACGTCTTGACAGAGTGCATCTGTATCTAAGCATTGAAGATATGGCGAATGATAGACCGACACTATTAGACTGCGAAAAGCATTTCGACCAGTTAAGAAAGGAGGTTGTTGGAATTGGCTGATTGGGACGCTGCTGAGCAGACAATCATGGATGCCGCGACTAAGGTTTGGAGAGCATTCGGTGTTGCAAATCCAGGTTGTACCTATAGCTCGAAGAAATGGGTTACCTTAGATATCGACGGTAAGTCTATATCTTGCCAATGTGATTGTACTGGATTGTTAATTGCGATAATCAAGTATATGGGTTATGACCCTCAGTGGCCGGTTGGATCTACTGGAGGGTTTGGAAGTGGGTTAGCCGAAGCCACGTCAAACTTCATATACAATCAAGACGGTACTCTGTCAGATGATTGGGAACTTATATCTACAGAAGCAATAGACCCTAAAGCAGGCGATATGCGTGGACAAAAAGTAGGTTCAGGTAGCTTACAGAATTCACATGCAGATATGTTCGTGGGTTACGATTCGAGCGGTAAAGCTCGTGGATTGAATGGCGGTAGTTCTGACGGTATGCTAGCGAGTGTTGCGGCTGCAAATACATACCTAGATACTGGTGTTTTCAATCTTGATAGTGCTGCTTCGACGATTGCAGATGGAGATTATACAGCTGTGCTAAGATACGTTAAAGGTGCAGATAAACCATCTTCTGGTCCAAGTAGCGGTGTAGCATCAAACATTCAAGGTTTGAATAGTATAGATATCTATCTAGGTTTGATAGAACCTGGTCAGATCAAGTTCAGCATTATGAATTCTTCAGGTGAGTATCGTAGAGTTGAACCCGGATATCGAAAGATTACGTCTATGTATAAAGGTACCGAGCAGTCACCGCAAGTTGCCACCTTTATTTTCAGTGACTTAGAAAAAATCACAGTCAAGTTAGGTTATGTTGTCACATTTCTTCAGTCAGATAAAGAACATAGATGGTATCTTTTATTCACGACTGATGGCTCTGACCCTCTTACTAATGGGCGCACGGTATATCAGAAACAAGAGGACGGGAACATTGTGAATGACATAGAGGGGTCTGTGGGTTTCGGAGCGTATATTGTCGCTCGATTGCCTTTTTGCATACGGGCGGTTATCAAAGATGCGAATGATGATTCGTTAGTTCAAGCAGCTGGTATTGGATATTTTACAACGCAGACAGATAGAGACTCTGACTTTGAACTTTCAGATTATATCAAGATGCTTCGACGATACTTCCTAGACGATTTAGACGCTACAGAACATAGTCCGAATGCTATAGATACGCATCCTCAGTTATATCTGAATGATAGCGATGATATCGTTGAAGCAGAACCCTATGTGACTGTAATACCTGGATTGCCAGGAATGGAATAAGGAGTTGGTGATATGTCTAATGAGTACAATGGTGACAAGATAGTACTGCGTGACACTCAAGGAAATCAGATGAGTTTGCCTCTGTTCTTTAAGCTCGCTATTAGAAATTCTGATGGTTCTCATGTCGTACAGCCAAGTTCAGGCTTGTATCGAAACGGCTCTACAGAATTTCATGGTGCTTGGGATATGGGTTGTAATGGAGCAACTGATGTCATCGTAAGAACGCCTACTTCAGGTACCGTAGTTTATGTCGGAGGAGCAGGCGGTTTCGGACCTAACCTGGTGATAGTCAAAGAAGACAGTCAAGAACGGTATCATTATTTCGGTCATATGTCATCAGCATCAGTGCAACAAGGTTCGACAGTTGAACAAGGTGATGAAGTCGGTATTGCTGGTGGGTATGGTGGCAGTGAAGGAGCATGGAACCCGTCAGCTTATCCAATTCATCTACATTATGAAATGATGGACATCAATTTCAAAGTTTCCGGCGGTAATTCAACGAACAAGGCCCACGTCATCGACCCTATGACTGCTTTCGATGAGTCTACCTTACCCTCTGGCTGGCAGTATGGTTACGACCCTGACCACCCGTCTAATGATTATGCAGCTAAGAACTATAATTGGGATTATATTCCATTGGATTCAGGTGCAGTTGATTTCGGCCCGCCAGGAGGTAATACTCCAAGTGAGCCTTTCTACACTGATGGCTATGTATACGACGTTAGCACTCATCAAACTGATTCGATAGTGCAAACTCTGTGTGATGATTCAGCTACTGGTGGTATGATTCTAAGATTTGCTTGGAATGACGGATTGGATAACAAGGTATCCTCTCATCTAGCAAAATGTCAAGCTGCTGGAATCCCGGTCGGCTTTTATTCTGCTTCGGATAAGAACATAACAGTTGACGGTGAAACTGCGTATAAGTCTATGATGGAAGCTCAGGCAGAATTGCTATACGGTACCCTTGGCATTAAGCCAGAAGACTGTAAACTCGGTGTTTGGTTGGATTTAGAAACCTGGGGAGAAGCTGCTGGTTCTTCAGGCTGCGGTATATCCTCTAATCCAGACGACACTATTAAGCAGATAGAATTGTTCAGGGAGGTATTTGGCACTAAGAATTATCCAGTTCTTGGATTTTACTGTAATCGCAATGAATTGACAGAGTCAGCACAAGGTTATGGTTTGATAAATGCTACCACTACTGATTGGAAATCCTACCCATTCTGGTATTCTCGACCTGGGGCATCAAGAAGCACAGTAGACTCTGAGTTAGCTGAATATGGGTTACCTAACAGCTATCTTTGGCAAGATGGATATCCCGACTTTTGGTCACCAGACAAGACGTATACATATAAGAATGTTGATAATGATACTGTTTTGCAAGCGATTCCTACTTCTGGAGGTGGAGGCAGCGGTGATGGCGGAGGCGGTAGCTATACTCTTGAAGTGCTTGTCGACGTCATACCTCCGAAACGCATCTATTTCAATCCGAATCCAGGATTATTGACCGTAGATGCTGATTTACAGAACCGAGAGCAGGATATTGAGATTCTAACGGATGCTGAAAATGCAACCATATATTATACCCTAGATGGCAGTGCTCCATATGAGTACGATACCTCTGATTTAGGTGCTATAACCTATGCGATATCCGCATCAGCAAAAACCTATGACGGACCTATTAAGATATATTCAGATACGCATATAAGAGCCATCGCTATCTCATCAACAGGCGATATATCGTCTTTTGATGATATATTAGCGAAAGGCTCTGGTACTTTCCTATATTCTTATAAGGTAATAGCACCTAAATGGTCTGTGGAGAGAGAAGCGTATGCGCTTGAGGACGAAAAGAGTCATGAATCTCTTTATGAGGAGAATAAGCAAGCTTTTATCCTTGAACATACGACAGAGACTATCGAAGACGTAGTCTATGCTGCTGTTCATTTGTCTGAGAAAACAGGCGGTGAATCAGAAGCATCTGAGGAAGTTCCTGACGTAGAACCTGCAGATAATGATACGACAGAGTCGTAGTAAGATGATTCTTAAGCACTCTATTGTGTTACATACATTATACATACCAAATAGAGTGCTTTGTTGCTATCAGGTAGATAGCGAGGTATAATTATGAAAGAATTGGAGGTATTTCTGATTGAGGTACATGATAAATCAGATAAGTAATAGAGATAGACAACTTCTATATGAGTATCGGATATTAAGACAACCCTCAGACTATCTTTCACCCATTGTTCGTGATTCTGTTCAGACCACTCAGATTTTGTCAGGGAAGGAATCTACAGAGCATTTCGATGATTACAGATTATTCGAATTTGATTTGGAACTTGATATGCAAGAAGGTAAGATTCCTTACTTAGAATTCAAAACCAGCACAAAATCAGATTTTAGAAATTTGCAATCACTCATTTATCTTGACGGGAATAAGCTCTTGGGTTTTACGCGAACCTTCGAAAAACCGGTAGATGTATCGATATATTTTGTTGAGAGTCTGAATGACATTGAATTGCTGATAAACCAATATCTGGAGGATTTGAAGCAGCTTAGAAATACTCTTGATTCTTTGCGTGATAAACTCAATAAGAAGCTAGGTACTCGAGAATCATTCATCATAACAGGTAGAGACCAGAATTTAATTCAATTCGCTAAACAAGATGATGAACTTATAATGGAGGATTCGCATTATAAACTCGTGACTACTCTTGTTGGTCAGACTCTGGTTAATCCACCACAGACTGTTCTATCTCTTATTCCGAAGATATTGTCTCATGATTTACTGATTCGAGTGACTGACCGCAAAACTCGAGTATTGCAAGGATTTTCTGGATTTACGATATTCATAACAGGGAATGGTGACTGGGTATTTAGAGATATGAAATCTACTGTCAATATTGCAGCCACAACCGTAAAACCTGATGTGAAGGCATTCAATTGCAGTTTGCTGTATCTAAGATCTAATTCAAATATCAATGCACAATCGAGTAAGATTGAATTGAGTAGGCTGTTCGTACATCGAACGAATTGTATCATGAATGATGGAATCGTAGGTAGACTTAGAGCTATCGGTCAGTCTACTATAGTCAGCATCAATGGCTCGATTCAAGAAGTAGAATATCTAGGACCGGGTAGCACTGTCGATTGCATGATAAGAAACGCGAGGTTCAATCCCAAGAATATTCTTGGTAGTATCTACGTCCACGGTTTTACTAACGATACCGCAAATACCGGTATCATTCTTGGTTCTGACTTGCCAAGTGCAACGTATAGGTCCGGACATCGTATCGGGTTTCTTCAAGGGCAGACTGATTTTGAGTTGCTGCCTAATCGAATTGTTTCCGTTGATGTGGATAAGGTTCATATTCATGACGCATCTGAGAAAGAAGCAGTACCAGACTCAGATGAACCAGAAGTTGATGGTTAAGGAGATGATTTTCTTTGTATTATAATTTGGGTAGCATCTCGAATAGGGATTTGCAGATACTATATGAATATCGTATCTTAAAAATACCGTCGCATGAACTGACTGAAATTCTTCGAGCAGTCCCGAAAGAATTCGAGATTAACGATTGGGCAGTTAGCGAAAAAGAAATAGAAGGTTATGATATCGTCTACGAAACTCGCTTTGAGTTGGAATGCGAAAACCATGTACCATTTCTTGAATTTCTTCCAGAAGATACTCAAGATTGGAAGTGGATTTGTGCTTTCATAGGTATAGATGTTCTTAAGGATAAGGTAATCATGTATAGCAGCACGAATAATATAACCAGATTAAAGACAATCATATATCAGAATCTGACGCTCCGACAAATAGAATCATTGTTGCTAGATATTCTTGATGCGCTGGCTGCTCTTGGTAATGATATCGACGCTCTAGAGTCGGATATAGCAGAAGTTACTTCAGATGATTCGAATATAGAACAGAGACCAGAAGGACTTATCAACAATCTTCTAAAGCTAGAAGGCAATGAAGAAGAAACCAAGATTGTAGATGCTGGAGTCTATATCAAGAAATCAGAGCTCAGTAGATTATATGCAAATCCTTCTCAGACTGATTTGAACGGGTTGTTGCCAGCGTATAAACAAGCTGTGGATTTGAGACTCATTACAAGGAGGAGACACGTCGTTCAGAATATTACAGCCCCTCGAATTCAGATATCTGGTAACGGTGACTTGATTATTCGTAATCTGAAGGGGCAAGTCATTATCACGAAATGGGTTGGTACAGTCACAATTATCGATTGTCCTGAAGTGCATTTTCAAGCGAGCTTGCTCAAGAATCGTTGCATTCTGAAGAAACTAAAGATAGCAAGAAACTCGACAATATATCTAGAGAATTTTCCGCATCAGATTGATTCTCTTAGTGTCGTCCTTTCTAGCACTGTTAGACATTGGAATGGTCTTGTGAAGTCGCTCGATTTTGTTGGACCTGGATGTATATATTGGTGCAGTCAGTATGTCACACTACCCGGTAGCAGTAAGCTACCGACAGCTGAAAAAATCGCTGCTACTGTCATGGATTTCAGATTGAAAGATATTTATGGTGTTCTCAGTCGTGAGGTCGACAATCTACTTATAATAAATCAGAAACAAGTTCAGAATCAGGTAGCAAATGCCGAACCTCCAGTTCAGCCTTATCAATGCACCTTGAGTTATTCTGCCAATGGAAATACAACCGCTCCGGATTCTACTCAGTAACGGTAACTATAGAAAATGTCAAGGAATCTTTTGAACGTGTGCCTTGGCTGTTAAGTTAGGAGGTTAAGACATGATTTATGATATTAGTCAGGTTTCCAACCGAGACTTACAATTGTTATATACTTATCGAATTCTTAGACATCCATCAGCACTATTGAACGCTATATATCGGTATGATTCTCCTGAAACGTATGCTATCGAAAAACCACAAGCAGTCAGAATAGAGAACACTGATTACTTCGAATATCATATTCAACTTGAAAAACCAATGACAAAAATTCCATTCTTAGAGTTCGACTGCGATAATGAAATGAATCTTAAGCATATAGAGGATTTCGTAGAAGTTGAGGTAACATCGTCCGAACTAATCATAAGGTCGACAGCGGATAACTTGACGGAACCTATCGAGGTCACGATATATTGGGTGTTGTCGATGAAACAGATTAGAGATATTCTGTCTCAGATAGCTGAAAAGCTCAAAGATGATAAGTCACGACTTGAGGCTGCTGACAAGAACATCGATAAAATCAAGTTCTCAGAAAAACCGGTCATAAATCCAGATAGTCTAGTACCAAATCTAGTTAAGATAGGGACAGACAGTATGGGTTTAATATATGATGATTCTCTATTTAGATTGACTGGTGCTCTGGCAGAACAACGTCTCATAAACCCATCACAGGATATTATTTCTCGACTGCTGAAGGTGCATAATGGGGTAGTATCTTTCACTAATCAACAGAAGGAATCTAGAATATATCAAGGCTTTTCAGGTGGGGTCATCAAGATAGATGGCACATTCAAGAATCTAGTGTTGCGTGATATAGATTCTGCGGTGCTGCTGAATAATATCTCAGCTGATTTCGTTTTGATTGATAACTGTCAAGCAGTTCTTTTCAGAAAGAATGCTGATGGCGATGCGGGATACAGTCGCACTGTCGAAAAGATGCGAGTACGTACTTCGAATGTGACGATTCAGCAACAGATAACGATAAAGCAGCTGTGGTTGTGGTCTAGAGCGCTGCTTATTCAAGATAAAGGTACTATACAAGCTGTTCGTTTCGTTGACGCAAGCTGCACGTTATGTCATAGAGCTGGTAATATCGATTCCTTCGCACCTTCTGCTGTACAAGGTATTTATCAAGACCTGCATGAAATGTGGACAAAGCAGCGACAGCTCACTTATGTCGGCGGGCAGGCAGAAAATCAGGTGCCACTCAAACAAGTTAAGGTGACTGTCATAGTTAAAGGCGGTTCGAATCCAAATCCGAGTCCTAATCCAGGTGGCAAGATTTATTCTCCTTATAAAGATTGGTATTGGAGTGGAGATTCTCGAACTGTAGGTTTGGTTGGCGTTATTGGTTGTGCAGGAAAAGGGTATGGAGGTCAAGGCTTGACTCAGCTCAAGCAAGTGACCAATGAGATAGTATCTGGTGGTAATCAGAAAAATATCATGCTATGGTGGGGTGTCAATGGGCTTGAAGATGGTTATGCTGCAGTCTATGAACAGATAGCACAAAGTGCTGGGTCTAATTCTGTCATCTTTGTCGGTACCGTAGGTAGGGTGTTCAATACTCGCGGCGTTTCAGACTCTGAAGATACTATCGGTCAAGAAGGTGGTGGCGGTAGTACTACCATCGAAGCATTCAATGCGAATATAGAAACATTCAATACTAATTTGAAATCAGCGTTGAGCGGTTATTCTGATATTCATGTGCTAGATATCTGGGATTATATCGAAAACACTCTGATGAAAGACCATACGCAATTAGAATTATCAGCAGGTGTCGGTAATGGACTGCATTACAGCAGTATGTGCTATCAGAAAATTTATGATTGGGTTTGCAGTCAGATAACGAATCAAGAGCTAGGCGAATGGGCTGATTTTGCATCAAATGGGGAGAAAGATATAATGACTATCTATGATGGTTTACGTCAATCTGGTTTTTCTAAGAACGGTGCTATAGGTGCTCTGGCAAATATGTCCCATGAATCCGGTTGGATAACGCACCTGATTAGTTATAACTCTACCTATTTTATCGATTACGGTATGAGGGCTGAAGAAGATCTGCTGGACTACATGAATAGCGCCACGTCCAGAATAGACCTATACAATAAGATACAAGCTACATATAATGGTTACTCATCAGATGTACTCGTCGGTTATGGTTTGACTCAGTTCACATCTCAAGAGAACCTCGGAAACTTGTTCGATTATCATACGTCTACAGGTCTAGCTTACGATAGACTTGGTGTGCAAATTCCTGCATTTATTAAAGTGCTGCAAGACAATAATTATTGGGATGATACGAACTCTTCCGCAACGCCTGGTGATGCTGCGTACTATCTTTGCATACATTATGAGCGACCAAGAGATATGTATACTGCCGCTGCTAATAGACGGGTAGAGGCTGATAATCTTGCAGCTAAATATGATTTTTATGATTGAGGTGATATAATGATTTTTAGTGCTGATTGGTATCCGAATGGACCTACTGATGTCTGGAAATTAGGCGGTGCTGAGGTCATTCTGGAAACAGAATATCTGAACAGAATTAGAGAATTGAAACAGAATACCGGTGTTTTCTTATCGATGCATTCGCCAATGTCTGTGGCTATTGGCAGTAAGAAACCTGGAGTCCGGTTCATGAGTACCGAGATTGTATGCGAACATCTTCAATTCATGAAGGAGTTGCAACCGAATGTTACGAATAGAATTGTCGTCCACGCAGCAAGCTATTCCGGTAGACAACCAGATGAAGTTTACGAAATCCAGAGAAAGACTCTCTGGTCACTCTGGTACAAGATGAAAGAACGTGGATTGATAGACAACT
>OGLX01001387.1_pt1 | contig 12268 bp, 7 predicted proteins | sample 1572821 | NCBI WGS metagenome assembly OGLX01 (sample SAMEA2581908, study PRJEB24529) | metagenome | biome: Human gut stool | place: China | collected 2011 | reverse complement strand
TGGTGACGGATATGACAACCGGTACACCCAAACCTCCTGTTCTTCTTCTTTATCGGTGCCCCTCTTGGAGCCATCATCCGCAAAGGAGGTTTGGGTGTACCGGTTGTCATATCCGTCACCATTTTCATCTTCTATTATATCATCAACGTGTCAGGAGAAAAAATGGCAAAAAGCGGAGAATGGGTTCCCTGGTTCGGTGAATGGCTTAGTTCCATGGTGCTCTGCCCTATCGGCATTTTCCTGACTTACAAAGCCAATAAAGATTCAGCCGTATTCAATATCGAAGCATATATCAATGTGATACGCAAGATTCTGGGACTTCGCATATCCCGTCATATCGCCCGTAAAGAAGTCATCATACACGACCCGGATTATCCCGTTGTAAAAACGGGACTCATGGCCTTGTCGCAAGAATGGCAAGCATACGCACAAAAGAGCCGGTTACGTCTGCCGCCCAACTACCTGCACATTTTCTTCCATAATATAGACGACCATGAGGTTATCAGCCTGAGCCGAAAAATGGAAAACCTCATCACCATACTGTCCAACAGTCGGGACGCGGCAATCTTGGATGCTTTGAACAAACTTCCTATCGTGTCTACACATGCACATACGCGCCCGTTCCATAATTATAAGTGGAATATGGTATTAGGCATCATATTCCCTGTGGGCATATTCTTTTATTTCCGGATTTGGCGATACAGGTTGCGTCTTTACAAGGATATACAACAAATAAAAAAATACAGCGCGTTTATCGCCGAACGAATCGAGAAGATATCTGAAATCGAATAAAACATCATAAAGTCATGGATACATTCAAACTGAATACAATAGAAGAAGCCGTTGCCGACTTCAAAGAAGGCAAGTTCGTAATAGTAGTGGACGACGAAGACCGTGAGAATGAAGGTGACTTCATCACGGCTGCGGAAATGATTACGCCTGAAAAAGTAAATTTCATGCTTCAGGAAGGAAGAGGCGTGCTCTGTGCACCGATTACCATTTCACGTAGTGAAGAACTGGACTTACCTCATCAGGTCAGCACCAATACTTCTATCTTAGGAACCCCTTTCACCATAACCATAGACAAACTGGAAGGTTGTACCACCGGAGTTTCCGCACATGACAGGGCTGCCACCATCCGCGCATTGGCCGACCCATCTTCCCGCCCGGAAACCTTCGGTCGTCCGGGACATATCAATCCTCTGTATGCGCAGGACAAAGGCGTACTGCGCCGTGCCGGACATACAGAAGCTGCTGTCGACCTGGCACGTCTGGCCGGCTTGCAACCGGCCGCTGCCCTCATCGAAATCCTGAATCCGGACGGCACCATGGCCCGCATGCCTGAATTACAAAAGGTGTCCGCACGCTTCGGAATCAAAATCATAGCCATACGCGACTTGATTGCCTATCGGCTCAAACAAGAGTCCATGGTGGAACGCGGCCCGGAAGTAGACATGCCTACTGACTACGGACACTTCCGCGACATTACTTTCCGCCAGACCAGCAACGGGCTGGAACACGTGGCACTTATCAAAGGAGAATGGGAACCGGACGAACCGATTTTAGTGCGTGTACATTCCTCATGCGTCACCGGAGACATATTCGGCAGCCAGCGTTGCGATTGCGGAGCACAACTCCATAAATCCATGCGCATGATAGAAGAGGCTGGAAAGGGTGTTATCCTCTACATGAACCAAGAAGGGCGTGGCATAGGCCTTTTCAATAAGATGAAAGCCTATAAACTGCAAGAAGAAGGTATGGATACCGTAGATGCCAACGTACATCTCGGTTTCTTGCCCGATGAACGTGAATACGGCGTCGGAGCTCAAATCCTGCATGAATTGGGCGTACATAAAATGCGCCTGTTGACGAACAATCCGGTCAAACGTGTAGGTTTGGAGGCCTACGGACTCGAAATCGTGGAAAATGTGCCCATCGAAGTTCCGGTCACCCCCTACGACGAAAAATATATGCGAACCAAAAAAGAACGTATGGGACACACATTGCATTTCAATAAATAACCCTACTCTCAAAAACAACAACATAATGGAAACTAAAAACATATATGCTTATAACCCGAAAGAGACGGAACAGGCTTCCATGTTTTCCAAACTCATGCGTAATGTCTATCGGTGGATGACATTCGCTTTGGCCATTACCGGACTGACAGCCGCATGCGTGGCAGGCAATGCCACACTGATGCAATTCATATTGGGGAATCAGGCCGTTTTCCTCGGACTTATCATTGCCGAACTCGTCGTAGCCTTTACCCTGATAGGCCGTGTCAGCAAATTGTCATTCACCAATGCCTCTCTATTGTTTATTCTGTATTCCATCCTTACCGGAGCTACTCTGTCTACCATTTTTCTGGTATACGAAATAGGTTCCATCGCTTCCACTTTCTTCGTCACTGCCGGTACATTCGGAGCCATGTCCTTAGTAGGATATTTCACTCATAAAGACTTAAGCAAAATGGGAACATATCTCATCATGGTACTCATCTGACTTATCATCGCAACCATAGCGAACTGGTTTATAGCCAGCACTACGCTCGACTGGGGTATCACGTATGCCCTTGTGCTCGTTTTTGTCGGACTGACGGCATACGATACCCAAAAAATCAAGGTCATGTTGCGTGAGCATGGAATGGGACTGGACGAAAGCACACAAAAGTTGGCTTTAATGGGTAGTTTCACTTTGTATCTGGATTTCCTGAATTTGTTTCTCCAACTACTGAAAATCCTTGGAAAAAGAAAATAACGGCAGGGAATAAGATTGATTTTTCACCAAAAAGACACCTTTTTCATCGAAAAGGAGTTAAAAGTGTAGCACATATCCGCAGAATTGCCTAACTTTGCAACATCAAGCCACGAGAATCAATAAATTAAGAAACATATATGAATCAACTATCAGACCGTTTGAACAGACTTTCTCCCTCTGCAACTTTAGCTATGTCTCAAAAAAGCAGCGAGCTGAAAGCACAAGGTGTAGATGTAATCAATTTAAGTGTCGGCGAACCGGATTTCAACACTCCGGATCATATCAAAGCGGCTGCCGTCAAGGCCGTAGAAGAGAATTATTCACGCTATTCTCCCGTACCGGGCTATCCCGCACTGCGCGAAGCCATCTCTGCCAAACTGAAAAACGAAAACGGCTTGGACTATGCACCGGCACAGATTCTTTGTTCCAACGGAGCCAAACAATCTGTATGTAATGCCATCATGGCATTGGTCAATGCCGGTGATGAAGTGATCATTCCGGCTCCTTATTGGGTCAGCTATCCCCAAATGGTCAAATTGGCCGAAGGAGAACCCGTCATTGTAGAAGCAGGCATAGAACAAGATTTCAAGATTACGCCCGAACAGTTGGAAGCGGCCATCACGCCGAAAACACGTGCGCTGATTCTCTGTTCCCCCAGCAATCCTACGGGTTCGGTATATTCCAAAGAAGAGTTGGCCGGTCTGGCTCGCATCCTCGCACAACATGAGCGCGTGATAGTCATTGCCGACGAAATTTATGAGCACATCAATTATATCGGCAAACATGAAAGCATCGCCCAATTCGCAGAAATAAAAGACCGCGTAGTCATCGTCAACGGAGTATCGAAGGCATACGCCATGACGGGATGGAGAATCGGTTTCATCGCCGCTCCCGAATGGATCGTAAAAGGCTGTAACAAGCTACAAGGCCAATACACCAGCGGCCCTTGCTCCGTTTCGCAAAAGGCCGCCGAAGCCGCTTATACGGGTTCACAGCAATGCGTAGAAGACATGCGCCAGGCTTTTGAACGCCGTAAAAACCTGATTGTCAAATTGGCTAAAGAAATTCCCGGATTGGAAGTGAACAACCCGGAAGGCGCATTCTATCTGTTCCCCAAGTGCAGTTCGTATTTCGGTAAGAAAGACGGTGAACGTGTAATCAACAACTCCACCGACTTTGCCATGTACCTGCTTGAAGTGGGACATGTAGCTACAGTGGGTGGCGACGCTTTCGGATCCCCCGAATGCTTCCGTATGAGCTATGCCACCAGTGACGAAAACATTGTCGAGGCCATGAAACGGATTAAAGAAACCCTGGCCCGACTGAGATAAAAAGAAGTACGTCTTTAAATAATCTAATGCAAAGTATCTCGTCGGAAAACACTGTCGGGGTACTTTTCTTTTTACATAAAAAACGAATAGTATTTTGGATTAAGACATAATTATAAGTATTATATAGAACACAAGGAATGAGAAAAAACATAATATGGATAAGCCTGTTTTCTTTCGCTATGACAACGATAGCGGAATCCTCTATCGCATCTGTAAATACAGGCATTTTTCCCCTCCTGGCAAAAAACAGAAAGAAAGCAGAGCCCAAAGACTCGGTTGCATCTGATTATAAAAAGCTGACGGGAAGAGACTCGGTTGCCCTCAAAGGAATTGCCAATATCATAAAGAAAAACGGCAGTTTCTATCTGGAATTCCCGACCCGACTGTTAGGACGTGAATTTCTGGTTACCAACCGCTTGCAGAAAGTGCCTTTGGAATTGAATGAGGCCGGAGTGAACAAGGGTATCAATTATGAGAACCAAGTCGTCACTTTCGAATGGCAACGCGAAGGAAAGAAATTATGTATCCGCCAGCAACGTCTCACTCCTGAAGTTCCTGTCACGGATGCTTTAGCCTCATCTGTAGCAGACAACTATATCAATCCGCTTATCGCCAGTTTGAAAATAGAGGCCGTAGCACCGGACTCCAGTACCGTAGTGGTTAAAATCGACGAATTGTTCAACGGGAAGCAAACCGGGCTCAACGACGTATTCAACAACATCAATCTCGGAACGTCTGCCAATGCCGACCTCTCCCGCATCCTGGACATCAAGGCATTTGAAAGCAATATCACGGCCACTTCGGAACTGACTACCATCGTAAGGGAAGGCATGAGTAAAGTAAACGTGACCGTAGTGGTCAGTTCATCGCTCAGCCTCTTGCCTGAAACTCCGATGAGAGGACGCAAAGAGAGCAGAAAGGTCGGATATTTCACGACCCACCGCCTCAGCTACTCCGACCGTCAACAAGAACTTGAAACCCGACGCTACATCACACGTTGGCGTTTGGAACCATCAGACGAAGCCGCTTATTTACGCGGCGAACTAACCTCTCCGAAAAAACCGATTACATTCTATATCGACCCGGCTACACCGAAGCAACTGCGCCACTACATCCGCAAAGGTATTCTGGATTGGAACACGGCTTTTGAACAAGCCGGTTTCAAGGATGCCGTGCGGGTGGAAGAATATACCGACAGTATGGCAGCAGAAGGAGACGATTTGAAATATTCCTTATTCACCTATGCAGCTTCGGACAAGTCCAATGCCATGGGACCGTCGGTCATCGACCCGCGTACAGGCGAAATCATCGAAGCCGACATCATCTGGTGGCACAACGTGATGAGCATTCTCCACGCCTGGATCCGCCTCCAGACCGGCGCCGTGGACCCCGCAGCGCGCGGCAACACGCTGCCGACGGAGGTGATGGGCAATGCCGTGCGCTTCGTCTCGTCGCACGAGCTGGGGCACAGCCTCGGACTGAAGCACAATTTCGGGGCTTCGTACTCCGTGCCGGTGGATTCGCTCCGCTCGAAGAGCTACACCGCAACGAACGGGACGGCCAGTTCGATCATGGACTACGCCCGCTTCAACTACGTGGCCCAGCCCGAGGACGGCATCACGCAACTGACGCCCAAGATCGGAACCTACGACAAACACGCCATCAACTGGGGCTACCGCTGGCTCGACGTGCAGGACCCGCACGAGGAGCTGCCGACGCTCAACGCCTGGCTGCGCGAGCACGAGAACGATCCCGAATACTGGTACGGCGAACAGTCGCGCGAAGGCATCGACCCCCGGTCACAGTCGGAAGACTTGAGCAACGACGCCGTGCTGGCCAGCACATACGGTCTGAAAAACCTCCGGCGCATCATTCCCCACGTGACGGACTGGACCTCGGAGGAGGGCAAACTGCAATACGAAGGCGGCCGGCTGCTGATGGCCATCGTCTTCCAGTGGCTGGCCTATGCCGACCATGTGAAGACCAATGTCGGCGGTTTCTACCTCAACAACGTCGTGGCGGGACACGACATCGACCGTTACGTGCCGGTTCCGGCCGACTACCAGCGCAAGAGCGTCAAATACCTCATCGACGAGGTGTTCACCACCCCCGAATGGCTGTTCGGCGCCAAGGCGTGGGACAAGGCCTATGCGCAGCGATCGTCGCCCGTGGGACAGATGGAATACGCCCCCTACAACTTCGCGCGCGAACTCCAGTACAAGACCTACTACGAACTGCTGGCCGACCAGCGGCTGGTCCGCATGTACGAGGTCGAAGCGCGGCAGGGGCGCGGGGCGAAGACCTACACGCCCGAGCAGATGATGGACGACATCACGCGCGCCGTCTTCATCCGCCCCGGAGGCCGCTCGCTCTCGATCTGGGAACGGATGAGCCAGAAGAACTACGTCGACGCGCTGATCGTCTCGTCGAACCTGACGATGGTGAAGACCACCAAGCTGGGATCGACGCTCCGCGATCACGCGCACGACGGGCGCGGATGCACCTGCTCGCTGATGCAGGACGCTCCCGAGCTGAACCTCGAACCGCTGCCGAGACCCGAGGAGATCGGCTTGCGCACGGCGCGCAACTACGACATGATGCAGCGCGTGAGCGAAACCACGTCGGCCAAACGGGCTGAAATGCGAAGGCTGCTGACCGTCGTGCAGGGCCGCTTCCAAAGCGGCGACCAGGCGACCCGAAACCATTACCGCGATCTCGAATTGAGGCTGAAAGAAGCCTTGCGAATGTTATAAACCAAAACGCTGCAAAAGCCGTCTTCCACCCCGGAAAGACGGCTTTGCGGCAACTGAAAGGGCTGTTAAAGAGGTTACGATCTCGAAGCAATATCGGAAAAACAGATTCGATTTAACAGAAAAACAACTCAAACACATCTATATTTGTAATATGAAAAAATTCCTTACGCTATTCGTTCTGGTCTGTCCCCTGCTGGCGCTGGCGCAGCAGACCCGGCAGATCACGGGCCAGGTGCTCGACCGCGCCGACGGAGCGCCGCTCGTGGGAGCAACCGTCTTCATCGCGCCCGAGGAGACCCAGGCCAAAGACTACAATCCGCAGGGAACAATCGCCTACGAGCAGGGACGCTTCGCCTTCAAACTGCCCGCAAGCGTCCGGAAAGTCGTGGTCAGCTACCTCGGCTACGAAGCCCGGACCCTCGATATTTCGGGCAAGAGCGATTTCACGATCTACCTCTCGGCGTCGGACAACAAGGTGGACGCCGTGGTGGTGACCGGATACCAGCGCATCGAGAAACGCAAACTGACCTCGTCGATCTCTTCTGTCAAGATGTCGGACATCGCGCGGGACGGCGTGGCGAGCGTCGACGAAATGCTCTCCGGCTCGATCGCCGGTCTCGTGTCGACCCCCACCACGGGCGGACCGGGCGCGGCCAGCAAGATCAAGATCCGAAGCACCGTGACGCTGAACGGCAACACCGACCCGCTGTGGGTGCTCGACGGCATGCCGCTCGAAGGCAACGACATTCCGAAGGACTGGTCGTCGAAGGAGAGCGTCGACAACCTCTACAACATGTCGATCGCGGGACTCAACCCGTGGGACATCGAGGACATCACCGTACTGAAAGACGCCGCCGCGACGGCCATTTACGGCGCCCGCGCGGCGAACGGCGTCATCATCATCACCACCAAGAAAGGCCTCCGCAACCAGGCGATGCGCGTCAACGTCTCGGCATCGCTGTTCGTGACCGACCGTCCCGACCTCTCGCGCCTCAACCTGATGAACGCCTCGCAGAAGGTCGATCTGGAGCTGGGGCTGGCGGCGAACGCCCGGCTCAACTACCTGCCGGGCATGGGCGGCGTAGCCCGCATCCTGGACAAGGCCGGGGAGCGCCCGGCGCTCGTCAACGGCGGAAGCCTCGCATCGCTCTCCCCCGAGACGCAGAGCGCGATCGGCGCCCTGCGCCGCAACGGCACCGACTGGGGCCGCGAAATCTACCGGACTGCGCTCAACCAGCAGTACAGCGTCAGCATTTCGGGCGGCAGCGGCAAGACCGGCTACTACTTCTCGGGCGGCTACTACAACGAGCAGGGAACGACCGTCGGAACGGGATTCGAGCGTCTGAACCTCACGATGAAGACCGACTACGACCTGCTGCAGAACCTGCGCTTCGGAGCCTCGGTGTTCGTGGGGCAGAACAAGAACGACTCCTACCTCTCCGACACGGACGTGTTCACCAACCCGTCGCGCTACACCCGCACGGTGAACCCCTACCTCAACGCCTACAATCCCGACGGCAGCTACGCGTACGACCCCGACATGACGGTCAATACGGGCAACACCGACGTGCTCGACTTCAACTTCCTGGAGGAACGCGCCCGCACGGAGTACACGCTCAAGACCCGTTCGATCAAGACGATTTTCGACCTGGATTACCGTCCGGTGAAGGGATTGAAACTCTACACGCAGTTCGGCCTGCAGGTCGACAACTCCGCGACCGAGAAAATGGCGCAGGAAAACACCTACTTCACCCGCAAGTATCAGCTCAAATCAATGGTGGATCAGGTAGTGCGCCTGCCGAAAGGCGGCGTAATCCAGAACTGGAACGGCGACCTCTCGCAGTACAACTGGAAAGCGCAGGCCGAATATGCGGGCACGTTCGGCGGAAAGCATGAACTGGACCTGATGGCCGGTCTGGAGATGCGCGGCGTAACCAACACGACCGTACACACCAAGGGATTCGGATACGACCACAAAACGATGACGACCAAACCGATCAACGTACCCGAAGACAGCGACCTGCTGGACGACGAGAGTTTCAGGCAGTATACGAAAAGCTTCTACGAAAACCGCTACATGTCGTACTTCTTCACAGGGTCGTACACCTACGACAACCGCTACACCGTTTTCGGTTCGATGCGCTACGACGGCACGAACCTCTTCGGCGTGGACCCCAAATACAAGTTCAACCCGATGTGGTCCATCTCGGGCGCATGGAGCATCAACCGCGAACGGTTCCTGCGCGACGCCCGGTGGCTCGACAACCTGCGTCTGCGGGTATCCTACGGCGCCCAGGGCAATATCGACCGCACGACCTCGCCCTACATTCTCGGTACGTGGAACAGCACCTCGCTCGGCGGAGCGAGCGAAGACCGCATCGACGTAACGTCGCCGCCCAACCAGAACCTGCGCTGGGAGACGACCTATTCGTGGAACACGGCCCTCGATTTCGCTGCTTTCGAACACCGTATCGGCTTCACGTTCGAACTCTACGGACGCCGAAGCAAGGACCTGATCACCACGCGCACGATCCCTTCGGAGACGGGATTCATCTCGACATCGAGCAACTACGGCGAAATCTCAAGCAAAGGTATCGAATTCACGCTCAACACGGTGAACGTCCGCACGCGAGACTTCCGCTGGGAGACCTCGATCAACATCGCCCACAACACCGACAAGGTCGAAAAGGTGCGTATCGACGACAACAGCTGGAGCCCCTCGCTGCAAGGCTATTCGTCGGGCGCCGTGTTCGCCATCAAAACCGCCGGGCTGGACGCAAACGGCATTCCGATGTTCTGGCGCGACGGAAAGAAGATCTCGCTCCAGGAGTTCGTCGGTTTCCGCGTGGAAGCCAGCGACCCCTGGGGACTGGGAATTCCGGAATATTTCGAATACGGTCCGGCGATGAATGTATCGCAGAAGGACGTGCGCGGCTACCTGACCTACGTCGGTTCCCACAACCCGGATGTGACGGGAGGTTTCAACAACCGGTTCTACTACAAGAATTTCGACCTGGCGATCTCGTGCAACTTCGTTTTCGGACAGCTCATGACGCGCTCGCCCTTCTACAACCCCGCGCAGACCAACCCCGGGCAAAACTACACCACCGAAATGAACAAGGTGTGGTCGCCGTCCAACACCTCGGGAACCTATCCTTCGCTCACGGGCAACCTGCAGGCCGACGGTTCGGCCTGGGGCGACTGGGACGAGAATCCCGATCCGTACAGGGTCTATTACTGGATCATGGACAATTTCCCGACAAACGTCAACCTGTTCAACAGCCTCGACATCTGGAACAGGAAGATCAACTACTTCCGCGTGAACAGCATCCGGCTGGGATACTCCTTCCCGCAGCGAATCACACGCAAACTGCGCATGGCCGGATTGCGCGTGCACTTCGAAGCCCGCAACCCGCTGGTGATCGCCACGAACTACGACGGCTATTTCGATCCCGAGACCTACGGCAACATCTATGCGCAGCCGATGGCGCGCACCTACTCGGTCGGACTGAACATTACCTTCTAATACGTTGAAAAAATGAGAAAAAACGCATATATCCTGCTTGCCGCACTGGGACTCGCCTCGTGCAACTACCTGGAAATCGAGCCTGTCGGAAAGGTGATTCCCCACAAGACCTCGGAATACCGGGCGCTGCTCACCGAGGGTTACAGCCGGTTTCCCTACACCAGTTCGAAGGCCTACACCGGACTGCTGTCCGATGAGGTCGGCATGTTCCACGAAGGCAACTTCTTCGACAGCAGCGACGCCATAGCCCTCTCCTACAACTACACCTGGCAGTACGAAACGCAGATGTGGGAGTATCCCTACCAATATTATTACCGCGCCGCCTTCCAGGCCAATGCCGTGATCGACGGCGTGGCGGACGCGGACGACGACTCCTCGGAAGACAAGCGGCAGATTCTCGGCGAAGCCTATGCCATGCGCGCTTACGCACACTTCGATCTGGTGAACCTCTACGGGAAGCCCTACGATCCGCAGACCGCTTCGACCGACCGGGGCGTACCCCTGTCCACCTACATCGACATCGAGCAGAAATACCGCCCGACGAACGTCGCCGCAGTCTACCGGCAGATCGTCGAAGACATCGAGGCCGCCGAAAGGACGATGACCCTGGAGAAACAGGAGAGTCCGACGCTCAACTACCGGTTCTCGCTCGATGCGCTCGCCGCCTTCAAGGCACGCGTCATGCTCTACATGCGCAACTGGCAGGCGGCTTACGATGCAGCGACGGGCCTGCTGCCCAAATACGAACTGGTGGATTTCAATGCCTCTCCCGAAAGCGGCGACCTGCCGTGGAAAGCGACCTCTCCGGAAGCCATATTGGCCTGGGAACGCCCGTTCGGCGGCGGAAACGGCGATCTGCGCGGCGCCAGCATCCTGTCGGACAAGATCCTCGGGCTGCTGGACGAAGCGACGGACAACCGCCGCAACTACCTCAACCCGGTGAATGCCTACGACGAAAACTGGACGCCGACGCTGCTGGGATACTGCGTGAACCGCTCGTCGTCGGACCGCGTGTCGATCCGCATCGCCGAGATGTACCTCATCGCCGCCGAAGCCGGCTCATACCTGCCTGCGGAACTGGAAAAGGCCAAGGGATACCTGCTCGACCTGAAGGCCAAGCGGCTGAAACCCGAGGCGATGGAGACCCAGCGCACGAAGGTCGGAGCGATGGATGCGGAGCAGCTGCGCACAGAGATCGCCGACGAGCGCGCCCGCGAACTGATCGGAGAAGGACACCGCTGGATGGACCTCCGCCGGACGACCCGGCCGGCCATCGTCAAAACCTACAAGGACCGGACCTACACGCTCAATGCGAATGACGCGCGTTACACGCTGCCCTTCCCGCAGTCGGCCATCGATAGCAACCCCGAGCTGAACGACTGAACCGAGGGAACGGTCCGGAGACCTTCGGGGTCCCGATGAAAAAACAGTCCGGTTTTTGCACCGGACTGTTTTTTTTATAATTTTACACGCCATGAGAGCCATTATCATAGAGGACGAGCCGCTGTCGGTCGCGGAGCTGCGCACGACGCTCGCAGAGGTCGCGCCGCAGATCGAGGTCGTCGCCACGGCATCGTCGGTCGCGGAGGCCGCCGCTGTCATCGCCGGCGTCGGTCACGACCTGATTTTCATGGACATCCACCTCGAAGACGGCAGCGGGTTCGACATCTTCCAGCGCACGGAGATCTCCGTGCCGGTCATCTTCATCACGGCCTACGACTCCTATGCCCTGAAAGCCTTCGAAAACAAGGGCATCGACTACCTGCTGAAACCCTTCGGACGCGAGGATTTGCAGCGGGCGATCGACAAGCTGGATGTCCGGCCCGATCTGGCGCTCATCGACGGAAACCGCGCGAAGGACTTTGGACTGCCAGTCCGAACGATCGTGAAGGGCGACA
>OGLX01001385.1_pt1 | contig 12276 bp, 8 predicted proteins | sample 1572821 | NCBI WGS metagenome assembly OGLX01 (sample SAMEA2581908, study PRJEB24529) | metagenome | biome: Human gut stool | place: China | collected 2011 | reverse complement strand
TTCTTGTTATCCTCCCAGGGCCGCCAGAAGGACTGGTACATAGATGTACACGTAGATACCCGGAAAGGCACGCACACACGGTATACATCCAGGATGTCCTTGTTCGCCTCCAGTATCCTGTCCACATAGTCGATGGTCATCTTGTATTGAATCTCATAGTCCATGTGAAACACTCCCAAACGTATTTTCAGATTATTCCGCCTGATGTAGTCGATACACATATTCAGCCTTTCCTCCCGAGAAAGATACATAAATATTATCAAACTCGTTAAATATTACTTTCAGTCGCTCTTGTGCTAATTCATATACATTTTTTGTTCCTGTGATTGTTTTTTTTCCCATAATTCATCTGTTCATTTTTACATAGCGTGTCCACTTCTTGTCCATAGATGCAAACTCGAATTTCTCAAAAGTTTCCTGATCTTGTATCAGCGTGACAGAGTTAAGCGTCCAACCCGCAGGTATAAATGCCGTGACTACAGAAGATAGCAGAAGCGACAAGATCTCTTTTCGTTTCTCGTCCACCGCAGCTACATAATAATTATTAATGACAGCCTTTTTCCCGCTTTTCTGTTCAACCGGAATAAAGCCTATCACATCTCTGTTATCAATCGCAATGTACCAAACAAAATCTTCGCTTGTCTTGAACGGATAGTTATTATTTGCACGTATTACATCCGGATCCATTACTAGAGGCGCCAAAAGCTGATATAAATGTTTGTCTTTTCCTTTTAATTGTATTACCTGTATCATAGCATTCAAAAATAGACAGACAAAAATAGGTAAAATTTCCTCGTTTCAGCACAAAGCATGCGTAAAAAATTTATTTTTTAGCAATTCCCTCTCTTGTTTCATAATTATTTCCAATTCTCCCACCATCTGATGAGTGCATTAATCCAATCGTATTTTTATGTTCCGACAGCCGATTACTTTATACAAAGCAATATGGTTTCTTCCTTGTCCCTGCAATATTTTCTCAATCCTTCTTCCCCTTTCCAGTAAAGTCTCTTCATTATTTTCCACATGAAACTTTTTATTATACCTATTTCCATTATACTTATAAAAAACAATCCCTTTTTGCTTCCGGAAACGGAAACAAAGACTATTTTTTTCAATTGGGTATAGCCGTAACAGATCGGTAATTCTCTTCACGATTCTATCAAGAAAATTTCGTTACATCACTTGTACCGACCTCAATACAGATCTCAACGATATAGCAGTACGTATGTATCCAACTAACGAAACGGCAAACCTGAATAGCATCAATTATCTGCTGAATGGTATCCAGAAACAGACTTTTCACGACTCAGCACACCATATCTACAGTTGGGAAATTGCCGTTTACGATTCAGTAAAAAAAACCGGAAGAAAATAAAATCGGCGCACTATCTTTGAACCAAAGAAAAGAAAAAGTATAACTCAAAAAGTACAATTATGAAAAAGTTATCAATCTTATCAATGTTGCTATTATTCATTAGCATGGGAAACATTCAGGCACAAACTGTCAAAGAAGAATCCCGCAAACAAAAAAAAGCTGAACAAGAATTACTCGACCAAATGTTTTTCGATGAAGCTAAACAAGCTATAGAAATGAAAAACTTCATTTTGGAAGCAGATCATGTTATGTTTAAATATGGTACCACAGCTTTCGTTTCTCCCAACACAAATTTTGTAGCGGTAAAAGGTAATAAAGCTGTGGTTCAGGTAGCCTTTAGTATTCCGATCAGCGGTCCCAACGGTCTAGGCGGCATTACTGTCAACGGGAATATATCCGGATATAAGCAGACTACCGACAAAAAAGGTAATATATCCGTTTCGATGAACGTAATGGGAGTCGGAATATCAGCACAGGTGAACATCCGCTTGAATAAAGGAAGTAATAACGCATCGGTAGACATAAGTCCGAACTTCAATTCAAACAACTTTTCATTAACAGGAAGTTTACTCCCAATGGCTAAGGCCAATGTATTCAAAGGCAATTCACTCTAAGGTAAAAAATGTGTGTTTAGTAAATAAACAAGTTAAAATATTTTAGCTGACTATAGGCATTAAATTAAAAACAACTATGGTTTAACACTTAAAAGAAAGAATATGAAAAAGTATCTGTTTATAGGATTAATGGCAGTACTTGCCACTTCGTGTGAAAAAGATCCGGATTTAAGTAAGCTTGACAATAATTTCACAGTTTACACCAATTATGACAGCAAAACTAATTTCAATGATTTCAAAACTTATTGTTTGCCCGATAGTATTCTACTGATAGGACAGGGAATGAAGGCGGAGTATTGGAAGGATGAGAATGCACAAGAAATTATTAAGCAGGTTGCTGATGAGATGGATACCCGTGGTTATACAAGGGTTAAAGTGATTAAGAATGCTAACATTGGGTTACAGCTCTCTTTCACGCGCCAAACAACCCAAATAATAGGAACCGGCGGATGGTATGGAGGCGGATGGTATAACGGCTGGTGGGGACCCGGTTATTGGGGACCATATTGGAACGACTGGTATTATCCGTATCCTGTAACTTATAGTTATAATACAGGAACATTGATAATGGAAATGGTAAATTTGACAGACCATCCCGAGGATACAAGTCAGAAAGTAAAGTTACCGGTAATCTGCGAGTTTCCTCCGGTGATTTCAGAGTTCACACGCGGAGCACTGTACACGTATCCGTCCAATACGATGGCGATTTCCCGGCCAATGTTCTTCTTGGTCAGGGCAGCCCAGCGGCGGGCACCTTCCGTATTCATGGACATGCTTACGCAAGGCTTGTTGAACTGGTCGTATTCATCTCTTGCGTCAGTCACCACATCACCTTCCAGCGGTGCACGGCCGTTACGTTCTGTAGACTTGATAGCATACAATTCAAAAATACGTCCCTGCTTGTCAAAGTCAGCAGCCTTTACACCCCATTTCAAACGAAGATCTTTCGGCAACATTTCTTTCACTTCTTTCATAGCAAGGTACTGGTTTACCTGAGCAGTATCTTTATAATCGGCATAACCTACCACCGACCCGTAACCATTCGGATTTAATTGAAGAACAGAAGCCAACGGATGTTCTTTCTTCATCTGCTCCATTGCGGCAGAATTACTTGCCGTTTCGCCTTTCAATGCGGCTGCAAGACTGTCGGCAGCAGAAATTGCAGAAGCCTGTGCAACAGCAACAGTATCAGTATCAGCTGCTACAGAATCAGCAGAAGCAGCACCACTTTCAACGGCAAGAATATCACGCAGTCTGTTATCTACAGAAGAAAGATAAGGAACTATTTCTTTTGCGTCGAAAGTTTCCCAGAATTCCAAGTTAGCAGATCCCTGCAACAGTTTTCTGACACGTTCCGGTTCTTTGATACCCGGCAGTTCCACCATGATACGGCCCATCTTTCCTTCCAACGCCTGAATGTTAGGCTGTGCCACACCAAAACGGTCAATACGTGTACGTAATACATTATAAGAGTTGTCGATAGCAGCCTTTACCTCTTCGCGCAATACTTTTTCAACTTCACTGTCGGAACTGCGGGTGGTTACTTTGTCTTTCAACTGCTGAGTAGCAAATAATTCAGCCAATTTGCCATTGGGAGCTTGTTTCTTATACTCTTTTACAAAAAGAGTGATAAAGTCATCCTGACTAGTGATAGATTGTTTTGATGCTTCTGCAACCGCTTTGTTAAAAGCTTCATCAGTCTTGTTGTCAGCCAAAGCCTTCACTACATCCGGTACAGAAACTTCAAGGATAACGTTCATACCACCTTTCAGGTCCAGACCCAGACCAATCTCCATCTCGCGACACTGTTTCAGCGTATAACTACCCAAATAAACTTTTTCATTCTGCATAGAATCAAGGTAATGTGCTTCACCTTTCGGGTCCTGTGCCGCTTTGTCCATGTGATAGCGGGTCACAAAAGAGAAAGAAAGATAAAACACACATACAAGGGTGAGTAATACCGCAAAAACCTTTACAAATCCTTTGTTTTGCATGTTACTTTGAAATTTATTATTTTTACTTTTTGATTAATTCTTAGTTTATACAAGGTTGCAAATATAGTTTTTTTTTCACATTCCCACGGTATCAAACACAAATATTTAGATTCCAAAAGAGAAAAAAGGCTGCAAAAGCATTTTTTGCAGCCTAAATTATTCTATCTCACAGTCTATTTTATTTCAAACCCCTGTTTTTAAGCAAGGGTTCCAAGCTGGGATCAGCCCCACGAAAACCTCTGTAAAGGGTCATAGGATCTTCCGTTCCACCTTTCTCTAGAATATTTTTACGGAAAGAGTCTGCGGTATTTTTATCGAACACTCCATGTTCTTTAAACGCTTCAAAAGCATCCGTGTCAAGAACTTCTGCCCATAGATAGCTGTAATACCCAGCAGCATATCCACCTATAATATGACTAAAATAAGTGGCGCGATACCGAGGAGCTATTTCAGGAATCAGCCCCAGCTTGTCCATCGTTTCTTTTTCAAAAGCAACGACATTCAGATTTTCTGTATCAGTCAGGTTATGCAGTTCCATATCAAGCAAAGCGGCTGCCAATAATTCCGTAGTCATAAAACCTTGATTAAAAGTACCCTGATTTTGGATTTTCGTAATCAGCTCATCCGGAATCACTTCTCTTGTTTCATAATGCTTGGCATAGAGTTTCAGCACTTCAGGTTCTACAGCCCAGTGTTCCATAATCTGTGAAGGAAGTTCTACAAAATCCTGCGCCACACTGGTACCAGACACTCCTTTGTAGTTACACTTGGTCAGCATACCGTGCAATGCATGTCCAAACTCATGAAACATGGTTTCCACCTCATCCAAAGTCAGTAAAGAAGGCATATTTCCTGCAGGTTTAGTAAAACTTGCCACATTATAAATTAAAGGACGTACTTCACCGGCCTGTTCACGAAAATTACTCATCCATGCGCCACCACGCTTACCTGCGCGTGGAAAGTAATCTGCATAGAACAATCCCAAAAATGAGCCATCGGCATCCTTTACTTCATACACTTTCACATCCGGCTCATATACGGGCACATCATTCAGTTCGGTCAATGTAATGCCATACAGCTTGTTGGCCACGGTATACAATCCGCTACGCACATCTTCCAAACTGAAATAGGGCTTGATTTCATCTTCATTCAAATCATACTTTTCCTGACGCAATTTTTCGGCATAATACCACCAGTCCCATGCAGCCAGCTTCTCTCCCTTACCTTCCTTATCCATTATTTTCTGCAACTCGGCGGCCTCTTTCTTTGCATTTTCCAGTGAGTATCCCCACAGGTTGTTCAAGAAATCCATGACTGTCTGCGAATTCTTAGCCATGTTCTCATCCAGTACAAAATTGGAATAACAATCGAATCCTAATAATTTTGCCTGTTCCAAACGCAATGCCATAATCTTTCCCAATATCTCTTTATTGTCATTCGCATCATCATGATTCCCCCGGTTGATATAAGCTTCATAAATATTTTTTCTTAGCTCACGGTTTTCAGCATATTGCAAAAAAGGCAAGCGACTGGAGTTTTGCAAAGTGAATAGCCATTTCCCTTCTTTTCCAGCAGCTTTCGCTTCCTCTGCGGCCCCTGCTTTCACCCATTCGGGTAACCCGGCCAAATCAGCCTCATTCTCGATAACCAACTGATAAGCGTTATTCTCATTTAAGATATGATTGTCGAAAGCAATCCCCAAAGTCGACAATTCTTTATTGATCTCCCTCAAACGGGATTGTTTTCCGGCATCCAGTCCGGCACCCGAACGGACAAAAGCTTTATAATACTTGTCCAACAGCCGGTGTTGCTCAGTCGTAAGAGTTATCTTACCTTCCCGTTCCTGTTGATGCACATCAGCCACCCGTTTATACAAATCCTGATTCAAATAAATATTATCACTATGTTCTGAAAGTACAGGAGCCATCTTTTCATTCAAGGCCGTCAACGAATCATTTGTATCCGCTTCGGTCAATGCAAAAAACACCCCACTTACTCTCGCCAGAATCCCGCCACTTTTATCCAGCGCCACAATGGTATTTTCAAAAGTAGGTTCCTCGGGATTATCAACTATTGCCTTAATTTCCGCATTCTGCTCCTCTATTCCTTTCAAGAAAGCAGGTTCATAATGCTCCAGTCTGATCTTAGTAAAATCGGGAGCACCGTACTCGGTCTGGAATTCCGTAAAGAACGGATTCATTTCTGTTTTCTGTTCACATGCACACATTACGCAACACGTCGCTAACGTAAATAATAGTCTTTTCATAATCTGTCAATTAAAGGTATGTAAAATCACTTCTCCGCCACATAACACCAAATGGGGTAATGATCCGAACTCTTTATCGTATTATCCACCGTACAACGGTAAGATTTTAAATTCTTGCTCAATAAAATATTGTCTATTCTGAAATAAAAATGATTTTGATTATAAGATATGCCAAAGCCGTTTCCCGACTCCACAAAAGCATCATTCAGGCCTTCCCCTACCACCCTGTGAGTGTATGATATAGGAGAATCATTGAAGTCACCGCATACAATTATGCCTCCCCCTTTGTAACCGGCCACCAAACGAGCTATGGAATCAGCCTGAACGGCACGTATAGCCGATGCTTCCGCCAGTTTTCCGATCAGCAAACGAGACCCTTGCGATACCTTTTGCTTATCAGGATCCTTCATCATTTCGCGATAGACTTCTTTATCCTTCTCAGTCAGCTTATTGGATTCCAGATGATTATTAACAACCAGCAAGGTATCACCATTCACTTTGATTTTATAAGCAATGGAACCATTGTTAAGGCTGGCATATTTCACCGGATGTGCCGACAAAATAGGAAAACGGGAATAACAACCCAAACCGTTGGCCCCCGATATCTTATGATAATTTTTATAAGGATAATCTCTTAAAGCATAATCCACCTCTTTCTTGGTTAACCGTCCGCCTACAATATATTCCTGCAGGCAGATTATATCCGCATTGCTGTTTCTTAAATATTCCAGCACAGGGTTCGGATTATCCTTGGTGTTCGCACGGTTCTTTTCAAAGGCCATCGTATTGTAGGATAAGAATTTGATTGCCCCTTCCGGTACATCAGATACAAATACATTGACTGGGAAATAAGTACGGATAGCACCAATGGAACATACCAGGCCTAAAAATGAAAGCAACGCATATTTACGATAAATCACCAACCAGAAGACCAGAAACAAAAGATTAACAATCAAAAAAGCGGGAAAAGCCAAACCGGCACATGACCATACCGGATGAGCCACAGGATCAATATAAGGGCTGTAAGCACATACCAGTAACAATACCACCATACACAAGTTTATGCCCAGTAGTATCCATCCCAAAAAACGACCAATATATTTCATATATCACTTCTTGCTCGCATCAAACAAGCTTTTCTTCTCTTCGGTAGTCAGACTGTTATAACCGGATTTCTTTAATTTATCCAATATACGGTCTATCTCCTCGCTTTGCTGTTTTTTACGGGCATTATAATCGTAATCTTTTGCCTTATCACCATAATGAACTTTCATCTTCGGTTTTTTCGATTGACGACGAAACGAAAGACCTTCCGAGAAGCAATCCAAGCATCGGTTTATCCATGACGTAGCATCATGTCCGCGGGACAATCCGGAAGCAAACCACCATCCGGCCAGAGCACCTCCTAAATGAGCGATATGGCCACCGGCATTGCCCGATGTCATAAACAGCAAATCGGTCACAACCATAAACAGAGCCACATACTTCAACCTAACAGTCCCAATAAACATAAAGTTTACTCTATATTCCGGTGCACGTACCGCAGTGGCCACAACAATAGCAAGTACGGAAGCTGATGCTCCCAACAAATAAGAATAATACAAAGAATCACTGAAATAAGGGAAAACATTGTAAGCGATCATATACAACAAACCGCCACAAATACCTCCCAACAGATAGAGTCCGCGGAAATGCTTTGCCGAGAAAAGAGACAGAAACATCTGCCCGAACCAATAAAGCCACAGCATATTAAACAGCAAATGCAAAATACCTGCGTGCATGAACATATAAGTCAGCAAAGACCAAGGCTGCTTGACAAACTGCAACGTCCAGGCCGGCAGTTCCAAATATTGAAGCACAAATGCTCCATTCCGGTTGAACAGCATCCATAAAATTCCCAATAAGGAAGTTACAATGAATACCCCTACATTAATATATATAAACTGGATATATATGTTCCCTTTGTTGAAGCTATTTTTCAAATCAGTAATAAAACTGCCCATTGTTATTCTTTTTTCTCCAATACATTATCAATATAAAGCCAAAAATCATACCTCCCAAGTGTGCAAAGTGGGCAACGCCATCGGTCGAAGCACCCAAGCCCAAAAATATCTCCAAAGCAGCATATCCCATCACAAAATATTTAGCCTTGACAGGAAATGGGATAGGGAATACAAACATCTGACTATTGGGGAACAGCATACCGAATGCCAACAAAATGCCATATATCGCTCCCGAAGCGCCAACTGTAGTCATCAGATTCAAGTACTCCGCCATCGGGATCACGGCAATCCCCGTATTCACACTGTCATACTGCGATAATTCAGTCACATATTGTATATATTGCACCAGCTCCTGCACCAATCCCGCACCTATACCACATACCATATAATAGAACAAGAAACGTTTCGGTCCCCAAACCTGTTCAAGCGTACGTCCAAACATCCACAAGGCAAACATGTTAAAAAAGATATGCTGGAAACCGCCATGCATAAACATATAAGTAATCAACTGGGCAGGATTAAAATCAGATGCCATAAAAAAGTGTAGTCCCAGCAGGTCGTTTAGGTTAATTCCATACTTCATGGCTACCACGCCGCCAAAGAAACACAACACATTTATTATCAATAAATTCTTGGTTACTGTAGGTATACTGTTCATAAATATTCTTCGTCTTATAAAACATTGATTGCGCGCAAATTTACAATTTTATTCTGTTATATAACAGAAAACAAGAGTTCTCTTACGTTTTTTTGATTTTTGGAGCATCTTTTTTAGGCTATCTGTTTGATTTCTAATTTTGAAAGCATATATTTGTCACTGATTTTGGTAAAACTTTTGTGTTACATTTAATAATTAATCATTTTCGTTATGAATAAGGCAGATCTTATCAGCGCAGTCGCCGCTGAAGCCGGCTTGAGCAAAGTCGACGCAAAAAAAGCAGTTGAAGCTTTCGTTTCAACTGTAACAAAGGCCCTCAAAGAAGGGGACAAAGTATCATTAATCGGATTCGGAACATTCTCTGTTGCTGAAAGAAGTGCAAGAACAGGTATCAACCCATCCACAAAAGCAACGATTACTATTCCTGCTAAAAAAGTAACCAAGTTCAAACCAGGTGCTGAACTGGCAGACGCAATTAAATAATTGCTATTTTACATAAAAGGACTTAAGGAAAGGGGCGCCGGTACTAGCGCCCTTTCTTCTTCATTTTTCTATTTGAACCTATGAAACCTAAAATGACAACCTTATTTAAATGCCTGATTGGCGCCGCTGTATGCGCTTTTTCAACACAAGTTCTTCATGCAGAAGATACAAAACTACCTTATTGGAAAGATATTCAGACCGTAGCCGTCAACAAGGAATATCCGCGTACAGCTTTCATGACTTATGACAACCGGGACCAGGCACTGACCGGCGAGTATGAGAACAGCCCTTATTACAAACTACTAAACGGTACATGGAACTTTTATTATGCAGATGCATACAAAGATCTGCCTGCCAACATTGAGCAACCGGATGCCAACATAGCCTGGAAGGAGATTAAAGTACCCGGCAACTGGGAAGTACAGGGCTACGGAGTGGCCATCTACACCAATCATGGATACGAATTCAAACCCAGAAATCCACAACCGCCGCAGTTACCCGAAACCAATCCGGTCGGTGTGTATCAGCGTGATATCGAAATTCCCGCCGATTGGGATGGACGCGACATATTCCTCCGTTTGGAAGGAGCAAAATCCGGTGTATACGTGTATGTCAACGGACAGGAAGTGGGATACAGCGAAGACTCCAAGAATCCGGCAGAATTCTTAATCAACAACTACCTGAAACCCGGCAAAAACTCGCTGGTCATCAAAATATTCCGCTGGAGTACCGGTTCTTATCTGGAATGCCAGGATTTTTGGCGCATGAGCGGTATTGAACGTGATGTATTTCTGTTCTCACAGCCCAAAACTCACATCAAAGATTTCAACGTGATGTCTACGCTGGACGACACCTATAAAAATGGTATCTTCAAACTGGATGTAGACGTAACCAACCATACAGCAGGCAACAAAGAGGTAACCGTAGCATACGAATTGCTGGATGCCGCAAAGAAAGTGGTGGCAGAAGGTAACACTCCCTGTCCTGTTACAGCGGACGGGCAGAAGAGTATCTCTTTTGAAGCCACCCTCAGCAACGTCAAGACCTGGACATCAGAACACCCTAACCTGTACCGGTTACTGATATCTCTGAAAGACGGAGAAAAAACAAGCGAAATCATTCCTTATACGGTAGGTTTCCGCCGTTTCGAGATCAAACCAACCGATCAGATAGCCGAAAACGGCAAACCATACATTTGCTTGTTCATCAACGGACAACCCATCAAGCTGAAAGGCGTAAACATACACGAGCATAATCCCGAAACAGGACATTATGTTCCCGAAGAGCTGATGCGCAAGGACTTCACCCTGATGAAACAGAACAACATCAACAGTGTACGTCTCTGCCACTATCCGCAAGACCGCAAGTTCTATGAATTGTGTGATGAATATGGCATCTATGTATATGATGAAGCCAATATCGAAAGCCACGGAATGTATTACGATCTTCGGAAGGGTGGTTCATTGGGTAACAATCCCGAATGGCTGAAACCACACATGGACCGTACCATTAATATGTACGAGCGTAACAAAAACCATCCCTCTGTAGCCATTTGGTCATTAGGAAACGAAGCTGGAAACGGTTATAATTTCTATCAGACCTATTTATGGCTGAAAGAACGCGAAGTAAAAGGGATGAACCGTCCTGTAAATTATGAACGCGCCCTTTGGGAATGGAACACAGATATGTATGTACCCCAATACCCTAGTGCCGCCTGGCTGGAAGAAATAGGCAAAAAAGGCAGCGACCGTCCCATTGCGCCATCCGAATATTCACACGCTATGGGCAATTCCAATGGTAATCTGGCAGCACAATGGAGAGCGATCTACAAGTACCCGAACTTGCAAGGTGGTTACATTTGGGACTGGGTAGACCAAGGTATTCTGGAAACAGACGAAAATGGACGTACCTACTGGGCCTACGGAGGTGATTACGGAACCAATGCACCCAGCGACGGAAACTTCCTATGCAATGGAATCGTAGCTCCGGACCGCACTCCGCATCCGGCCATGACAGAAGTGAAATATGCACATCAGAATGTAGGTTTCGAAGCCATCGACCCGGCTGCCGGCAAATTCCTGGTAAAAAACCGTTTCTACTTCACCAACTTGAAGAAGTATATGATCAGTTATACCGTAAAGGCAAACGGAAAAACAATTAAAGGCGGAAAAGTATCATTAGATATCGAACCGCAAGGTTCCAAAGAACTGAACATCAACCTCAACGGATTGAAACCCAAGGCCGGCACAGAATATTTTGTAGATTTTGTAGTTACCACCACAGAACCGGAGCCCTTGATTCCTGCAGGACACGATATTGCTTCCGAACAATTCCGCCTGCCCATAGAACCATTGGCTATGACCGGACATAAAGCAAGCGGCAAGACTACCGTCAGCACGGATGGTGACATCATCACCGTATTATCACCACGTATGCAGTTCGTTTTCAACAAGAGAAGCGGACTCGTGACTTCATACAAAGTAAACGGTACAGAATATTTCGCTGAAGGTTTTGGTATTCAGCCTAACTTCTGGCGCGCACCGACGGACAATGATTATGGTAACGGTGGGCCTAAGCGCGAGCAAATATGGAAACAGTCCAGCAAGAATTTCAATGTAGCAGATGTTACCACAACAACAGACGGCAACAAGACCGTATTAACAGTCAATTACCTACTGGCGGCAGGCAATCTGTACATCATGAAATATACCATCTATCCCGACGGTGTGGTTCATGCAGGCATCACCTTTACTTCTACCGATATGAAGGCTGCCGACACGGAAGTATCAGAAGCTACCTTAATGGCCACTTTCACACCGGGACAGGATGCTCAACGCCTTGCCTCTTCCAAACTGAACGTACCACGTATCGGCGTACGTTTCC
>OGLX01001384.1_pt1 | contig 12284 bp, 16 predicted proteins | sample 1572821 | NCBI WGS metagenome assembly OGLX01 (sample SAMEA2581908, study PRJEB24529) | metagenome | biome: Human gut stool | place: China | collected 2011 | reverse complement strand
GTGCCTACGGTTACGGTCAGCAGCGATTGCAGGAAACGCTGGGGCTGGATGATGAGGCCATCTACGAGCTGGACGGCTACATGGATTTTGAGAAATACGGTCAGGACTGCATGGAAAACGACTGCGTGGCAAAAACAGAGTTCGGCCTGCTGCGGCGCTTGGACCCGCCCTTCCCGGAGCAGCGGCAGGGGCAGAGGATGATGTAAGTAAAAGCGGCTCGATCCATTTGGAACGAGCCGCTTAATAAGCAGATAAACTGGAAGTTATCTATTCAATGTCATTCTTGCAACAGTAACTCCAACTTATGACATCCCTTCTTGGCCATCAAAGCGAAAACCATACCGAATATAAAAATCTATCGCTCGCTGATTATCCTTGATTACAAAAAGTGCTATTTGCGAATATCCACTTAAAGATTTCACAGATTCTTGCATCAGACGGTATCCGATTCCCTTGCCATAATAGTCTGCTAAAACATACAGCGCAATTATTTCAGCTGCATCTTCAAGATCTCCATAGTCATACTTTCCATACTGAACAAATCCGACTACACGATCACCCTCTTTTGCGATGATGGTGTTATCTTTAGTGTTCATGGCCAGCTCTAAGCAATTATCAATGCTTCTATTATCAAGAAAAGCCTGCTCAACTATTCCCAAATATGCTTCTCGCCACGACTGAAAATGAACAAATGCCTTCCCTTTGATTTCTGAGTCAGTTTCCATCTTCTTAATTGTAATTTGCACAGGCAGTCCTCCGCAACAAATCCCGATTTGTCAGCCACATCATAGCATATCCCCCAGTAATGTGTAAAGCCAAATTCCACACCGAAAGGAGTCTTAACCTTGAAAGATGCAACACAACTTCATATCCGACCTGCCCGCCCGGAGGAGGCGGGCTTATTTTATACCCCGCACCCCGAAGAAGATAAGCGGCTGGGAACCGTTGGTCATGTCCGGATGGACTTCGGGCGCAGCGGCAATGAGTTCTGGCATACCTGGTGGCCCCGTGGTCCGGAGGAGCTGAACAGCCCTGTGTTCAAAGCGGAGCTGCAGGAGGTCGTGGACACGCTGCGGGAGAGTGTGCTGAAAAACCGCTTCGCTATGGAGCGTTTCTGTTATGCCCGCGGTGGCAAAATCAGCGGTGGCTGGACACAAAACTACGGTTACATCGTGGAAACGGAGCATTACCGCTACTGCCTGCGCTGTAATCCGTCTCCGGGCGATTATAACTGCTACTGTACGGTCTATGATCTGGATGTCCAGCGGCAGAACATGGCGCGGGACAAGCCGCTGGCGGGCCGTGTCACCTATGCCAATGGCGATACACAGGAGTTTACCGATGCCGAAGCCTTTCTCAAGTGTGTGCGGGAGGAACTTCCGTATCGCCCCACCACAGGCTTCCGTTACGAAGTGCTGACCGACGACCCCACCGTTCGCAAGGCGGTGGATGACATCGTCTTCGACTTCTACGGCGAGGAGAATCCCCGCCGGTTGGAGGAATATCAAAAAACGCCCGATCAGGGTATGACAATGGGAGGAATGTGAGTATGGACAGAAAAATAGTGAATTTTATCAAGGAGCAGTATCCGCCCGGCACCCGCATTCGACTGAACGCTATGGACGATCCCTACGCGCCCATTCTCCCCGGCACGGAGGGCGAGGTGGACTTCGTGGACGATAAAGGACAAATTTTTATGAAGTGGGACAATGGCCGCACGCTGCCGCTCGCCCCCGGCGAGGACAGCTTCACCGTGCTGCCGCCCAAGCTGACCACCCTCAAGCTGTATATGCCCCTGACCGCTGATCTCTATGAGCGGAACGAGTACGGCGATCTCGATGACAGCAGCACACTGCTTGAGGGCAGTGAGCTGCGGGGCTATCAGGATCAGATCACGGCGGCACTGGTGAAAAACCGGATGCCGGAGGAAACCGAGCGCGGCATCATGCATTGGTATGATGAGGCCGACAGTGTCAATCGCAAGGTCCACTCTGCCGTCTTCGCCGTGGAGGTGCGTGACCGGCAGCTCTGGGGTGTGGCGGAATGCCGCGTCGCCGGGGAATTGTCGGACACAGAGTTGGAAACCTTAAAGGAATACCTTACCGGACAGGCTTCGGATGGCTGGTGCGAGGGGTTTGAACAGAGGGAGATTTCCGTGGATGACGGCGGTGAATTGTATGTCCACTTTTGGAACTCGGACGAGTGGAGCATCCAGACGGAGCAGGAATTATTCGCTCCCAAGCTGGCGGATAGACTGCCGGAGATGTGCTTCTCCACGCTCCCCGGCACCGGCGAGCTCATCTGCATCAAGCGCGGCGAGAGCGGCTACTACCCCAGCGATTGGAACACGAACGATCCTGCGCATAACCGTGAGATAGCGGACTATAACAACGAGCGGCTGGGCGTTACCCCCGCGCAGGAGAAAGCCATGAAAACGGGTTCCATGTTCGGCTGGGGCGTCCCCGGCGCAGACCCTGCCTGCTATGAACAGCAGCCGGAGATGGGAGGGATGACCCTTGGGTAAAAGAATACTGCGTGTGTATCTCGCTAAAAACGATACGCCGTATAGCGCAGCCTATGCCAAGCTGGAGCTGCCCGCCTCCCCGTGGGAGCTGTGGGACGCCATGGAAAAGGTGCGGCTTCAGACGGACGATATCCTGTACATGGAGATCGAAGACTACTTTGCCTTTGAGTATCTCTCGCCCCACTTGGATGGATTAGATATCAGCCTCAACGAGCTCAACGACCTTGCCGCACAGCTTGCGGCATTGGATGAGGTACAAGGGATCGCCTTTGAGGGATTGTTTTCCATAGCGGTGCAGAGAAAAGTAAACGCCAACGGCGGCGTCATCACGCTGCAGGATCTGCGGGATCTGGCGGTCAGCGCAAAAACCGACTGTTACCATGTGGTGGATGCCGCGGATGACGCCCAGCTTGGCCGCTTCTATGCGGAAAACGACTTTGTCCCCGAGCTGGACGGCATATCCGACGGGGTGTTCGAAATGCTGGACTTCGCCGGCATCGGAAGAATGATGCGGTGCGGCGAAAACGGCGTTTTTGTGGGCGGCCTGTATGTACTGCAGGACGGCGAGCTGACAACCGCGCCGCCCGTCCAAAGGACGCTGACGGAAAAGCCGGGATACCTCTTCCGACTCACGCTTGGACTGCATCCCGACATTGGCGATGCGCGCACAGTGACGCTGGATCTTCCCGCAGCAGAGGCGGAGCTGCTGGACGCACAGGCACAGCTTGGCGCGGAGGGCTGGGAGGGTGTTATGGTTCTCGACTACGATGGAATCATCCCAAAGTCGGCAGAGTTTGCCGACCTGCCCATGGAACTGGAGGAATTGAATGCCTTCACCAAGACCGCGCGGGACATTCCGAGATCCGAGGTGCCAAAGCTGAAGGCTCTGCTGGAGCAGTTCGAGGTGCAGGACATCGGGACAGCTATCCTTCTGGCAGAGCATCTGGACGATTATATCCTCACGCCGGGGATCAGTTCACCGCAGGAGGCGGCGCTGGACCAGCTCTGCTTCATCATGGACCGTGAAGAAACCGTTCGGCTGATCCCGTATGTGAACCTCTTCAACTACGGCGAGACAGTCATCCATGCGGACAACGCCGCCCTCACATCCTACGGCCTGCTGCACCGCGCGGACTATGAACCAATGCTCTCACCCATACAGCAAAAACAGGAAAAGGAGATGACGATGCAGTGACCAGGGAACAGATCCAACACGAAGGTGACCGGCCGCTGCCTTGTGCAGCACAGGAGGCATTCCGATGCAGACCGGATGCTATGAGCGATGACGAAAAGACGATCCTCTCCGCCATAATCCTGCAAAAGGGCGAGGCGGAGGCTGCGGAGATTTTCAGAGAGTCACCGGAGCATCTGCGTGATTACACGATCCTCAAGGGCGTCAACAGCTACGCCGCACTGGGCAGATATTATCTCACCAACGAAACCACCGTCCCGGAGGAGCTGTACGAATACATGGATCTGGATGCGCTGGGCTGCCGCTATGAGGACGAGCATCCCGGCGTGTTCATCGGCAGTGATTATGTGTGCTACCCTGCGGAGGAACAGGATCTTACCATGGAAATGCAGTAGCTGACCATATCTTACCACGCCAGCTGCGCGGATAAGAACTACACCAAGGGGCCGTATTCCCGGATGGGGAAAAGCGGCCCCTTCTTTTTTGCGCTCATTTGACCTCCTGCTCCGGGATAACGGACCCGGAAAGGAGGAACTGTGCCGATCAACAAAGCCCTTGCAGAGTATCTTGAACTCTACCACAAGGGCGAAGCGAACGCCGTCACCAGCCGGGAGCTGGAGTGTGCCTTCCGAATGCGCGGCTCCGAGCTGCGCCGGGAGATCAACGCCCTGCGGGGCGACGGCATCCCCATCTGCAGCTTTGACGGCGGCTACTACTATGCCGCCACCGAGGAGGAGCTGCGGCGCACCATCCGGCAGCTCCGCAGCCGGATCAAAAAAATCGCATTTGCGGAGCGCGGCCTGTCCCGCACCCTGCCTGACTATGAGGACGCCGGTCAGCTCTCCCTCCCGCTGGAGGGAGGTGACACTTCTTGAACAGCTTTATTCCCTGGGTGGGCGGCAAGGGCAAGCTGCTGTGGATCATCAATAAGCTGATGCCGGACCGCTACACCCGCTTCATCGATGTGTTTGGCGGCAGCGGCACGGTGACCATGTGCCGCCCCATCCAGCGCGGCTGCATGGAGGTCTACAACGACTTCAACGGCAATCTCACCAACCTGTTCTGCTGTGTGAAGAACCGCCCCATGGCACTGCTGGCGGAGCTGGGCTTCCTGCCGCTGAACACGCGGGATGACTTCAATGTCCTCTATAAGTTCTTCTCCAAGGGCGAGTTCACGGACGACTACCTGCAGGAGGAGATGGATCTGACGGAGGTCTACCTCAAGCCGCCCGACGCCGAGGCCATCCGCGCCCTTATGCTGGAGCGCACGCCCCGCGGGAGCATCCGCCGCGCGGCGGACTTCTTCAAGCTCATCCGCTACAGCTTCAGCGGCGGCGCCAAGTCCTTCGGCGGCAAGCCCTGCGACATCCGCCGTTTCTTTCACCTGATCTGGGAATGCTCCCGCAGGCTGGCGAATGTCATTGTGGAGAACAAGGACTTCGAGGAGGTCATCCGTCAGTACGACCGGGCAGGCGCCGTGATCTACTGTGACCCGCCCTACTACAAGGCGGAGAGCTGCTACGAGGTGGAATTTCCCCCGGAGGATCATCAGCGGCTCCATGATGTACTGGTCACCTGTGAAGGATACTTCATCGTCTCCTACAACTACCAGGACTACATCTGCGAGATCTATCAGGATTGCTATATCTTCCGCACCTCCCGTCCCAACAGCATGTCCCAGACGGCAGGCAGCGAATATGAGGAGATCGTCATCACCAATTATGACCCCCGCAAAGCCTGCAGGCAGCTCTCTATGGATAGTCTGCTGGGCGGCGATGGCGACACCCGCTACGAGCTGATCCATGAGCCGGAGCATCCCTTAAAAATCTGAACAATAAAAGGAGAAGCAGCATGAAATTTGTAAAATACAACGACAACAAGAGCGTCACCATCCCGCCCGCCGTTCTGACCGTCTGCGGGCTGGACGACGAGGGGAAGCTGGAAATGGCCGGCGCCAAGGGCGCGGTCATTTTGTCAAAGAGCGAGATGACCGCCATGGAGATGGTGCGCACGATCCTCGCCCTGACGGACCGCGCCGGTCAGCTGATGCGGGAGCTGACGGACCGCTGCGGCAGCTGCGAGGGCTGCACCGAGGGGCACTGCACCTTCCGCGACGCGGACATCGAGGAGCTGATCCGCCCCGCCGTCACCGTTCCCGATTGGGCCAGAGCGGAAGCGGACATCGCGCCCGACGCCAAGCTGGACTGCCATGTGGACGAGGGCTCCGGCGTGATCACCGTGTGCGAGACATTTTACGACCACGACCTCTCCGATATTCCCGCCGAGCTGCTGGAGGCCCTGCGTAAGTCCGGCTGCTGCTTGTCCGTACTGGAGGATATGCTGATGGACGACGATGTCATCTACGATAAGTGATACCGTAGGCATTCAAAGAAGAAACGAGGCGAGAGATCCAAATGAATGAAACCTATCTCTATCCCTACTCGGCGAAGGAGGCCAGAGAACGAAATGAGCTTTCGCTCTGGAGGGAAAGCCATCGCGCCAACATCGCCTGCCGGGAAGCCATCGAGGACGCCATCCGCCGGAGCTTCGACGGAATGCATCTGGACAAGGACTGTATCACACCCGTGCTGGACAAATACGGTTATAAGCGCACCGCATGGGTGCTTGCCAATACCCTGCATGAGCTCAAGTGGGATGGTCGCTTCAGCCCCGCCAATAAGCAATGGGCTGAGCGGCGCTACATTCCGCAGGATGAGCGTCACAACGCCGCGATCAATGTTCGGAGCCACCCCGCCGTGCTGGATGGCTTCGTCAGTCTCTACCGCAAGGCGGTGCAGGCGTTAAATCTCTTCGGCGCGGAGCACTGCGTCGGTGACCGCGCCGAGCAGGACTTCACCGGCAAGGTGCTGGTGCTGTCGCCGGATACGCTGAAGGAATCCTGCTGGAGTCAGGCGGATCAACTCTGGTATGCTCGGAGCGGCTTTGGATGCGAGCCGCATTCCAGTGGTCGAGCAGTCTTTGCCACCTGCCTCTCGGACGGAGAAACAGCCAGATGGAACCGGGAGGATTTCATCGGCGTGCTGGACGAAAAATACCTGCCGGACTGGGCGCGGGAGAAGCTCATGGAGCTGACCGCACCACGGCAGGAGGAACCGGCCGCAGGTGAGATGAAGCTGGAATGATCGGAGGTGAAATAAGTGCAGCGCATCTTCATTGATAACCATGACCGCATCCTCTATTACAGCAATCCTGCCGGATACATCGCGGGAAAGGAGGCGGTGGTGGACACCATGTTCCAAACGCAGGAGCTGGAGCGTTTTCTGCAAAAGCAAACGCTCACCATCCGCTGGGAGGACGGTGTCTATGACCGCCTCCTGCTGGGGCAGAGGGGCGGCCGCTTCGACCCGGAGGCTCCGCCCCTGAAAAGCTGCCGTGTGTGGCAGCTCACGCGGGACAGTCCCATCAATATGCGCTTCATCCCGTATGAAGCCCTGCTGGAGCGTTTCGGACAGCCTGACCGTAAGCACTACGAAACCGTCTATGACGGTCTGGTCGGGACCAATGACCCGGAGGAGATCTACACGCTCTTCCGCGACCCGGTTCCCGGCTACGACGCCAGACCCATCGGCATCTCGGATGTGCTGGAGCTGTATGACGCCAGTGGCAGCGAGTTCTACTACTGCGACCGCGTCGGCTTCCAACAGATAGAATTTGCACCCCGGCAGGAAATGGATCTGTGTCCGTGAACTGAGCACCCGGCCGGGTGCTTTTTTCATATCCAAATCAGAAAAGGAGGAATCCCAATGCCCAAAGCCCAAACCAAGGCAACAGCTCCCACCCCCGCACCGGATACCCCGCTCCCCGTGGAGTACGCCGTGCGCATCTATCCCGTGAAGGACAGCAAGTACACCCTCGCCAACGCCAATGTGGACATCAACGGCGTATTCGCCATTCGCGGCGTGAAGGTCATTCGCGGAGAGAAAGGCCCCTTTGTCGCCATGCCGCAGTACAAGGACAGCCATGGGGACTACCGCGACATCTGCTTCCCCTGCACGAAGGAGGCCCGCCAGCAGTTCAACGATGCGGTGCTGGATGCCTATGAGCAGTCGCTCCGGCAGGCCCAGCAGCCGGACAATGCTCCCGCCGCGGAGCAGGTCATGTAAGCCACCCACAACATAAAACATATAACTTGGAGGAAATTATCACATGAAGAAGTTTATCAAGAACGCCGTCAATTCCATCCGCGCCAACGTTATCCGCCTCGCTGCCACCCGTCGCTCCGGTGAGGGCTACATCGACACCGCCGTCAAGATCCTCATCGCCGTGGTGCTGGGTGCTCTGCTGCTGGCGGGCCTCTACGCTTTGTTCGGCGATGTGGTCATGCCCACGCTGAACCAGCGTATCAAGGATATGTTCAACTACGCCGGCGCGCTGGGCGGCTGATCCGTGGCATCCGTCCTGCAGGGGACGCTGTTCCTCATCGGACTTATGAGCGCGGCATGGACGGATCTCCGGCGCAGGCAGATCTATGACCTTTCCGGTATCGTCATCGCAGGGGCGGGGCTGATTTCCTTCAGCCCCGCCCGGCTTCTCGGCCTGACGCTGGCCGTCCCATTTTGGCTGGCAAGCCGGAGAGGACGCGGCGGCATGGGAGATGCGGTCCTCATCGCCGCCTCCGGCTTCCTGCTGGGCTTTCTGCGCGGAGTCGCCGGACTGGTGCTGGCGCTGGTGCTGTACTGCCTTTTCTACCTTGCAATAGCCGCCCTGCACAAGATCCGCAGGCAAGAGCGTCCATCGGAGAGCTATCCATTCGCGCCATTTCTTGCAGTGGGCTTCTTTACCGCATATTTCATCTAAAACAAAGGAGGACTTGCTCCATGAGTATTTTCAAAAACCGCACGGTCATCGGCGTCATCTGCATTCTGCTGGCGCTGGTGATCTGCTTCGGCATCACGCCGCTGTTCAATCAGAGCATCAGCCAGAAGGCGGAGATCGTCCGCGTCACAAAGGACATTCACGCCGGCGAACTCATCACCAAAGACATGGTCACCACGGCCGAGGTCGGCTCCTACAATCTCCCCTCCGGCCTTATGACCGCGAAAGACAATGTAGTGGGCAAATACGCCAAGGCGGATCTTGCCGTTGGCGATTATATTCTCGCCGCCAAGCTCTCGGACGCGTCTGCCGCCGAGAATGCGTATCTCTATAATCTGGATGGCACGAAGCAGGCCATCTCCGTCACCATCAAGAGCTTCGCCACAGGACTGTCCGGCAAGCTCCAGAGCGGCGACATCGTATCGGTCATTGTGGCAGACTATCCGGAGGACGGCGAAACCACCATCCCCGCCGAGCTGCAGTACGTGGAGATCATCTCTGTTACCGCCAGCACCGGCTATGACGCCAATACCGGTGAAGCAAAGGGTGACGAGAAGGAGCTGCCCTCTACCGTGACCTTCCTCGTTCTGCCGGAGCAGGCCAAGGTGCTGGCGGAGCTGGAACAGATCGCCAAGCTCCATTTAGCGCTCGTCTACCGCGGCACAACAGATGGCGCAAGGCAGTTCATTGAGGCGCAGGACGCGCTCATTGAGGAGCTGTACGCAGAGCCGGAGGAAGATCCCATTGAGGAGGGCGAAGCTGCCGATCCCGCCGCAGCCACACCGGAGAGTGAGGTGACAGGATGAATTTCAGAAAGGCCAGCATCTTTCAGCGCGACACAGAGAAGCCGGAGGAGCAGAATGACAGCGGCGGTATGCTGGCGGTCTGGGGCAGCCCCGGCAGCGGAAAGACAATAACGGCGGTGAAAATCGCAAAAATGCTCTCCGCCAGGAAGAAAAATGTCATCCTTCTGCTCTGTGACATGGCCGCACCCATGCTGCCGTGCATCTGTCCCGCGGACGCTCTGGAGAGCAATGGCTCTCTTGCCGGCGTCCTGGCAGCCGCCCGTATCAGCGAGAACCTCATCAAGCATAACCTTGTCACCTTTAAGCGCAACAGCTGCCTTGCGGTATTGGGGCTGCTCGAACGGCAGAACGAGTACAGCACCCCGCCCTTTACGCAGAAGCAGGTGGTAGAGCTGCTGGACGGCCTGCGTCAGATCGCGCCCTATGTCATCGTGGACTGCGGCAGCTACATTGCCAACGACATCCTCTCCGCCGTTTCGCTGATGGAGGCGGACAGTATCCTGCGCCTTGCCAACTGCGACCCCAAAAGCGTCAACTACTTTGCAAGTCAGCTCCCTCTGCTGGACGGGCCCGAGTGGGACATGGACAAGCAGTATAAGGTGGCATCCAATGTGAAGCCCTATCAGGCGGCGGACCACATCGGCAAGGTGCTGGGCGACACGACCTTCGTGCTGCCCTATTCGCAGGAGCTGGAGGAGCAGTATCTGGCGGGCAACCTGCTTGCCGACCTCACCCTCAAGGACAGCCGCCCCTTCCGCAAAGAGTTAGAGCGTATCATTGCGGAGGTGTTTTAATATGGCTCTTGGCGAAAAGCGAAACGGCTCGGTCTTTGCCACAGCTGCGCAGCGGCGGGATGCGGCGGAATATCAGGTCACCTCGGAGCCGGAGGTCGTCCCCGTAGTGGTGGACGACACGTCGCAGCGGACTCTGAACACCGATATTGGCACGATTAGGCGGGCGCACAACCTGTTCTTTACCCCGTCGGCAGAGGGCAGGGACTTCAATTCCGTGCTGCAGGAGGTGCAGGAGTACATCTCTGGTGCCTACGCCGCACTCATCACCGAAGGCGGCGAGGACTCCAAGGAACAGCTCATGCGCTATATCACCAAGTACCTGCAGGACCGGCGTATCGCCGTAGCAGGCATGACGCAGACGGAGCTGGTGGACGCCATCTATTCCGAGATGGCGGAGTTCGGCTTCCTGACCCGCTATATCTACGCCGACGGCATTGAGGAGATCAACATCAACTCGTGGCGGGATATCGAGGTGCAGTATTCGGACGGTCGAAGCGAAAAGCTCACGGAACACTTCGATTCGCCGGAACACGCCCTCGCCGTCATCCGGCGAATGCTCCACGCCTCCGGCATGGTGCTGGACAACGCCAGCCCTCTGGTCACGGGACACCTGACCCGCAACACCCGTATTGCCGCTATGAAGTCCCCTGTGGTGGATGAGGATGTGGGCGTTGCCGCCTCCATCCGAATTGTCAACCGCCACAATCTCAGCCGTGAGGATCTGCTGCGCAGCGGCACAGCCACAGCGGAAATGCTGGACTGGCTTTCCGTATTTTTACGCTATGGGATCTCCATCTGCGTGGCGGGAGCCACCTCCTCCGGCAAGACCACGGCGGCAGGCTGGCTGCTGACCACCATACCCGACAGCAAACGCATCTTCACCATTGAGAATGGCTCCCGTGAGCTGGAGCTGGTGCGGGAGGAAAATGGAAAGGTGGTCAACTCGGTGGTCCACACTCTGACTCGCGACAGCGAGAATGAGCGACAGCGGATCGATCAGATCGCGCTGGTGGATATCTGCCTGCGCTTCAACCCGGACATCCTGGTGGTGGGTGAGATGCGCGGCGCCGAGGCCAATGCCGCGCAGGAGGCCGCCCGCGTGGGCGTGGCGGTGCTGACCACCATCCACTCCAACTCCTGCGAGGCGACCTACCGCCGCATGGTGTCCCTGTGCAAACGAGCCGTGGATATGTCGGACGAAACGCTTCTCAGCTATGTGACAGAGGCGTATCCCATCGTGGTCTTCTGCAAGCAGCTGGAGAATAAGCAACGCCGCATGATGGAGATCATGGAGTGTGAGATCCTTCCCAATGGGGATCGCCGCTACAACACGCTGTTCCGCTATGTCATCACGGAGAATCACATGGAGGACGGCAAATTCGTCATCGAAGGACATCACACGCAGGTGAACGAGATCTCCGTGAGTCTGCGCAAACGCCTGCTGGAAAACGGTATGCCCAACGAGGAGCTGCAGGCTCTTTTGAAACCCAAGAAGGAGGTGAACGCCACTTGACAGCCCTGCTGCTGACTGCGTGCGTCGGCATGATCACCGGCGCATTTCTTATCTTCCGTATCTCGCCCATGGACTTCACGCTGGGTGTGTTCCGCCGGTTGACCAGCGGCCCCAAAAGCATCCGGGATGACATCAATGAGACGACCCAGCGCAAAAAGCCCGGTCTCTTCCGCCGCGAGATATCGGAAGCGCAGACGGTCCTGCAAGCCACCGGCAAGGAGGATCGCTTTCCCGTGCTTTGCGCGGCATCCCTGCTGCTCTTTGCCGTGGGTGCGGGCATCGCCATCATCATGAATAACCTCTTGCTGGTGCCGGTGCTGGCGGCCGGCATGATGTTCCTGCCCTTTTGGTACATCAAGCTCACGGCCGGACACTACAAGAAAGACATCGCCGCCGAGTTGGAAACAGCACTTTCTATCATCACCACGGCTTACCTCCGCAGTGAGGATCTGCAGACCGCCGTGGAGGAGAACATCAACTACCTGAACCCACCCGTGCATGGCGTGTTCCGCAGCTTCCTCACCCGCATCAAGCACATCGACCCGGATATGAATGCGGCGTTGGCGGAGCTGAAGTCTGCTATCGATAATGAGGTATGGCGGGAGTGGTGTGAGGCACT
>OGLX01001383.1_pt1 | contig 12293 bp, 10 predicted proteins | sample 1572821 | NCBI WGS metagenome assembly OGLX01 (sample SAMEA2581908, study PRJEB24529) | metagenome | biome: Human gut stool | place: China | collected 2011 | reverse complement strand
CTGCTAACCTCCGAAGAAGTCGGCATTTGTTTGTATCTGTTCAGAACGAGCTTCCAAATTATAGTTTAAAGTCAAACAAACTTGACGGTTCGTTTTTCTTCTACCCAAGAACGATTATTCATCGTTCTCGCTTCTTGTACTACTTCTGTCTTATGTAAATCTTTTCAAAGAACTCTTTCTTTTTATTCGCTTCCTGTTTCGCTCTTCAACCTCTCGTTTTGCTTGAGGTTTCGTTCGTTCTCGAAAGCGGATGCAAAGGTATAGCTTTTTTGCAAACCTCCAAAACTTTTGCAGGAAAAAGTTGGATTTTTAGCTTGATTTTAACAGAAGTTCACAATTAAAGCACATAATTGTGGGCGTACACATTATAATATTATACGCGAGTGAGAGAAAATAGTAGCGGACGGAATCTGATCGGACGGCGAACGCCACCAAAGGACAAAAGCAGCGATTTTATGGTGTAAAGGGAGGCATAAAGGAGAGATGATATACAAAAAAGGGTGTGTTAGCTGCAATTACTGCGTGCTAACACACCCTTCTAAGCATTCTATCGAGAAGCTGACTCGCTCCACGTAGAATGTGTTTTTATGGTTTAGCGTACAAAAAGGAGCTCGCGATACTTCGGGAGCGTCCAGAGTTCGTCAGCCACGATAAGCTCGAGCTTGTCGATGTGGTAGCGAATCTCGTCCATCTTCGGAGCCACAGTGTCATGGTAAGCGATAGCCTTAAGGTGCTCATCCTCAATGCGGTTAGCCACCTTACGAGCCTCAACCAGCTCCTCTACTCCATTCTCGATGATCTGAGTGCGCTCTGCAATCTCCTCGATAATCTTCTTGTTGCGCGAAGTGAGATTGTCGGCTGTCTCCTTCGGGAAGATGTCGTACATGCTCTGCACGTTCTTAGCCAAACGGCTCTGATAGTGAGTGCAGACAGGGATGATATGGTTCATCGAGAGGTCGCCGAAGACGCGTGCCTCAATCTGAATCTTCTTGGTGTAGGTCTCCCACTTCACCTCGTTGCGAGCCTCAAGCTCCTTGCGTGACATTACGTTCTGGCTCTCGAACATGGTGATTGTCGACTCGTCGAGGTAGCGTTCGAACACCTTCGGGCACGAAGTCTCGCAGTCGAGACCGCGGCGCTTAGCCTCCTCTACCCACTCATCTGAGTAGCCGTTGCCCTCGAAGCGGATTGGCTCGCAGGTGCGGATGTCCTCGCGAACGACGTCGAGAATAGCGCTCACCTTGTCGGAGCCGTTCTCGATGAGAGCGTCTACACGCTGCTTGAACGACTGCAGAGCCTCAGCAACGGCAGTATTGAGCACGATCATTGCCGACGCGCAGTTGGCCTCAGAACCTACGGCGCGGAACTCGAAGCGGTTGCCGGTGAAGGCGAAAGGCGATGTGCGGTTGCGGTCGGTATTGTCGATGAGAAGTTCCGGAATCTCAGGGATATCGAGCTTCAAGCCCAGCTTGCCTGCCACGTCGAAGAGTTCGTCCTTGTCTGAAGCGGCGATATGGTCGAGAATCTCTGTGAGCTGACGTCCGAGGAACGACGACACGATGGCAGGAGGAGCCTCGTGAGCGCCGAGTCGGTGTGCGTTAGTGGCGCTCATGATAGACGCCTTGAGGAGTCCGTTGTGCTTGTATACACCCATGAGTGTCTCTACGATGAAGACGATGAAGCGGAGGTTGTCCTCCGGAGTCTTGCCAGGTCCGTGGAGCAGAACGCCGGTGTCTGTAGAGAGACTCCAGTTCTCGTGCTTGCCCGAGCCATTGATGCCTGCAAACGGCTTCTCGTGAAGCAGAACGCGGAATCCGTGGCGGCGAGCCACCTTCTTCATGAGCGACATGAGAAGCATGTTATGGTCGATGGCGATGTTGGTCTCCTCGAAGATCGGTGCCAACTCGAACTGGTTGGGCGCCACCTCGTTGTGACGAGTCTTGCAAGGGATGCCAAGCTCAAGCGCCTGAATCTCAAGATCCTTCATGAACGCCTGCACACGCTCGGGGATAGCGCCGAAGTAGTGGTCGTCCATCTGCTGGTTCTTAGCCGAGTCGTGGCCCATGAGCGTACGACCGGTGAGCATAAGGTCGGGGCGTGCCGAGTAGAGTCCCTCGTCAACGAGGAAGTACTCCTGCTCCCAACCGAGGTTAGAGATGACCTTCTTCACCTCCGGGTAGAAGTAGTGGCAGACAGCCGTAGCCGCCTCGTTCACGGCATGGAGCGAACGCAGGAGCGGAGCCTTATAGTCGAGCGCCTCGCCGGTGTAAGAGATGAAGATGGTAGGGATACAGAGCGTGTCGTCGATGATGAACACCGGCGATGTAGGGTCCCAAGCCGAATAGCCGCGTGCCTCGAAGGTGTTGCGTATGCCGCCGTTCGGGAACGAACTTGCGTCCGGCTCCTGCTGTACGAGCAGTTTGCCAGAGAACTCCTCTATCATTCCGCCCTTGCCGTCGTGCTCGATGAAGGCGTCATGCTTCTCGGCTGTGCCCTCGGTGAGCGGCTGGAACCAGTGTGTGTAGTGAGTGACGCCGTTCTCGTCTGCCCATTGCTTCATGCCTTTAGCCACAGCGTCGGCTATGGAGCGGTCGAGACGCGCACCGTTGTCGATAACATCGACGAGCTTTTCGTACACTTCGCGTGGAAGATACTTGTACATCTTCGCACGGTTGAACACGTTTTTGCCGAAGAACTCCGACGGACGTTCTATCGGCGTAATCACTTCAACTGGTTTCTTGTTGAAAGCCTCGGCTACAACCTCAAATCTTAAATTTGCCATTGTCTAATTGGGTATTTAGTCGTTATATTGTTTTTATTGTTTCTCGTTGTATGTGTCTGTCACTCGCTTCGCAAGTGTTTAGTGGGTGGAGCGCACCCACTCGCCTATTCTTTGCATCGCCTTCTCGCAGTCTTCGCGTTTTCCGAAGGCAGTGAGGCGCACATAGCCCTCGCCGCTCGGTCCGAAGCCAACGCCCGGTGTGCAGACCACGCCCACGGCATAGAGCATCTGCTCGAAGAATCGCCACGAGTCGATGCCGTGCGGCGTCTTCACCCAGAGATAGGGAGCGTTTCTGCCGCCGAACACCTCGAAGCCCATCTGCGTGAGCGACTCGCACATCAGTTCGGCGTTGCGCATGTAGTAGGCTATCGTCTCGCGCACCTGGCGCTTGCCTTCCGGCGTATAGATTGCAGCGGCGGCGCGCTGCGATATGTAGCTCGTTCCGTTGAACTTTGTCGACTGGCGGCGCTCCCAAAGATGGTTGAGCTGTATGCGCTGCTTGCCGTCGAGCGTCACGGCTGTCACCTCCTTCGGCACTACTGTGTAGCCACAGCGCACGCCGGTGAAGCCTGCCGTCTTCGAGTAGCTGCGGAACTCTATGGCGCATTGCTTTGCGCCGCGTATCTCGTAGATAGAGTGCGGTATGTCGTCGTCCTGGATGTACGCCTCGTAGGCTGCATCGTAGAAGATGAGCGTGTCGTTAGCCAGCGCATACTTCACCCACTTCTTCAGTTCTGCCTTCGGGAGCACGGTTCCCGTAGGGTTGTTCGGGTAGCAGAGGTAAATCATGTCTACGCGATGGTCGGGTATCTGCGGCACGAAGCCGTTCTCAGCGGTGCATGGCAGATAGTTGACGTTGCTCCAGCGACCGTTCTCGAGCACTCCGGCTCTGCCGCACATCACGTTCGAGTCGATATATACGGGGTAAATCGGGTCGGTGACGCCGATGGAGTTGTCCCAGCGCACAATCTCGCCGATGTTTCCCGTGTCGCTTTTTGCTCCGTCGTTGACGAACACTTCGCTCGGGTCGAGATGTATGCCGCGCGGTGCGAAGTCGTTCTTGATTATCGCCTCGCGCAGAAAGTCGTAGCCGTGCTCCGGCCCATAACCGTGGAACGTGTCTGCCGACGCCATCTCGTCTACTGCCTTGTGCATTGCTTCCACCACGGCGGGGCACAGCGGCTGCGTCACGTCGCCTATGCCCAGACTGATGACGCGCATCTGCGGATGCGACACCTTGAAGGCGTTCACCTTCTTGGCTATGTCTGCGAACAGATAGCTGTTCGAGAGTTTCAAGAAATGTTCGTTAACCAATGCCATACTCTCTAAATTTTTATCTTGAAATCCTGAATCGTGATTTTTAAATGTCTATTTCTCCATCAAAGACGAAAGCCGCCGGCCCTGTCATATAGACATGCCCGTCGGCTTCATTCCATTCGATATGTAAGGTGCCACCATCCATAATGATGGCGCTGCGACGCGATGACTTGCCCGCAATCGCTGCCGCCACGGCTGTAGCGCAGGCGCCTGTGCCGCATGCCATAGTGATGCCGCTGCCTCGCTCCCACACTCGTGTGCGTATGGCGCCGTCGGCCTTAATCTCGGCGAACTCAATGTTGCAGCGTTCGGGAAAAGCCGAAGCTATCTCCATCGCGGAACCGTATCGTGCCACGTCGAGCGTGTCGATATCGTCGACGAAGCATACAAAGTGGGGGTTGCCCATCGACACGAACGTGCCGTGGAACGTGCGCGAACCGACGGTAAGCGCATCGCCTGCCGTCTCGTCGTACTGCTCAGGTACGTGGAATGTGGGCGCAAGCATGTCGACCGTTACGCTCTCCACCTTATTATTATGTATTATATTGTCCGAACCGCCGCCAGTGTTTTCGCCGTCGGCGAGATGCAACGTCAGAATCTTTACGCCCGAGAGTGTCTGCAGGCGTATAGTTGTCTTGTCGGTGAGTCGGCGCTCGTAGAGATACTTCGCGATGCAGCGCGACGCGTTGCCGCACATCTTAGCCTCCGACCCGTCGGCGTTGAAGATGCGCATAGAGAAATCGGCGTCAACGCCGCCGTACGGTTTGCCGATAAGCACGAGTCCGTCGCTGCCGATGCCTGTATGGCGGTTGCTCCATGCGATGGCAGCCGCAGACGGGTCGGGCACATCGTACTTCTGCGTGTCAACGTAGATATAGTCGTTGCCTGCACCGTGCATCTTTGTGAATCTTATCGACTTTCTCATTCTTCTTATCCTTTTACCTTAAAGCGAAGCCTTGAAACAGCTCCTATTATTATTACGACTGCAAAATTACAACTATTTGCGCAAATACAAATGAATTGGCGGAGCATTTTCGTAATAATTAGCACAAAGTTTCAAATTGAAAGCACTTTTATTAAAAATGCTTTCAATTTGAGAATTATCAACGCCTTTCGGGCGTTTCTGGTTACAATCTATTACAACAGCGCCTTTATTTCTGCGTCGAGATCCTTTATCTGTGCGTCGCGCTTCACAACGTTGCAGTTGCGGTCGAGCAGGAAGAACGTTGGCACCTGCTGCACGTTGTAGAGTCGGAGCACCTGCTGCGAGTCTTCGTCCATGCGTGTGCACAACCACGGCAGGGCTGCGGTCTGCGTCTTCCAGAAGTGTTCGTCCTCGTCGAGGCTCACCTGATAGATTTCGAAGCCCTGAGCGTGATACTTGTTGTAGAGTTCGCGGAGCATCATTATGCGCTTCATCGACTCGCCGGTGGCGAAGACGTGGAAGTCGAGCATCACCACCTTGCCCTTCAGCGACGAGAGGCTGCGCTGTGCGCCGCGGTTGTCGGTGAGCGCAAAGTCGAGCACGCCGCTTGTGTTTAGCTTTGCGGGATCGAGCGTCGCCTCAGCCTTGCTGCGCAGCATGCGCACCTCCTTCATGCCTTCGATGGCGATGTTGTGAAGGTTGGCGCCGCGCTCGGCGTTGGGATAGAACGCATCCCAGCTGGTAGCCACTGCTGCGAAGACGCGAACGTCCTGCTCGGATGTGCGCGGATTGAAGATTAGCATGGGCTGACCGCCTGCATAGAGCGTCTGGAAGAGTGCGAAGTATGACGAAGCCTTCATCGGCGCCTTGAAGATGTAGCGGGTCTTTACGTCGGTCTTGTATGCCTCAACTACCTTCTGCACGCTGTCTGCCACGGCGTCGGCGCCGAGCAGCGGATTGCGAGCGATGTTGTTGACGCTCTGCTGAAGCTGCATCTGCATGAGAGCAAGTTCCTTGATGCGCGAGCAGTCGTCCGATCCGCTCACCTCGTAGTCGGTTGCCATTGCGGGATATTTCGCCTTCACGGTTACGGTCTCCGTAGAGTCGATGGCTACATTTATGATTTGTCCGGCGATACGCAGTCGGTAGAACTCAGGGGCTGTGACTGCCTTGCCGTCGAAGGCGAACGCGCCGTCGGCAGAGAGCTTCACGGAGTCGACTGTCTGAACGCCGTTCAGACCCATATTCTCGAAGTAGAGCACGGAGTCGGCAGCGTTCTCAATGGAGCCTTCTACGTGGAACTTGCGCTCGTTGCACGAAGCGAAACCGAGCGCTGTAAGTGCTGCGAAGGTGAATGCAGCAATCTTTTTAGTCATTATATTCATCGTCGTTTTTCTTGTTTGCTTGTTTTAACATGCAAACTTACGCATTATTTTCGGGAAAAAGGCAGAAAGAAGTGAATTATTAACAATCGACCGGGTGCTGCGGAGGCCGGAGACCTCCGCTACTTATGCGTTTTAGAAGCTCTGCAGCCACGCCTTCAGGTCGAGCAGCATCTCGATATGGTAGCGGAAGCTGGTGCGCAAGCCGTAGCCGTGACCGCCGCTGGGATAAACGTGGAGCGATGCGGGCACGTCGTGGCGGTAGAGTTCGGCGTAGTAGTTGACGCCGTTCATGGGCTGCACCACGTGGTCGTCGTCGGAGAGGGCGATGAAGGCGCGCGGCGTGACGCGTGTCACCTGCATGTCAGTGCAGTACTTCTGCTCGTCCTTCTTGCGTGCGTGCTCGCCGAGCAGGTTCTTGCGCGAGCCCTGATGGCAGTAGCCGTCGAGCATGGTTATGACGGGATAGAAGAGTATCTGGAAGTTGGGCTTGGCGTCGTCCTTTGAGAGTGTGGCGACGGTAGAAGCGAGGTGTCCGCCGGCAGAGAATCCCATGATACCTACGTTGTCGGTGTCGATATGCCATGCCTGTGCGTTGCGGCGCACAAGGCGCAGGGCTTCCTCAGCGTCGCTCACGGGCACCTTAGGGTTGCCGGCTGGCATGCGGTAGTGGAGCACGATGGCGGCAATGCCCTGGTCGTTGAAGAACGGTGCCCAGTCGGTGCCTTCGTGTCCCATAGCCAGATGCTCGTAGCCTCCGCCGGGGCAGATCACTACGGCGCGACCCGTGGCATGCTTCTTCTCGGGCAGGTACACCTTCACGTATGCGGTGTCGCCCAAACTATTGTTGTTGGGGGCTTTCTTCTGCCAGAGCTGCACGTCGAACGTGCGCTGAGCGAGCACCGGAGCGGCGAGAACGAGGCAGAACACAGTGAGTATTACGGACTTGAGCACGACCATAGAGCCGCGCATAGGGTATGCGAAGTATTTCATTTCTGTTACAAAGATTGGTTTTTAGAATATTTATTTGCAAAGGTAACACTTTTTTTGTAATATTGCAGTGCAAAAAAGCGCTTTGTAATAATTAATTAACATTATAGAAATGCATCCATTAGAGAAGTTCGAGTACTGCCCGCGCTGCGGCAGTCATCATTTTGTAGAGAACGGTGCGAGAAGTAGGAAATGCGAGAACTGCGGTTTCGAGTATTTCATGAATCCGAGTGCAGCCAACGTGGCTATCATACGCAACAGCAAGGGCGAGATTCTCATCACGCTGCGCAAGCAGGAGCCGGCAAAGGGCACGCTCGACCTGCCTGGCGGCTTCACCGAGATTGGCGAGACGTCAGAGGAGGGTGTTGTGCGCGAGGTGATGGAGGAGACGAACCTCAAGGTGACGGCAGTTCGCTACCTTTTCTCGCTGCCTAACGTATATCGCTATAGCGGCATCGAACTGCCTACGCTCGACATGTTCTACGAGTGCGACGTGGAAGACGAGTCGGTGCTCGCCGCCAACGACGACGCTGCGGAGTGCATGTGGATAAAGCCCGAGGATATACACACCGAGCAGTTCGGCCTGCGCTCTGTACGCTGGGGACTGGTGAAGTATCTTGAACGACAGAAGTAACGTGGGGTTCTCTCTTTCTGCTGAGATATACTCCCACAGATTTCACGGATTTTCACGGATGCTAACTTTAGGGGGTGCACTTGTCTCAAGTGCACCAACGTAGCAAGAGGTATATCAACATTGCTCGGTTGGTGCACTTGAGACAAGTGCACCCCCTATAGTTACCAATCCTTATATGGGTGTACGAGCAGCTGCGAGTTGTAGTAGCGGCGGTCGCCCGTCACTTCCTCGCCGATGAAACTGGGCTTTGCGAACGGCTCGTCCTCGGAGCCAAGCTCCACCTCGGCAACTACGAGTCCGGTGTTGTCGCCGAAGAACTCGTCGACCTCGAACGTGTGGCGCCCGTCGGGCGACTTCACGAGCCAGCGGCACTTGTCTATCACTCCGCCGCGGCAGAGCTCGAAGAGGTGCTCCGCCTCGTCGTTCGTTATCTCCTTCTCGAACTCGTAGCGCGAGAGTCCGGCACGGTCGCTGTGACTCTTGATAGTGAGCCAGGAGCGGTCGTCGCGGGTACGGACACGCACGGTAGCCGTCTGGCAGGGCATGTATCCCTGCTTGATACGGCTATGAGAAAAGGCAGCCGACTTGTAGTCGCTGCCTTCACGTATAAGGAACTTACGTTCTATTTCTAATCCACTCATATCTTGTTTCTTATTAAGACTGTGTAAAGGTCCAAATCATGTACGCTATCGTAAGTCCGACGAGCGTCCAGATGATTCCTTTCACTACTTTCTTTGCTTTCTTCTCTTGTTCTGCCGCATACTTTGCGCGGCGCACATTACTTTTCTGGCTCATAGTTATTTGATTTTTTGATTGTTTATTCTTTAAGTCCAATAAGCCTAGTCCTCTAGAAAACCTAGAAAGACCTAGCATCCCTAGAAAACCTATCCCCATAGAAAAACCCAGAAGCCCTCTTACTCCTCCTCGCTCACGGGGAACTCCATGAGATACGCCTTGATGAACCCGTCTATCTTGCCGTCCATCACGCCGTCGACGTCGGTGGTCTGATAGTTGGTGCGGTGGTCCTTCACGCGGCGGTCGTCGAAGACGTAGCTGCGTATCTGGCTACCCCACTCTATCTTCTTCTTGCCCGCCTCAATCTTCGCCTGCGCTTCGAGACGCTTCTTCATGGCGCGGTCGTAGAGCTGCGACTTGAGGAGTCGCATGGCGTTGTTGCGGTTCTCGAGCTGCTTGCGGCTCTCGGTGTTCTCGATGAGGATTTCCTCCTCCTCGCCCGTGTCGGGGTCGGTATACTGATAGCGGAGGCGTACGCCCGTCTCCACCTTGTTCACGTTCTGACCGCCTGCTCCGCCCGAGCGGAAGAGGTCCCAGCTAATCTTCGACGGGTCGACATACACCTCGATGGTATCGTCGACGAGCGGCGACACGAACACCGAAGCGAACGACGTCATGCGCTTACCCTGCGCGTTGAACGGCGACACACGCACAAGGCGATGCACTCCGTTCTCGCTCTTGAGGAAGCCGTAGGCGTACTCGCCGCCCTCTATCTCCATCGTGACGCTCTTGATGCCTGCCTCGTCGCCCTCCTGAAGGTTGCTTATCGTCACCTTGTGACCGTGAGCCTCTGCCCAGCGCATGTACATACGCATGAGCATCTGCGCCCAGTCCTGGCTCTCGGTGCCGCCGGCGCCGGAGTTTATCTTCATCACGCAGTCCATAGGGTCTTCCTTCTGGCGCAGCATGTTCTTCAGCTCGAGGTCTTCGATGGCAGAGATAGCCTTCGAGTAGTCGTCGTCTACCTCCTCTTCGGTTACGAGTTCGTCTTTATGGAAGTCGAAGGCGAGCTGCAGCTCGTCGGCGAGCTGGCGCACGTGGGCGTAGCCCTTTATCCAGCGCTCCAGCGTCTTCACCTTCTTCATCTGCTCCTCAGCGCGCTTAGGGTCTTCCCAGAAGTCGGGCGCCTGCGTACGGAGCTGTTCTTCTTCAAATTCTACTTTCTTCTGGTCGATATTAAGATAGCGCTTGAGGGCATCTGCACGCTCAAGCACATCCTTCAGTTGGTCGGAAGTGATCATCTATATTTCTATAATTAGAAAAGTTGAGGTGTTGTGATGTTGAGGTGTTGACATTTGTCACCATATCAACATCACAACACATCAACTTTATTCTTCATACATTTTGTCTATTTCCTGCTTGTAGTTCTTGTACACCACCGGTCGGCGTATCTTCAGCGTATTGGTGAGTTCGCCCGACTCCATCGAGAAGTGGTGCGGAATGAGCGTGATGCGCTTCACCTGCTCGTAGTGGGCGAGCTGCTGCTGTAGAGTCTTGATACGGTCAAGAATCATCTTGTTCACCTTCGGGTTGGCGCAGAGGTCTTCGCGCGAGCTGAACTCGATGCCATGCTCCTTAGCCCAGTCTTCTACGAGGCGGAACTCGGGCACGATGAGCGCCGAGACGAACTTGCGCTCGTTGGCGATTACTGCCACCTGGTCGATATACTTGTCGACGAGGATGAGCGACTCTACGAGCTGCGGCGCGATATACTTGCCGTTGGAGGTCTTGAAGAGATCCTTGATGCGGTCTGTGAGGAAGAGTTCGCCGTCCTTTATGTAGCCTGCGTCGCCGGTGCGGAAGAAGCCGTCCTCGGTGAACGCATCCTTGTTGGCTGCGTCGCGGTGATAATAGCCCTTTGTGATAGTCGGACCCTTGAGCAGCACTTCGTCGTCATCGCCGATCTTCACCTCAATGCTTCCAATAGGACGTCCTACGGAGCCTATAGTGCAAGGCTTGTTGTCGCGGTCGCAAGATACTGTGGCGAGACTCTCGGTGAGTCCGTAGCCTACAACCATGTTGATGCCGACAGAGTGAACAAAGCGCTCCACTTCGGGCGACACGCGGGCGCCGGCTGTCGGGAAGAGGTTGCTGTTCTCCAAGCCTATCTGCTTGCGCACGAGGCTGAGTATCATCTTGTCGAGGAGCTTGTACTCCATAGCGAGCCAGGGCGAAGGACACTTGCAACGCATCTTACATTCTACATTGTAGCGGCGTCCCACTTCGAGTGCATGGCGGAACATCTTCTGCTGAAGCGAGCTCGAGCGTTCTATCTTCTCCTTCACTGCCTGATATACCTTCTCCCAGAAACGGGGCACGGAACACATACATGTAGGATGGGTCTCGCGCATCGACTGCTGTATCTCGTGCGGGTCGGTATTAATAATAATATGTGATCCCTCTGAGAAGCTCAGGTATGAGAAGCCACGCTCAAAGATGTGCGTGATGGGGAGGAACTGTATAATACGGTCGTTCTCGCCGACTTTCACCACGGCATCGTTGGCAGCGAGCGCAGCGTCGTACTGGCCGTAGGTGAGCATTACGCCCTTCGAGTCGCCGGTGGTGCCGGATGTGTAGAGTATGTTGCAGAGGTCGTCCATCGACGCCTCCTTATAGAGCTGCTCCACCTCCGACTGGCGCGGCAGTCCTTCGCCGTGCTTCAGGAAGTCGTCGAAGTATAGCGCTGCGGGGTCGTGCGTAGAGATGCGCACCGAACGGTCGAACACGATGATGCGCTCGAGCGTGTTGCAGAGCGCAAAGATGCGGTGCGCCTTGTCGTACTGCTCCTGCTCGCCTACAAAGATGAAGCGCACCTGAGCGTCGTTAATCATATATTGTATCTGCTGCTCGGATGCTGTAGCATAGAACGGGATAGATACAAGCTTCACGCCATAGGCACCGAAGTCGGTAACGAGATACTGAAGACAGTTCTGCGAGAACACAGCAATCTTGTCGTGGGGCTTCGCACCGAGATTGAGAAGGGCGTTGCTCGCCTGCTTCACCAACTGCGAGAAGCGGTTGTAACTGATCTTCTTCCATACTGAAGAGCCAAAGTCTTTATAGGTGAACGCAGCGCGTTCGCCATACTTTGCCGCCAACTTATGGGCGATTACCGAGAGATGACATCTTGTTTGCATAAGCTTTGTTTTAGCAAGACTGCAGCGTGCAGCCTATATGATTATGCAAAAATACGCTAAAAATAGGAAAGAACAAAAAAAACGATAATATATTTTTCGCAAAACAAGAAACGCCGTAAGGTAATACGGAAGAATGTAGCGGAAATATCGAATAATAAATAAAAAAGCGATGTTGTCCGGTAAAACTAATAATGTGGCCAAAGACGGGCTGAAAGCCCAACAATCACATAGCCCAGGGCAACGCCCTGGGTAAACATTATACCACACATCTCCATTCGCCCTGTAAGGGCAAAAGCCTAATTATTAAGCTGTTGCCCTTACAGGGCGCACT
>OGLX01001381.1_pt1 | contig 12303 bp, 8 predicted proteins | sample 1572821 | NCBI WGS metagenome assembly OGLX01 (sample SAMEA2581908, study PRJEB24529) | metagenome | biome: Human gut stool | place: China | collected 2011 | reverse complement strand
GAAGGTGTGGGAGATTTATATGTGGCGTCAATCGAATAGGTGATATTGTCGGCCCCCTCGATCTCCGAACAGAGGAAATCAAAGAGAGCATCCGTCTCGCTGTTGATGCCGCCGGACAACTGGATCTGCTTGACCATCTGATCGGCTGCATGGTCAAGCTCCTGTTTTGTAGAGATAATGCCGAACAAGTCGATGATAAAGGCCAGCAAAACAACGGCAATGAAGATAAACACCACCGTGGAAAAGTAGTTGGCCTCGCCCCGCTCATTTTTTAATGCACTGCGGAGCTTTTGCAGTATGCTATGGATAAAAACCACCACCTTTACTCAGAAATAAAAACAGCCGCTCCCGGCCGGAGCGGCTGCATTACAAATTTTTGACTGTACCAAGTATAACAGATATGGATTTACGGCTCAAGGGCAAGGCTGTGCCAATGCAAGGACAATCCTGTGCCAATTACAGCAGCGATTCCACCAGTTGATAAATATCGGTGAATGGATTGACGGCGATTCCAAACGGTTTGCTGCTGCCATTTTGAAGATGATATTGCTCTACACGCTTGGCATTCTGGAGAGCATTGGTTGTATGAGCAGACAACTGGGAATACACATCGCCGGTTTTCTCATAATCCGGAAGGTAAGTGGTCAAGGCATTCTTTACTGCAGGATAATCCTTGAAAAACTTAGTGGTGTACTGAAAGTGAAGCAGATACCAAAATTCAAAACAAGGATTAGAGAGCGCAATATGAATGCCCTTTGCATCAGCCATTTTCTGTGCTTTGGAGAGCAATTTGTCTTTGGCCGCGATAGGATCAGGGGTATTATAGTTCACATCACCGTCTGCAACGACCCATACAGCATCGCCATTGGATACAGAAAGCTGATTTTTGCTTTGGTATTCCACAGCTTTCCGAATCAGAGCGAGGTAATCGGTTTCGCCCCCTTTGGTGTGGCTGCCGACCACGCGAATATCAATGTTGGTCTGGCGGCTGCGATAATGTTCAAAATACTTTGGCTCGGTTTGCGAGCCCTCCGTCACAATCAGAATGACGGGTTTTAATTTCCTGCGTCGCTGTCCACGCTTTTCAATCTGTCCCCGTGCCATTTTACAGCCCTCCCTTGATAAAAGGAATTGCACCAAAACGGCCGATCAAATATCCCTTTTCTACTTTGGTGTCCTTGCGAATGGAAAAATCATAAAGGGAGAACAAGTCTGTGGCTGCGGTCTGCTCATCTTTTTCTGTAAACCAAATCTGATCTCTTCTCAAGAAATCCAAATCAAGAAGGTTGGTGCTGTGTGATGTGAAGATCAACTGAGCACCCTTGGGATTAAATTCTGTGCTGTCGAAAAGGGACACCAGATGCTTGGTCAGAAGTGGATGGAGGTGTGCGTCCATTTCATCAGCCACAAGAAGCGTCCCCAGGTCTAAAGCCTTTTTCACAACACCGATCAGCTTGAAATAACTGTTGGTGCCGTCAGATTCCTCTGCCATATTCAAGGCATAGGAACACGCATTTCCGTTGGCGTCATGTACCGTATGAATGGCATCAATATTTGCAAAAATGTCACTGCGTTGAGAAGGCGCAGGGTCTGAATCGCGCATTTGGAGCGCCTGTATTCCCAAATCTGCAACACGCAGCATAGATGCGATTACACGCCGGTAGTCGTCATTTTTCAACTGCTCTGCTTCAATTCCATAGGCATCCGCCACGGAATTCTTCGTGATGATTTGACAGGAGGCAAACCACTCCAGGACAGGGATCACTTTGGCGTAACTCCAGTTTGATGCAACCGACAGGTAGAGCTTGTTCGCAGAGGTGCGCTCCTTGAGCGTGTTTTGCTCATCTATATCCACCGTAAAACGAAAATCTTTGGTGTTTTTTCGCTCAAAAATAAGCGCCTTTCTACCATTCGGATAGTAATATAGGTATTCTTCTGTAACAGCACTATCTGTTACAGAAAAGCCATACGCATATCGAACGCCTTCTGTGGTAAAGATGACCTCAAAACTACTGGGGCGAGCAGGTGTTTCAGGATCGAACTTAAATGGTGAACGCGCAATCGTTTTATGGAGGTGCTGGGTATGAGAAGTCAGCACATAGTTTACCATAAACCAGAATGCGTTCAAGACATTAGACTTCCCAGAAGCATTGGCTCCATAGATAACAGCGGATTTCAGATAGTTTTTGTTTCCATCTGCGATGAGATGCTCTGGATGCTCATTGTCCCTACTGGACAGCAGGGATAAGACAACTTTATCTTTGATAGACAGATAGTTCTCTACACTAAATTGAATCAGCATAAACAACCTCCTAATCCAGTGTTTTTATATATTATATCCCGTATTTTGTGAAAAATCAACGCAAACGGAAAATAAAATTAAAAATAGAGAGGGTTGGAAGGATGTATATGCGTTAGGATTGAAATAATAAAATAACCGCCCGAGAAGCAGTTATTTGATACTTCCCAGGCGGTTTTCGGTTTACAGATTCTGCCGGATGATCCGGGTGATGATTCCAAGAGCGATGCCGCGCTCCACATCCAAATGGGTGACGGCAAAGGATACATCATCCTTCTTTCCGGGCATCCGGTAGTCATAACAGGAATGAGCTACCGCATTGACGCCATTGGCAAGCCGGACATAAACCACACCCTTGTGTACATCGGTCACTTTTCCGGCGTATTTACCCTGGATTCGGCACTTCTGGAGATTGTCCCGGTCGGTATTTTCAGATGTGCTCTTGATGTCGGCACGGATTCCGAGGTCTTCAAGGCTGTTGCGCCGCACATTGAGAATGCGGACCCGCACTTCATAGCACACGGAGAAACGCTCGTGGATCCAGTCCCAAGCCAAATCACGGGCCAGAATTGAGGTTTCAACGCCGAATACCTCGACGCGGATGACCTTCTCCGCAACAGCGATGACCCGGGCCTGAACAATACGCCCCTCGTAGATGCGGTACTTCCCCTCGGCGTCCAAATCGAAATAAAAGGTCTGGCGCTTCCGCATCATAGCTTCACGGCGGCTTGCGACAACGCTGCGGGTCTTGGAGTCGATGCCGCGTACCACAAAGTCAATGTCCGCCCCCAGCATATTCCCCAAAATCTTGTTTTGACGCAGCATCAGGTCGGCATACTCCTGGCCGGAAGGGCTGCGGCCCAGATTGATCATCATCTCCTTGATGGGGATAATGATGCGGAATCCCTTGTAATCCACTACGGCCACAGTTTTGCGGTTGTCCAGCTGCTCAATGCCGCCCAGCTGACCTGTGAGGATGCGGCGGGTGCGGTAGGCGTTGTGGATCTCGTGCCAAATGACATCCTCGCGGTCTTCCTGTGTTTCCACCTCTTCACGACTGCGGATGGTCAGGATAGAGGTGTCACTGCGGTGTGTTACGGCGGTCCGGCGCAGAGCAGACGCAGTATCTACCGGCGCCTCCTCTTGGGGAGCGGTATCCTCTGAAATGGGTGTTTCTCCCTCATCAGGCGGCGCCGTATTCTCAACAGAGGCGGAAGATTCCACAGCCTGCTCTTCAGCAGCCGGAGCCTCCGCAGAGTCCTCATTCTCGCCATGTACGGGAGCTTCCACAGGCGCCGCCTTTTTCCGCCGGGGTGCCCGCTTGGGCTTGGGGGGAGCCGGCTCCCCAGCAGTTTCGGAAACCGTCTCCGCCGGGGTGTCATCTGCACCTTCAGCAGACAAATTGGAAGGAGTCTCTTCCTCACCGGCCGCCGATCCGGCAGGCTCATCCGAATCGGAAGGGGCGCCAGAGGCCGTGCCGTCACCCTCGGGGGCAGCTTCATCAGACGCCTCCGTTTCCATAAACTCAAGGGGAGGGTCAGAGCCTTCCAAAGTGGCGTCGCCATCAGGTTGATCCGTAGAGGCGCTGTCATTGGTCTGACCCATAGAGGCCAGCAGCGCACTCAAATCGTCACTGTCAGGCGGCGCCGCCGCATCAGCCGGGGGGCCGGCGGAAGAAATGGTACCGTCCGCGGGGGCGGTGTTTTCAGGAACAGGAGTTTCCTGCTCCAGCAATACTTTTTTCTTGGTTGCCATAAAATTAACCTCCTATGTTTTGTATTAAGAAAGGATCGAGTCCTTATCTGTCGTGATGATGCCATTCGGAGCCTCTGCGGTAGGAACGGCTGCGGTCTGCTTGGTGTTGGTAGATGTGCTGGCCGCCTTCGGCTTTTTCTTCACTGGCTTTTTAGGCGCGGGAGCCTGCGGCTTTGGCTGCGCCGCAGAGGGTTTCGGTTGCTCCTGTTCCAGCCTGCGCCATTCGGGGATATGGGCGGATGCCTTGCAGGAACGGAGCTTGGATGCCTCCGGATGTTTGGAATAGTCCATTTTGTCTACCTTGAGAACTTTTTGCCCCCGGATGATGACCAGCGCCTGCTTGATAGGGAGCCGCAGAACTTCGTCCGGGGTGAGGACAGGACGCTTGCCGACACCAGAGGTTTCCCGGTATTCCGGCGTGTAGTTGGAGATACGCCAGGTACCCAGCTGCTTGGATTTGCTGGATACCGACACAGAAGCCAGTCCCGTGCGGGAAGAAATAAACTCCGCCGTCAATTCATCTGTGCAGCCCAGGAACAACTGCGCGTCGCAGTTGCCCAGAATTTCCTGCCAGAGATTGAGAGGATACCGATTCTGCAAGCCCGCCAAGTTCTGAAACACACAGCTCATAGAGATATTTCTTGAACGAATGACGCTTAACCGGCGGGAGAGGTCTGGAATGGTGCCGCAGGCTGTTAATTCTTCACCCAGGACATGCACCGGTACCGGCAGTTTGCCTCCTTCGCAGTTCTTGTCTGCATACCGCACCAGCTTGATGAAGCAGAAGGACAGGAACAGGCTTGCCAGAAAGTCAAAGGTGCTGTCCTGGTCGCTGGTAACAAGGAAGTAGGCGCACCGCTCTTGGCCGGGCAGCTCCAAGTCAATTTCATCCCGGGTGGTGATTTTCTTGATGAGTTCCGACTGGAACACCTGCAGACGGGAGCCGAGGCCGATGATGACGCCGCTACGAACTGTATCGCTGGCCTGCTTATACAAGCTGTATGGCGCTTTGGCCGGATGGGTGGGCGGCAAGTTCTCAAACAGGCTGTCCAAATCGGACTCGCCGCTTAAAGTCAGCAGCCGGTACACCTCTCCGATATTGCGGTTTTGTTCAGCATAACTCTGGTCCACATAGAGGACGAGGGCCTTCAGCAAGTTCATCTCACAGGAATCCCAGAAATGGTCACCCTTGCCGTTGTTGATGGTGTTCTTAATGATGACATCTACAAAAAGCTGCGCCATCAGTTCCTGCCCCTCCACTTCGGAAAGGCAGTTCCAACTGTCCGAGTTTTCCGGATTGACCAAATTGAACACCTTGACACAGTACCCCTGATCCCGCAGATACTCGCTGGATTTTTCGTAGAGCTCACTTTTCGGATCTGAAATAATCAGGGATTCTCCGCGGACCGCCGCCTGAAGGATACGATTCATGCAAAAGGACCGGGTTTTCATGCTGCCGCTGGAGCCATACACAGCCAGATTGCCGTTGATATGGGGATTTTCGGGAATACAGACAGCCTTGTTGTCCAGCATTCCCAGTACAACGCCTTTATGCTTGCGCAGGTCAGGCACCAGATCCAACACACCGGCCATCTCCTTGCGGCTCATCCAGCCGGAAGTACCGTAAGTGCCCTTGGCCGAGTAAATGAAATTCCGGTCAGTATCATATTCGCCGGTATCGCTGTAGCCCATGCGCATGACCATGAGCAGCAAAATTGCCAACAGGCCGATGCAGATCAGGACACCGTACACTCCATAGGGTGGATGAAACACGGAGGCCAGACAGGTAAAAAAATCAGGCGACGCCATCGCCGGAGAAGTTCCGTCTCCGGGGATGCCGCCGCCCTGTTTCCACGCCGCGTAATTGCCAAACAGCTGTGCCAGGAAACCGCCTGCGTATAGAATCGCAAATACGGCGGCCGGCGCTGCTGCCAGGCCTATGATTAGTTTCTTTTTGTTTATGGGAACAACCTCCCCTCGAATTTTGTAAAGTCAATGGTTTGCAGGTGTACCCGGTCACTGCAATAGCGGCGCAGCACATCTGCTTGAAAATCAAAGCAGATCAGCGTACCGGGGCGTTCCATCAGTTCGAGGGCGGTGTTGAAACGCACGATCCGCGGCAGATCGCAGAAGTAACCGAACAGCACCGGCGTTCCATCCGGCTCTGCGGCATCCTGCTCCATGGCCCTGCCGGGATTGCCGGCGTAGAGGCCCTGTGACAGAATGCGGTCAAGTTCCGCGGTTTTCACAGGGTCACACAGTAACGCCAGTATCACCTCCCCCTGATGGTCATTGGTTAGGAAATAAAAGTGGTCGTAGCTGCCGTCCAGCATGAAGTAGTCATGCTTGGCCCCACCGGTACTGGTGAGTATCTGGTAGGCCAGGTCCATGCTGTCCCCCAATACCAGTCCATGTACCTGTTCGACACGGTACTGCTGGGCCAGACGCTGCTGGCATAGAATGTTCCAGAGGAGTGTTTTTACCCGCAGTTCGGATTTGTAGCGCCACTTCATCAGAGCGCTCCCGCTATTGTAGGTCACAAAGATGCCGGTGGGGACCAGCAGCACCCCTGCGAAGCGGGAGCTTCGGATCTGGGTGGCATCAGCCCCCAACTCCTTGACTTCGCGTGAACTGTAAAACGCGGGATATGTTACAGTTTCGCCGCCAAAACCGGTCTGGGCAAAGACCTTCGGCTTTTCATCCGGGTAGAGCAATACCCCGGCATTGCCCATAGTAATATAGGTTTCCGCGAGGCGGTGGAGCCGAAACCTCCGGTTTGCTTCGCTTTTGAGCCGGTTGGTTTCTGCGTCTCCTGTAAGGCAGAATGTAAAACGCTCGGGCCATCCGTCCAGCAGAGCTGACTTGGCTTTGATCCCCAGCCGATAGCCCCGGAGCCGATCCCGGTAGTAGGTGCGCAGCAGTCCGGCCTTTTTGAGCGCAGTCACGACCGCCTCCAAGTAGTAAGGGCTGGCGGGAAGGCGGTTGAGCTGGCTGGTGGGGAACTCTCCCGAAATAGCGGTCAGCGATAAAAGCCGGAACGGAAGCGTATCCGGCTGTGGAAAATAGTTGGTGCTTTTCCCAAGTAGTCACCTCCCTTGAAAGCACAGGATTTTTACCGTAATGACTGAGGACTTCGGTAAAAATGGGCCTCCCCATGAGGGGAAAAAGCCCGGAAAATCGGGCGTTTCAGCCGCTTCGCTGGATGTCGGGCCGGAGAAGGCCCAAAATGGTCAAAAATCCGAGATGGATTGTAGACTCGTTTTATGCTCCGTCAGCCATTGCGGAAAACGCTGCTTCTCCATGATATAGATTTTTGTGCAATCCTGGTCGCCCAGTTCGGCCGTGTTATAGGCATCGCACAACAGGCCGGTATCATCAGCCATCACAAAGGAAGAGAGAAGATCCAGTAATTGCTTTTCCGATAAATTATCGTAATCGCGTATCCGCCTGTCGGGAAGTGCCCGGTCATAGACCTGGGCGAAACAGACAACGCAATCGCGGTAATACGGAAGTGGGTGTTCTCTTGCGTATTGATCAAGGACAAAATAGAGCGGGTCCAACAGGAACTCATCGCTTTGCCGCTGTTTGCGCTTTGGCAGCAAACAGGGCAGCGTCACCTCCAGCACCCTGTCCTCGCAGTTGACAGTGATGCCGTGCGTTGCACCGGCGGATTTGAGATAGTCACCTTTGCGGATGGTTGTGCTGGAATAAATCAGATGCCGCAGCCGGCAGGCAATCCGCTCTGCCCGTAAAGCGGCATCTATGGAAAGTGTTTCATAGTTGTCGGGGTAACGCTGGATGTCAGTGGTGTCCAGCGCGTACAGCGCATTACTCAGACGGGATATATCGTCGAGAATGCTTCCAATGCGGTGGGATATTAGTTTTCGATCCAATCATGTGCCTCCTGCTTTCTTGAAATAATTTGTCTGGCCTTCCTCGTCTACAGTACAAAATCCGGATATGCCCGGACAGTCGATTTGGGCGATTTGCGCCGGAGTATCGACCAGCATGATACGGCGGCTTCCCCCTTTGTTGCCCCGCAGAGCATGGCAGACAAGTGCCTCCTGCCCGGCGGCAATATAAGCAATCTCATATAATTCACCGTCGGCAAAAAACACGAGTTTAACGGGAAAATCAGCCGGAGCGTGGTAATCTACCTGCCGGATGAAGTCCAGCAGGACCCACACTGCCCGGACAAGCGCATGGTCAGTTTTTGGTGTTTGCCCTGCCAGGAAATAACCACCGCCGTCTGTTTGAAAAATGCGGCCCTGCCTCTCCAAATGAGAGAGCAGGGCCTTTGTAGTATCTTCTTTGCCAGGGTGAAAACAAAGAAGCTGGTGTTCACAGAGGCCGGGGTACATCGTCACGATCCGTAGCAAGTCCGTAGCCTCGTTCCCATAGATTTCAGCCCTGGTCTTCATGGGGCTCACCTCCTTTATTAAAGGCGCCAATCAGACGCCTTCAAAGCGCATTGTTAAATAGGAATTGTGGAAAGACGCCATTAGAGCGTCAATCCGGCGTTTTTCGAGAATAGTAGGAAAAAAAGGCGTCTTATAGGCGTATTGGAACTGTCAATGATGCGTTTTCCGGAGATTACAGCAATCCTCTTTATTGGGATTTACAAAATCCCTCCAGAATTGATAGTGTTCCGTTACATCTTCACAGATTGTCTTCTGCGGAATATGGATTTTTTCCACGATCCGCTGCTTTTCTTTCAAAGGAAGATGATGGTAGCCTCCCTGCCGCACGGTATATTTAGAGAAATCAACCCCCCGAAACCACTGCTTAATCCACGAATTGACGCGCAGAAATTCAACCACACACCGCTCAATTCCCAAATCATTCAGCTTGTCGAAATCCATGTATTCCTCGATGATGGGGCTTAATCGGATTGCCACATCATACCCTTCCGCTTGCAGAGCCTGAATTGCGCGGATGCGCTGGCTGGGAGGACTGGCCTTTTCAAATTGTGCATCGTCCAGGCAGGTCACGGTAATTTGAATATGGGCCAGTTCCTTGTCCAAGATCTCTAAATACTCCGGGGCAGCGGGAAGTGCAGACTTCGTGACGATGAGATAGCTTACCCTGCATAGATTCATCTCCTGGATGGTCTGGTAGGTAGTGTGGTACTGGAGTTCACAGGGCTGAAAACAGTCTGTCATGCCTCCAAGCCTGATGATGCTTCCGGATGGGAGACTGCGGATTTTCCGCCGGACCTTTTCAATGTCTGCAACACGAGGATGCGCCGCATCCCATAATCCACGAAAATGAAGCAATGAACGGGCATAGCAGTAGTTACAGTTGTGTTGACAGCCGCAGCCGTAAGTATCTAAACGGGTGTTATATTTGCATTTGTCGCCTTCATTGCCTCCAACTTGCTTAAAGAAACTCTTAAACTCGCTTTATATCACCTCTAAATTCATTGTTTGATTACTTTATTGTCGAATACATTGGACTCACCTCATATAAAATTCTAAATGGTTGCGGAGGACGGTACTGCCCCGCCGTCTGTTGGTAAAGCATCCAACCATGTTCTTTACACTACTCCGCGCAATAAAGGGAGGCGCTTCCGCACCTCCCAGAGAAAATGCCTTTTAAGCGGAATCAGCTTGTTCTTGGCGCTTGCGCTCCAAAAGCTCCCGCAGTTCCCTGCGGTCTGTGGTTATGAGATCTTTTTCCAATGGACTGGCCTTGAACTCCACCATGATATTGTTGTTATTGGTGGAGATCAGACCGCTGCCGCGCTCAAAGTGTGTGACCTCCATCGTTTCTGCGTCAGAGAGATGGAGGGTTTCCTGGACACGCTCCGCTTCGTCATCCTCCAGATTGAGAATGATCTTAGTCTTGCTGTTGTTGATGATGCCTTTCCCGAAACGGCCTTCGTCCAGATTGAAAAAGTCGTTAAGGTCCTGGCTGGCGCAGATCGCTGATCCACCGAAGCCGCGAATCGTCTTGAAAATTTCCAAAACGAAATCACCGGCCAGCCTGGTACCCGTGGCGCCTGCGCCGGAAAGAAGCTGCCAGCACTCGTCAATAAAAATGGCTTTTTCCTCGGTGCGGTCAGCTTTGGCGCGGTCCCAAACGAAATCAAGGGCCACGAACATCCCCACAGTCAGCAAATCACCAGTAAGCGAGGAAATATCCAGTACGGTGTACTTATTATCCAGCCGCACATTGGTCTGCTTGTTAAAGGTACTGGCGGAGCCATTCACCAGACGGTTGAGGATATGGGCCATGCGAGTGGTTTCCGGGGCGGCCTTCAAAATCTCATATAAATCGCCCAGCACCGGCATCTCCCGGTAGTAGCCCGGATTGGCCGGGTCTTCCAATGAGGCGTTGTCATGAGTGATACCTTTGGAATTGTAGGTGCGGATCAGAGCCTCATCCAACAGCTGTCGTTCCTCGTGAGACATATCAGGGATCAACAGACTGAAAAATATGTGGAGTTGCTGGATTTTGGCGGCCAGTTCGGAGAGCTGGATTCCCGGCCCGTCCAGAAGCTCACTGACCGACCGATCCACCTTGCGGATCTCCATCACATTGATGCAGTGCGGGCTGGCCGGGGAAATCTGGATAAACTCCCCGCCTACATTGGCACAGGCACGGTGGAATTCGTGCCCCTTCAACGGTGCAATGATGAAAACGGGAATGTTTTTCCGCCTCATTCTTAACGCCATGAGCTGCATCGTAAAGGTCTTGCCTGCGCCGCTGGTACCCAGGATCGCCATATTGGCGTTCTTGTAAATCGCAGAGTTGAAAATATCCACGATGATGAGGGAACTGTTATATTTGTTGACCCCCAGAAGGATTCCATTGTCATCGCACATCTCAAACGAAGTGAACGGATAGCAGCTGGCCGCGCCTCCAGTCAACAGGTTGCGCTTACCACGCTCGAACAGTCCCTTTTCCATGGAAACCAGCGGGAGGGCAGAACAAAATGCCTGCTCCTCCCGAAAATGGCAGTTGCAGACATCCATATCCTGCGAAAGCAGGAGCTTTTTTATTTCGCTGGCCTTCCACTCCAGGTCCTCCACAGAAGGGGCAGTCACAGTAATCAACAAGTTGAGATAATAGAAATCTTCGTTATTCGCAAGGCCCTCCTTCAGAAAATAGCCGCTCCGAATAGCGCCGTCTATATCATCGAAGTCCGTGTTCGTGTCGCTGGCATCCTTGATTTTTGACCGGTTGATGCGGAGCTGCTGGCCGACCCGCTGAATAATGCGCTCTTTGGGTTGGCGTGAAAGAAACATATCGAGGTCAATGCCATCACCGGCATTGACGATCAAACTCAGCCAGCCCGCGGGCACCTGTGTTTTGTAACCATCTGATGGGACGAGCAGATAAGTATAGTACAGCCCGTCTATGCAGAGATACCGTCCATGGGTGAAGTCGATGCTTTTGGGAGCAGCAAATTCAGCCGCCGGGATGCGGTCAATCTCGCCCTCCCGCCCCTTGTCGAGATACTGTGCCACAATTTCCTGTGCCCGTACCGACAGGGGCTTGACCGCACTTTCATTTCGGCACAACAAATTATAGAAAACATCTACGGTAAATTCGTCCTCGTTTTCGTGGACAACGACCTCGTTGCCGCATTGACGCAGGTAATTGGATGCCGTGTGGACAGCACTTTGGAGAGATTGGATTGCCTCATCTTCCTGTTCGGAGCGCCGGGTATTGGCCCAGGGCTCATACTCGAAAATCAGGAAAAACCGCCGGGTCACAGCTTCCCGGGAGCCGACCTGCTGCACAAAGTTCAGGTAATCCTCCTGCATCAAGCGGCACTGCTCGTTTTCCTCATGGGCCATCTCCTGGCGCACCGTGTCCAGGTGGCGGTTGATGTCCGCACGGCGGGTCAGAACCTTGATTTGGAGCTTGATGGGCGAGATCTTCAGGTACGAAACGAAGGAGTAGATGATATTCCTCTGTTCCCGGGCGCTGCGCAGCATAAAGTTGATGGGGACAACTTCGACCACCTTGACAAAGCGATGGTCTTTGGTATAGATAATGCCGTTCTCCACTTTCTCAATGGGCAGATAATCCGCCACTGGATTGAGGCAGGCGGGCTTCTGCTCCTTGACACGGGCGGGGCGTTTGGGCAGGCGTTCCTTTTCATGGCGCTTTTTTGCGTTCTTTTTTGCCTTATTGCCCTTGGCAGGACGATCCTTTTTAGCATTTTTCTTGGGCCGGAGCTTTTCACGGATTTCATATCCGCGGACTTCATCAAACTCAGCGGGGAAATCTGCTTCACC
>OGLX01001371.1_pt1 | contig 12348 bp, 10 predicted proteins | sample 1572821 | NCBI WGS metagenome assembly OGLX01 (sample SAMEA2581908, study PRJEB24529) | metagenome | biome: Human gut stool | place: China | collected 2011 | reverse complement strand
CTGTTCCTTTTTGATTGCCTTGGTCATTGGTTTCTTTTTTTGACCGGCATCCTGCCACTAAAGTCATCAAAGCCAGACAAAGCAAAAAGATCATGCATAATTTTCTTTTCTTCATCTCTTCCTCCTAGCCTTTATACTTTAATGGAATTCTAAGTGTAAATGTTGTTCCTTCACCAACCTTACTGTATAACTTAATCTCTCCATTATGAAGAGAAACAACGCTCTTTGTGATCGCTAATCCAAGTCCTGTGCCTCCAGTATCTCTTGATCTTGCTTTATCCACGCGATAAAAACGATCAAATACCTGATCCTGGCAATCCTCAGGAATTCCAACACCAGAATCTGCAACTTTCACATAAAAATACTTATGATCTGCATTCAGTGTCACGCGGATCCACCCATCATCTTTGTTATACTTGATACCATTCTCGATCAGATTCGTAAGCCCTAAAGACAACTTCACTTCATCAATCTCTGCTGTTACTGGACGGAAACTTTCAAAGATCAATTCGATATTACGCTGCAGAGCCAATGGTTTTAAACGCTTCATGATAATCTCCAACAATTCATTGATACTTACTGTTGTGATCTGAAGCTGCGCTGCTTTCTTGTCTAGTTTCACCAGAGATAACAGATCTGAAATGATCACGTTCTCACGGTCGATCTCAGCAACGATATCCTGCATGAATTCTCGATATAATTCAGCCGGAACCTGATCTCCCTGCTGAATTAAGGAATCTGCAAGAACTTTCATCGATGTCATTGGTGTCTTTAACTCATGCGATACATTCGATACAAACTCCTGTCTTGAATCTTCCAACGTCTGCATTCTTCCAAGAATCTCATTAAAACGCTGCACAATACTGCGTACTTCTAGAAATCCTGTCTCTTCAATGGATTCATCTTCATGACCAGCCGCAATAAAATCAACATCTCTCTGAATCTTCTTTAAATCTCTCGTCAGCAGATAACTGATGATCATTGCCATTGATAATCCACAGATGATACATGCTACCAGCAGCATATTCCTGCGATGCTCCATCTCCGTAACTGCTCCCATCATATCCTCAGATGGCACAGTCGCCTGCACAGCTCCCAGGATATGATTCTGCTTTCCAGCTTTTGATACGATCGGAACCATCACTTCGATATACTTTCCACTCTCTGATACAATCCTTGTCTTCTTTCCATCCATAACATCCAATATATTATCATTTAAAAAGAATCTAGACTGAAAATCTGTATGAGTATCCTTGATGATCTTATAATTATTCTTAATTACGATGATCCGCCCATTCATACTTGCTGCAAGTTCATCAATCTGATTAGAAAGAGAGTTGGAGCCATCATCTAAATGAAAATCGACTCCAACTACCTGATCACCAAGCCAGCTACACTGACTGACCACACTATCCACTTTCTGGTCATATGTTTTCTGACGATATCCATCATTTAACAACTTACTAAATAAAACTGATATTAATGTCGTCAGAAGGAAAACTGACAAGAAAATAAAGAACTGCATACTATGTAAAAAGGCAAATCTGTTCTTCTTAGGACTGAAAATAGTAACCTACCCCCCACTTTGTATGTACATAGTCCGGTACTCCCGGATTCACTTCGATCTTCTCTCTCAATCTTCGGATATGCACGTCAACCGTTCTTGCATCCCCCGGATAATCATATCCCCATACTGTATTCAACAAATCCTCTCTGCTGTATACTTTGTTTGGATGAAATACCAGTAACTCTAACAAGTCAAATTCTTTCGCTGTCAGGTTCACTTCTTTGCCATGAATATGCACTCTGCGGCTTTCACAGTCAATCTTTAAACCTCTGCATTCTACAACCTTTGCTGATTCTTCTTCTTTCACATCGTGATGTGCGCTTCGACGTAAGATTGCTTTGATCCTTGCCTTTACTTCCAGAATATTAAATGGCTTTGTGATATAATCATCTGCCCCATATTCAAGGCCAAGGATCTTATCCATATCTTCTCCCTTAGCCGTCAACATAATGATCGGGACGCTAGAGAATTCACGAATTGCCTGACAAACCTCAAACCCAGTCAGTCCTGGAAGCATTACATCAAGAAGAATAATATCATATTGATTCTCTTTGGCTTTCTCTAATGCTTCTTCTCCATCATAAGCACAATCTACCTGCATCTCATCTTGTTCCAGACTGAATTTGATGCCCTTCACGATTAGTTTTTCATCATCAACAACTAAGACCTTCCTCATTTTTCCACCTCTAAAATTATATTGTTATCTTGTCTTTGATCTTATGATATATCCCCTCTTTAATTCCCTGAATCTTCATAATATCTGAAATATCAGAAAAAGGGCCATGTTCCTCTCGATAAGAGATAATATCAGAAGCCTTCGCTTCCCCTATCCCTGAAAGTGTCATCAACTCCTTGACACCTGCAGTATTGATATTGATCTTTCCAGAGGAAGATTGCACTGCTTTGGAATCAGATCCTTCATTCTTCGCTGTCTGTTTCTTTGACGGAATCGTTATCTGCTGCCCGTCTTTCATCTTCTCTGCCTGATTAATACTCTCTGCTGAAGCCTTCTTAGTTAGTCCACCAGCTGCTTTCACAGCAGAAACGATGCGTTCGTCCTTCGAAAAACGATAAACTCCCGGATGTTTTACTTCTCCACATACATAGACATAAATAGTTTCCTTAGAAGAAGACTTCTCAGCCGTTGTCTTTGTCTCCTTCTTTGGTTCTATCGATACTTCCTTCCTGCGGCTGCATCCAATGGACATCATAAAAACCATCAGCAAAATGGTTATCACTTTAACTCTCCTAAACAACATAAACCTCCCGGTCTTATGCAAAGAGTCTGGAACATGTAAATCTAACTTCTATTTTAACGAAAATTATAATACTTTACAAGAGATATTTATGATTTCCATTTAAATATTATCAATCCTGTGACAAACAAAACCACTCCTAAAAGCTTTACCCATGCAAAAGCTGTTTTTTCCACACCAAACAGACCGAAAACCTCGATCAGATAGGAAACAACACTTTGTGATGCGACGATCAGCATTGCTGACTGTGCAGGTCCTAAACTTGCCACACTTTTGATCACTGTAAATGTGATTGCAGCTCCGATCACTCCTCCTAATAAAAGGTATCTGGGACTGACCTTTAAAAGCATCGTGAAACTTTGGTCCCTCTCAGCGATCAACCAGATCAACAAACATGCGAGAAATCCTGTTGCCTGTACAAATGTACTCGTTGTCCATGTACTGCTTTGTTTAGTTACTTCTGTGTTAAATACACCTTGAATACTCATTAAAGCTCCTGAAATCAATGCAATGATCAATCCAAACATATAAAAACCTCCATGAAAAACTATCTTTTTACGGATAGTTTTTCCATAGAGGTCTTTTTTATACATTCTATGCGATACAGTCTTCTAAAATAGAAATCATCTCATCTACATGTTCTTTTTCAATCACAAGCGGCGGTACAAAACGAATGACATTATTTCCTGCAGAAATTATGATCAATCCTTTCTCCAGTGCTTTCTTAACGATATCTCCAACTGGATGATCTGCATCAAATTCAAGTCCTTGCATTAAGGCAATTCCACGATGTCCTGTGATACAGTCATATCTCTCTTTTAACTCTTCTAATTTATCCCACAGGTAAGCTCCGATTTCTTTTGCATGTTCTGGAACCTGTAACTTCTCAAACTGGTCAAATACTGCATTGATCGCCGCTGCTGCGAATGGATTTCCACCATAAGTTGTTCCATGATCACCTGGTACTAAAGCCCCATCAGCCTTTTCACCTACAACAAACGCCCCAACAGGAACACCACATCCAAGCGCTTTTGCAAGTGTTAAGACATCCGGTTTTACTCCATAAAGATCATGTGCAAACAAAGATCCACAGCGCCCCATTCCACACTGAATCTCATCAAAGATCAGTAAGATATCTTTCTCATCGCAGACTTTACGAAGTCCCTCTAAGAATTCTTTATCCGCTGGGAAAATTCCACCTTCACCCTGAACAACTTCACATATGATTCCACAAGTTTTATCTGTGATCTTTGATACAACATCTTCTAAGTTATTGAATTCTGCAAATACAGCACGAAATTCTTTTGGAACAAATCCATCCTGATAATGACTGTTACCAGTCACTGATAAAGCTCCCTGGCTTCTTCCGTGGAATGAATGATTCATTGCGATAAATTCATAATCTTTGGAATCGTCTTTATTATATGCATATTTTCTTGCAACTTTTAACGCACCTTCGATTGCTTCTGTTCCACTGTTTGTAAAGAACACTTTTTTAAGCCCTGAAGCATCGACAATCTTCTTTGCAGCTTCTACTGCTGGAATATTGTAATATAAGTTTGATGTATGGATCAATTTATCAATCTGGTCTTTTAATGCCTGATTGTATGCTTCATTTCCATATCCTAATGCAAATACAGCAATTCCTGCACCAAAATCCAGATATTTCTTCTGGTCAGCATCATATAAATAGACACCTTCCCCTTTTTCTAATACAACTGGAAAACGATTGTATGTCTTTAAGATATACTGTTCTCCCTGCTCAATATATTCCTGCTGAGTTTTCATCTTAACATCCTTCCTCATCTTCTTCGTTGAATAATGGTTTATCAAATAATGGTTCTTTTAAGATGGCTGTTCCAATACCTTTTTCTGTGAAGAATTCCAGTAACAGACAATTTGTTAAACGTCCGTCTAAGATATGGACTCTGGATACTCCACCTTCGATCGCTTCAATACAGTTCTTAAGTTTTGGAAGCATTCCTCCTCCAACAACTCCGTTATCGATAAATTCTTTTGCCTGTTTAAGATCCATCTCAGAGATCAATGTTGATTTATCTTCTGGATCTACGAATACCCCTTCGATATCAGTTAAGAATACCAGTTTTTCTGCATTCAATGCTTCTGCAACTGCACATGCTGTGTCATCCGCATTAATATTATATGGTTCATAGTTATCTCCTAAACCAATTGGGGAAATAACTGGTACAAAATCATCTTCGATTAATGCTTCAAGAAGTGTTGTATCGACACTCTTAACCTCACCGACATATCCAAGATCTTTTCCAGGCATTTCTTTTTTCTTTACACGGATCATTTCAGCATCTTTTCCAGAAAGACCTACGGCTTTAACCCCAACTTCTGCCATCATGGCCACCAGTTCCTGATTGACTTTAAATAATACCATTTCAGCAACTTCCATTGTCTCTTTATCTGTCACACGAAGTCCATGGTAAAATTCTGGTTCTTTTCCTGCCATACGAACCCATTTACTGATCTCTTTTCCACCACCATGTACGATGATCGGTTTCATACCTACTAGTTTTAATAGTGCAACATCTCTGATCACGCTTTTTTGAAGATTCTTGTCTTTCATAGCGCTTCCACCGTATTTTACAACAACGTAACAGTTATTGAAACGACGGATATATGGTAATGCCTCTGTTAATACTTTTGCTTTTTGTTTTGACTGCTCGATCAATTCGTTAATTTCATTTCTCATCTGTTCCATTGATTCTTCCTTTCATAGTTGTCTGCTTTTATGCCTTTTATTTTGTCGTCTATCTATAATAATCTTATTCTTATGATCGGTAATCTGCATTAATTGTTACATAATCGTGTGTCAGATCACATCCCCATGCAGTTGCTTCAAACACTCCATTATGAACATCAATATCTGCTGTCACTGCATCTGCAGATAATACTTTCGTTGCCTCATCTTCAGAATAATCTGTTGCAATTCCGTCTTTTACGATCTCGATCACACCATCCGCACTTTTTAAACTAATATCAACCTTGACTGGATCAAAATCAACTCCAGCATAGCCAAGTGCACAAAGAATTCTTCCCCAGTTTGCATCTTTTCCGTAAATTGCTGCTTTTGTAAGACTTGATGTTACGACAGATTTGCTTAAGATCTTCGCATTTTCTTTGGAGTCTGCACCAGCTACATGAACTTCAAATAAACGTGTACATCCTTCTCCATCCCCTGCGATCTGTTTTGCAAGAGACTGGTTAACATATAATAATCCTTCTCTGAATGCTTCATAGTCTGCATCTTTTTCTGTAATTTCTTTATTTTCTGCCATTCCATTTGCAAATACAAAAACCGTATCATTTGTAGATGTATCTCCATCAACTGATACCATATTGAATGTATCTTCAATGAGTTCCCTCTGCAGTTCTAATAATAAAGCTTTATCGATTGCTGCATCTGTAGTGATAAATCCAAGCATTGTTCCCATGTTTGGGTGGATCATTCCAGAACCTTTGCACATACCTGCAATTGTAACTGTCTTTCCATTGATCTCTACTTCTACTGCCGCTTCTTTTGGTTTTGTATCGGTTGTAAGGATAGCCCAGGATGCATCTTCTTCACTTTGTCTGTCTGCTTTTAATTCTGGAACTAACTTCTTGATCCCTTCTTTGATCACATCCATTGGCAGCTGCTGTCCGATAACTCCTGTGGAACCTACGACAACTTCCTCTGGTTTAATATCTAACAATTTCGCTACTTCTTTTGCTTCTGTTACAACATTCTCATATCCTTGTGCACCCGTACATGCATTTGCAATTCCTGTATTAATTACCACTGCTCTGACTGCTTCTTGTTCTTCTACGATCTTCTTTCCCCATAAAACTGGAGCGGCTTTTACAATGTTCTTTGTAAATGTTCCTGCAATCTTTGCTGGCACTTCACTTACGATCATTGCCATGTCTTTGTTTGTCTTCCCTGATTTCACTCCGGCACGAAGTCCTGCACATTTAAAACCTTTTGGAGCTGTTACTCCGGCATTGATGATCTTCATAATTCTAGTCCTTCCTTACCAAAGCCCTATGGGAACATTGGTACTAATTCTAATCCTTCAGTTTCTTTTAATCCAAACATAAGATTCATGTTCTGTACGGCCTGTCCAGCTGCACCTTTTACAAGGTTGTCCATGGCACCCATCATGATAATACGGTTTGTACGTTTATCGATCTTAAAGTTGACATCCACATAGTTACTTCCCTCTACCCATCTTGTCTCAGGGCAGACATCTTTATCTAACACTCTGACGAATTTTTCATTCTTATAATAAGAGTCGTAGATTGCTTTCACTTCTTCGTAACTTACATCTTTCTTAAGTGTTGCATATGCTGTCACTAAAATTCCACGGTTCATTGGAATTAAGTGTGGTGTGAAGTTTAATAATACTTCTTCTCCAGATGCATAGCTTAACTGATCTTCGATCTCTGGCGTATGTCTGTGAGTTGCAACTCCATATGCTTTGATATTTTCATTTACTTCACAATATAAGTTATTGACTTTCGCACCACGTCCAGCTCCGGATGTTCCTGATTTAGCATCGATGATCACACTGTTCATCTCAATGAGTCCTTCTTTCGCCATTGGATAAATGGATAATGTAGAACATGTTGGATAGCATCCTGGGTTAGCAATCAGTCGTGCTTTCTTGATATCTTCACGATTGATCTCGCAAAGTCCATAAACTGCCTCATCAATAAATTCTGGACTCTGATGTTTGATCCCATACCATTCTTCATATCGATTTACATCTTTAATACGGAAGTCCGCACTTAGATCAATGATCTTAACTTTAGATAAGATTTCTTCTGATACTAAAGAACTACAAAGTCCCTGCGGTGTTGCTGTAAAGATCACATCCACTTTAGATGCAAGCTCATCCATGTTATCATCCAGACATTTGTCATCAACGATCTGGAACATATTTCTAAATACTTCATAATATTTCTGGTCTATATAACTTCTGGATCCATACCATACAACCTCTGCATCTTTATGCTGTGTAAGGATTCTTACAAGTTCTTGTCCTGCGTAACCTGTGGATCCAATGATTCCTGCTTTGATCATGTTAATCTCCTTGTCCTTCTCTTTATAATGTAGGTTATTTTTTTAATCATTGTTCATAAGTATACAACTGAATTTTAAAATATGCAATAGTTTTGTATAAATATGCAATTATTTTTCATTTTATTCATTTTTATATTATAAATATTCATTATTTTCGAAAATAATCCTTGCAAAAGATGTAAATATAACGTATATTAGTAAACAAGCAAATATTTATATGAACATACGGGATTTTCAATATCAGATCCTATATATAATAGGAAAACATCCCGTCAATATACACTTAGGAGGATTTATTTCATGAAAGAAAAAGTTGTTTTAGCATATTCCGGAGGTCTTGATACTACAGCTCTGATTCCTTGGCTTAAGGAAACATTTGACTATGAAGTTATCTGTTGCTGTGTTAACTGTGGACAGGGTAACGAATTAGATGGACTTGATGAAAGAGCAAAATTATCCGGAGCATCTAAATTATATATCGAAGATATCGTTGATGATTTCTGCGATAACTATATCATGCCATGCGTACAGGCTGGTGCTGTATACGAACATCAGTATCTTCTTGGAACATCTATGGCTCGTCCAGCAATCGCTAAGAAATTAGTTGAAATCGCCAGAAAAGAAAATGCTGTTGCAATCTGCCACGGTGCTACAGGAAAAGGAAATGACCAGATCCGTTTCGAACTTGGTATCAAAGCATTAGCTCCAGACATCAAGATCATTGCTCCATGGCGTATGACAGATGTATGGACAATGCAGTCTCGTGAAGATGAGATCGAATTCTGTGAAGCACACGGAATCCACCTTCCATTTGACGCAAGCCACAGCTACAGCCGTGACCGTAACTTATGGCATATCAGTCACGAAGGTCTTGAATTAGAAGATCCTTCTTTAGCACCAAACTACGACAACATGCTTGTTTTAGGAGTAGCTCCAGAAAACGCTCCAGATAAAGATACAGAAGTTACTATGACATTTGAAGCTGGTGTTCCTAAAACATTAAACGGAAAAGAAATGAAAGTTTCTGAGATCATCACTGAATTAAACCGTCTTGGTGGTGAAAATGGTATCATACTCTTCCATTAAACATTTAATTATAAATCCTATGAAGTTACTTTTTCAAGAAATTTTTCCGCAAGAAATCCGTACTCTAAGTTTTGTCTAGCATAAACAGAACCTTTTTTTCCCATCTCTTCCCTATCACGTTCAGACATAGCAATTAACTCTAAAATAGCTTTAGCAACAGCATCAGCATTTTCAGCTTCAACCCGAAATCCACACCCCACTCTTTCGGCTAAATTATTCGGTTCATCAATTGATAATATTATCGGTTTTGACGCCAACATATAATCTGTCAATTTATTATATGATGTTCCATAATGATGTAATTTTGAATGAATTCCCCCCATATACGCTATATCGAAATTAGAAATAACAGATGGAACTAAATCTTTAGAAACCGGAGATAAGAAAAAAACATTTTCTAACATATGGTTGTTTACTTCTGCACGTAACTTTTCTTCACAAATTCCTTTACCAACTAAAACAAATACAATTTGCCTACAATTCCGCAATATAATAGCAGCATTAATTAAAGTATCCAAAGAACCTGAAGGTGCAAATCCCCCAGAAAAACCAACAATGATTTTTTTCTCATTTTTTAATTTTTCAAATAGAAATGAATGCTCTTGGGGTAATTCTACATTTATTCCTCTCCACTCTTCTTCACAATATCCATTAGGAATACAAATAAATTTATTTATTTTCATTCCGTGTTCAACCATATGTTCCTTTGCATTCCACAACAACGAAACAACTTTATGCGAATATTTATAAGCATAATTCTCAGCTATTTGCATTACAACAATAAATGGATGCCATCTTGAATATCCACCGATAATCATTGGAGAAAGAGGCCATAAATCATGTACCTCATAACATAATATAGCAGATGCTAATTTTGCAATAGTCCTTGCGGGATAAATATCTAATGGATAAGTTGAAGATGCAATTACAATATCAGGACAAACCATTGTCGCAATTTGTTTAGCATACTTTTTCAATTTCCAAACAAACTCTATCATATTACAAATTCTACTACAACTAGAATTATAGGCAGGTAATTTTAACCAAATATATTTAATTCCTGAAATATTTTCCTCATCAAAATCATTTGTTACATTTGGCTGCTGCAAACGTAAGTGAGAAAAAGAGCCACCAACAAAAGTTACTGAATGACCTTGTTTCACCCATTCTCGTCCTAAATAGTAAGGACGATATTCCATTCCATATGATCCACCACCATAGTGATCTATTAAAAGAATATTCATTGTTTATATCCTATGATATATTTTATATAAGGTTTCAAATAGTCAAACAACAATTCTAACATTGTTTTTTTCACAACATTATAATATACTGTAGGTTTTCCCCCAAATTGTCGAACAAATTGTTCTATTGATTCTATCATGGACCCTTCAAAATCAAATTCTTTAGATACGGTAGAAGCAAATTTTATTGCTTCGAACCAAATTAATGATTTAGCTCCACTATTTCGATATTTTGGATTACTACCTCCAAGTAATGCATGACAAACATTAGAATTATAAACAACAAAGCTACATGCATGAACATTACCAACTTCATCCAATGCCGTAAACATTCGTCCAGAATTACGAGAACTCGCCTCTTGGACAATCTTTTCTATCAAAGAAAGAGGAAAAGGAGGACGTCGATGTTGAATCTTATAGGTCTCGATAATCATACTTTTTAAATAATCAACACGTACTTCATTCGATATATAAACCTTTTTCTGTGCTCTCTTAATATTTTTCTTTACCGTGTTACTAAAATTATTGTACACGCAATTAATGTCTAATAAATTAGTAATTCTATAAGTAAATCTAGGCTTTATAAAGAATCTTTTCCACAGATATGGAAGAACATAATAAAAATATAAACCGTAGGGATTTTCTGAAAATTGTGGGCATCAGTGCCGCTACGACAACGGCTGCTGCGACTCTTTATAGTTGCAAACAGAAGGATGGGGTGATTCCGGGAGGCAGTGCATCGACTCCGGTGCCCACTGATAAGATGACTTACCGTACTTCTGTGGCTCAGAAAGACCGTGTTTCACTTCTGGGTTATGGCTGTATGCGCTGGCCGACTGTTCCTTCACCGGATGGGAAAGGAGATATGATTGACCAGGATGCTGTGAACGAATTAGTAGATTATGCCATTGCGCATGGCGTGAATTATTTCGATACATCTCCGGTATATGTACAGGGATGGTCGGAAAAATCTACTGGTATTGCATTAAAACGTCATCCGCGTGAGAAACTGTTTATTGCTACAAAGTTATCCAACTTTAGTAATTATAGCCGTGAAAACTCTATAGCCATGTATCGTAAATCTTTCGAAGATTTGCAGACAGATTATATCGATTACTATTTGTTGCACTCTATCGGTAATGGTGGAATAGAAGCATTCAAAGCGCGATATATAGACAATGGTATGATGGAGTTTCTGTTGAAAGAACGTGAGGCAGGGCGTATCCGTAATCTGGGATTTTCTTTCCACGGCACAGTGGATACTTATGACTATGCACTTTCTCTGCATGATGAGGTGAAATGGGACTTTGTACAGATACAGCTCAATTATGTGGACTGGAAACATTCTTCGGGACGTAATGTAAATGCGGACTACCTATATGATGAATTGGTAAAACGTAATATTCCGGCAATCATTATGGAACCATTGCTGGGGGGAAGATTGTCTAATGTACCGACTCATATTATGACACGTCTTAAGCAGCGCCGTCCGGAAGATAGTGTGGCTTCGTGGGCTTTCCGTTTTGCAGGCTCACCGGAACTGGTGTTAACGGTATTGAGTGGCATGACGTATATGGAACATCTTCAGGATAATATCCGTACCTACTCTCCACTGATTCCTTTGACAGATGATGATAAAGAGTTTTTGGAAGAAACGGCACAATTGATGTTGAAGTACCCTACTGTACCGTGCAATGACTGTAAATACTGTATGCCTTGTCCGTATGGCATTGATATTCCTGCTGTGCTTATACATTATAATAAATGTGTGAATGAGGGGAATGTACCGAAGAGCCAACAAGACGAGAATTATAGAAAGGCACGCCAGGCTTTTCTTGTTGGTTATGACCGTAGTGTGCCACGCCTGCGACAGGCAAATCATTGTATTGGTTGCGATCAATGTTCGCCTCACTGCCCGCAGAGTATTAATATTCCCAAGGAGTTGCGTCGTATCGACGGGTTCGTGGAGCAACTGAAACAAGAAACATTGTAAGAGTCACAAAAGCTACGAGTTACAAGCTATGAGTGGCTGAGCTATGTTTGTGGGCGAAAAATCACTTGTCCGGCTATCACACCGAAAGGTACTTGTAGCTCGTAGCT
>OGLX01001368.1_pt1 | contig 12353 bp, 9 predicted proteins | sample 1572821 | NCBI WGS metagenome assembly OGLX01 (sample SAMEA2581908, study PRJEB24529) | metagenome | biome: Human gut stool | place: China | collected 2011 | reverse complement strand
GATTCCGCACAACAGCACCGGGATATCCACGTTCTGAATTATAAAAATAAGCTTTCGTACGCCAGTAACCACTTTTGATCTTGCCATATAAGCCGCCCTCAGCACGCAATGCATTGACATCCCCATTACGGCGTACTGCCGTAGTATCATATCCTCCATCCACCGCATAAGTAAATTTATACTTTCCGGTTGTATACATATATTCAGTACTAAGTGACGCACTCACATTCTCACTCAGTTTCTGTTCCCAAAGCAAAGAAGGATTGACAACTCCGAAAGAGCCCGTCTTAAAAGTCGCTTTCACATGATAAGCCCTATCCTCCCGAAAAACGGGTGTTCTCGACTGGAGATAAATAGAACCTGCAGAACCAAAATCTTTCGCCGGTTGGAAAATGGCACTTTTCTGACCATTATATAAAGTGACAGCTTCCATATTATCCAAAGAGAAACGTCCCAAATCAATCACTCCATTCTGCGCATTACCCAGTTCAATACCGTCATAAAACACTCCCACATGATTCGTTCCCATACTTCGGATATTAACGGTCTTCAGCCCGCCTATTCCACCATAATCTTTTATTTGTACTCCGGAAAAATAACGTATAGCGTCCGCTACCGAATGTGCAGCCAGTTTCTCCAACTTATCCCCTGATAAAGATTGCACCGGAATTACCTCCTTATTAATTCTGGCAGTAACCACTACTTCATTAAGATGATGCAAACTGTCCAGTTTGCTTTGTGCTGACAACAATAAAGCCATACTCAAAAAGCATCCTATCCCCAATACCCTAAAATAAATCTGCCCGAACATAATCCTCCTGTTTATTAATTAAAATAATAAACTTTCATAGGGTTACAGTGAGGATGCAATTTTCCATACACTCAAACATATACACGTGCTTCTCCCCGCATAATGGAACACTCAAAAAGGCATATTCCTCCTTCCTGAAACTTCACATCACCAATCAAAGATGTATTTTGAATAAAAAACTGCACTCTTCAAACTCTAATCCCGGAAAGTTTCAAGAATTCAATTTTGGCAGGTCTTCTGACTTACTCCATTTTCCTAACGCCCTTCCCATTCCTCCAAAGCGGAACAGTGGATTTGAGTATTGTAGGAAAACTTTTGGCGGAGCTTACAGCAGCGGGTCTGTTCAGGATTTACACCTGATTCCCTTTTCACCACTCTTTCCGTAGAATCGGAAAAGTGACACCAAAATTTCTGGGGACAAAGATACACAAATAGGAACAAATCGAAAGAAAAATCCAACTAAAATAAAAACAAACTAATAATTAAGTCCTATCTTTGCCGTTCGAAAGGACCCACTATTATTTTTTTCTAATTAAACATCTTATAAAAGTGAAATCTCCTGCTCCGACTATCACGTTACTTTGCCTGCTCTTTTTGGCAAGCTGTATCACCCGTAATAATACATCTCTGGAAGCATTCAACCAAGATGTATATACCCCTGAATACGCTTCGGGATTTAAAATCCTGGGTGCTGAGAACGCTGCCAGTACGCTTATACAGATTACCAACCCGTGGCAAGGCGCCAACGACGTAACAATGTCTTATTTTGTTACACGCAACGGCGAGCAAGCGCCTGCCGGATTCAACGGTCCCGTCATCCCTGCCGGAGCCAAACAGATTGTATGCATGTCTTCTTCCTATGTTGCCATGCTCGATGAACTGGGAGAAGTCAACCGGATTGTCGGAGTTTCGGGCATTGATTATATCGCCAATCCCTACATCCTTGCCCACAAAGATTCAATCAAGGATATGGGTCCTGAAATGAACTACGAACTGCTGATTGGATTAAAGCCCGACGTAGTCTTGCTCTATGGCATAGGTGACGCCCAAACCGCTGTAACGGACAAACTGAAAGAACTTTCCATACCTTATCTATATATGGGGGAATATCTGGAAGAATCACCGCTCGGCAAAGCCGAATGGATGATTGTCCTTTCCGAACTGACAGACAAACGGGAAAAGGGAATAGAAATATTCCGGGAAATTCCCCAACGTTATTACGCACTGAAAGCCCTCACGGATTCCGTCAGCCAGCGTCCTACCGTTATGTTCAACACTCCGTGGAACGACAGTTGGGTAATGCCTTCCACCCAAAGTTATATGGCACGACTGATTGCCGATGCAGGCGCAGAGTACATTTATAAAGAAAACAGTTCCAACAGTTCAACCCCGATCGGACTGGAAACAGCCTATGGCCTGATACAAAAAGCCGATTACTGGATTAATGTCGGTTCGGCAACTACACTTGAGGAGCTGAAAGCTGTCAACCCTAAATTCGCAGACGCAAAAGCCGTGAACGAAAAGACTGTTTATAACAACAACTTACGGTTGACGCCGACAGGCGGAAACGATTATTGGGAATCGGCAGTTGTCCGTCCCGATGTTGTGTTACGCGACTTGATTCATATTTTTCATCCGGAGCTTGTATCCGATTCACTTTATTATTACAGGCGTCTGGAATGAAACACCCCCGCAAACATACTGCACTTTTATTTATCGCGCTAGGCATAATCGCCCTGCTATTGCTAGTCATAGATATGGCAACCGGAGACACGTATATCCCTGTCTCCAAGGTATGGGCTGTGCTCACCGGAGGCGAATGTGATGAAATGACACGCAACATTCTTCTTTCTATCCGGTTCATACGGGTAATAGTGGCGGCACTGATAGGCGTGGCACTCTCCGTAAGCGGTTTGCAGATGCAGACAGTTTTCCAAAACCCATTGGCGGATCCCTATTTGCTGGGAGTAAGTTCCGGTGCAGGATTAGGGGTTGCCTTGTTTATATTGGGAGCTCCACTGCTCGGCTGGTCTGAATTTCCACTGCTCCAGTCATTGGGCATCGTCGGTTCCGGTTGGATAGGAACGGCTGTCATTTTACTGGGAGTAGCCGTTATCAGCCGGAAAGTAAAAAATATCCTCGGTGTATTGATTATGGGAGTCATGATAGGTTATGTGGCAGGCGCCATTATCCAGATACTGCAATATCTGAGTTCTGCCGAACAATTAAAAATGTTCACGCTTTGGTCAATGGGTTCTCTCGGACACATCACCACCACCCAACTGGGAATCATGACACCGATGTTATGCCTGGGACTGCTCATTTCCATAGTCTGCATCAAACCTTTGAACCTGTTGCTTCTTGGAGAAAACTATGCACGGACAATGGGAATGAATATCAAGCGTTCACGTACTCTCATCTTCATCTCCACCGCGCTGCTGACAGGAACGGTGACCGCATTCTGCGGCCCGGTAGGTTTTATCGGGCTGGCAGTACCGCACGTCACACGGTTGCTGTTCAACAACGCCGACCACCGGATACTTGTCCCCGCCACTATGCTGACGGGACTTATCAGCATGCTTCTTTGCGACATCATCGCCAAGAAATTCCTGCTTCCGGTGAACTGTATCACCGCCTTGCTCGGTGTTCCGGTCATTTTATGGGTAATAGCTAAAAACTTGCATGGATTCAAATGATTGAACTTAAGGAACTGACATTAGGATACGGACAGCGCACGCTGTTGAAAACGGTAAACGCCCGAATCACAGGCGGACAACTCGTTGCACTGCTAGGACGCAACGGAACAGGAAAAAGTACTCTCCTGCGTGCCATAATGGGACTGGGAAGTCCTCAATCGGGAGAAATCAATCTGCAAGGAAAAGACATTGCTTCACTGAAACCGGAAAAATTAGCTCTGAGCATTAGTTTCGTAACCACCGACAAAGTACGCATCGCCAATCTTCGCTGTAAGGATGTGGTAGCGTTGGGGCGTGCTCCCTACACAAACTGGCTCGGTCAGCTTCAACCGGAAGACCGGAAAATAGTGGATAATGCCATTCAGTTGGTCGGTATGTCCGGTTATGCAGAAAAGACAATGGATAAGATGTCCGACGGCGAATGCCAGCGAATTATGATTGCCCGTGCACTTGCGCAGGACACCCCGGTTATCCTGCTCGACGAGCCGACTGCCTTTCTTGACTTGCCCAATCGTTATGAACTCTGCCTGCTACTGAAAAAGCTGGCACAAGAAGAAGGCAAATGTATCTTATTCTCCACACATGACCTTGACATCGCATTGTCGCTTTGTGACTCTATCATGCTGATAGATAACCCATATATGTACACTTTGCCCACTTCGGAAATGATAACCAGCGGACATATAGAAAGACTTTTCCGTAATGAATCAGTGACATTCGACGCTCAGGAGATGAGGGTGCGCATCAAATCAGTATAGTCTCAAACTTTTCTTTATATCAAAATAATTGCTACCTTTGTTCCTATAAACAGAACATAAATAGAAAATGGTTACAAGAGCCTAACTGTTTTACAATACAGGATATAAAAATAGGCACTTTTGTTTTGTATACAAAACAAAATAACAGAAAGAAACAACAACTCATATACAAACGATTAAAGCCATGAATGAAAAAATCAATTACAAGGATGTGCCCAAAACTTTTCTATACTGCAACAACAAACAATGTCCGCGTCGTAACAAATGTCTCCGTTATCAAGCTACATTATCTATTCCGCAAGAAATCCCTTATTACACGGCAGTCAATCCACTTCACATAGCAGGAAACGAAAACAAATGTGATTATTTCAAGCCATTCTGCACTTCACACTTTGCTTCCGGTATAGATCATTTGCTAGACAATATATCATATTCTACTGCTGTTGCCATACGTAGAGAACTGTATACGTTAATGGGGCGTAATATGTATTACCGTATCCGCAACAAAGAACGCTTGCTGCATCCTTGCGAGCAAGAACAGATTGCGGCTATCTTTTTGAAACATGGTATTAAGACTAAACCCGAATTTGACCAGTATATTGATAAATACGACTGGTAAATCGCTGTTCCGGAATGTTCTGACAAAGGGTTATTCTCACCATAGTGAGAATAAATACTCATCACTATGAGAAAAAGTTCTCACCGTGATGAGAAAAATTTCTCATCACGGTGAGAATACTTTGAGAAAAACACTATCATTTTTTGAAGGAAGCAATTAGTCGGTCGGATGCAGTTGCCCCGCCGCTTTCAGATAAGCAATATAATTCACATACAGTTGGAAATGAGCGTCTACACGTGTCTGGTAAGCCTGTTGCCAGAGCATTTGCGCTTCCAAATAATCCGAGAGAGTTTCCAGTCCGACCTCATACTGTTTGCCGCTGACTTTCATATTTTCTTCCGCCTGTTCCAGTGAACGATCGGAAAGTTCCGTTTCAAGACGCGCCTCATCCAAGTTATTGGCTGCCTGCATTAATTCCAGCAACATCTTTTCACTGGCATTTTCTTGTTCAAGACGGGTTTGTTCGAGTTTCGCTTTGGCGGATTTTACCTTATTGGTACGTTCACCAAAATGAAACAGGGGGACGGAGACATTCAAAAAGACGGAGAAAGCTCCTTTTTTCATAAATGTTTCGTCGTTGATTTCCAGCCCGTGAAGATAGTCGTAGCTGCCTCTGACGCCGATACGAGGGAGCAATTCACTACGGTTCAGCTTCACTTCCTGCTCAGCGATAGCAACTTGTTTGTTCAGTATTCCATATTCCGGACGGGCGGTAATATCGGAAACCTGGATTTTCCACTCCTGTTCCACTTCGGGGAAGTCATCGGAAATATCAATTTGCGTTGTCAAGGGACGTCCGATGTAATGGCAAAGATTCATGGAAGCAAGGCGAAGGGCATTGTCTGCCTTACGCAAAGAAAGTTCGCTGTCGTTGAGCTTCACTTGCACTTTCAATACGTCATTCTGAGGTTTCATGCCATGTTGGTGGGCACTTTTCACGTTCCGGGACAGTTCCGTCAATAAAGCGTGATATTTCTCGGCCACTTTCTTCATTTCTTTGGCTTTCACTAGTTGGACGTAAGCTTTGTCCGTATTCAGAAGAACTTCCGAGGTAGTCAGCGCTTCGTTCAGGTGAGCCATCTCTTTACCCAGCAAAGACATTTTATAGGCCGCACGAATTTTGCCGCCCATATAGAGAGGCTGCTCCATTTGTATGCCGCCGGAATAAACGGTTCCTACTTTATAATCCAGGTTCAACCCGGGGAAATAGGCGAAACCGCTGGATACCAGTTCTCCCGTAGTGGGGTTGGGCATGAAAACAGGGAGATTACCGCCCGGAATGCCGAGACTTCCATCGGCAGTGCTGTAAATCCCTGTTCCGTTGGCGGTAAAGTTCGGGAAAAAATTGGCTTTATAGCTGAGGGACATCAACCGCGCTGCTTCTGTCTGCCGGTCGGCAGCAGCCATTTCCTTGTTGTATTTCAACGCCATTTCGCGGCATTGTTTCAGGCTTAGTTTCTCTTGTGCGGAAAGAGAAAGCGTTGTGCCGAACAATATGCCCGCTATTATTCCCATGGCTGAAAGAATCTCTTTTTTCATTTGTCTGTCTTTTTTATATGAAAGAATAGTGCATACAAAATAGGAATAAACAATAAAGTAATCAGCGTACCGAACAACAGTCCGCCCATAATGGAAGCCGCCAATGAGCCGAACATGGCATCCGGCAACAATGGAATCATTCCCAGAATGGTAGTGAGCGATGCCATCATCACAGGACGGAGACGGCTCTGCGAACTATCTATCAGTGCCGTTACCGGTTCCACTCCCTGACTGATTTGCAGGGTAATTTCATCCATCAGCACAATACCGTTTTTGATAATCATACCGATAAGTCCCAGTGTACCGACGATAGCAACAAAGTTGAACGTCTTTCCGGTCAGCAGCATTACAGCTACCACACCTACAAATACCAAAGGAATCGTGCAGAAGATGATAACCGGCTTCCGATAATCCTTGAACAGCATAATCAAGATAGAAATCATCAGGATGATAGCAAACGGGAAGTTCTTGAACAAATACTGCATGGATTTCGTGCTCGCATTTCTTTCGCCTTGCCATTGTAGCTTGTAGCCGTCAGGAAGCGGAATCCGTTCAATCTGCCCGGCAATAGACTGCCGGGCTTTCTCCGTTTCCACGCCCGGAACAGGGGAACATTGCACGCGCTGGCTACGTTGCCCGTTATAGCGGGGGACAACCGGGTCTTCCCATTCCACGTCTATCCGCTTGCTGATTTGTTTCAGCGGAGTAGTTCCCATTAAAGTTTCCACAAGTTCCTCTTTAGAGAGTGTTCCCGTTTTCAGCTTCATCATCATCTCCTGTGTCAACAAGCCGTTGAGGGAAGGAAGGGAAGAAAATATCTGCGTGTTATCCAGATTCTCAATAGGTTTTCCATGTTCGTCGAGACAGCGCAAGTAGATGTTATCCTTATGAATTCCTTCGTAGAAAGAACCAATCGGGATACCACTCGTAGCCGTGAGCAGGGAAAGACTCACGTCATTCCGGCTCAGTCCGATAGCACGTGCCGTAGGCTGATCGTATTCAATCGTCAGGACGGGAACCTGCGGTTCCCAGTCGGTGGTAATCAGACAGACGTCCGGGCAATTTTCCATGATTTTCCGGGCACTGTCTGCCAGTTGATGTAGCACGGCAGGGTCGGGCCCGGTAAATTGCGCTTCGATAGGATATTTCTTGAACATCAGGTTATAGCGGTTCAACTTCACATAGGCATCCGGATAATGGGAAGAAAGATACTGTTGAATCTCTGCCATGTTGTCGACCAGTGCATCGGGCGAAGTAAAGTCGATTATCAGTTCACCGTAAGATAAAGAAGGGTTGGCTATATTACGTACCAAGTTGTAACGGGCAGGCGTCCCGCCGATAGAAGTGGTGACGTGCGTGATTTCAGGACGTTTCTTCAAGTAAGCCTCTATCTCTTCCAAGTCGCGTGCCACCCGTGTGGAATTAATGCCTTCGGGAAGTTTATATTCCATGTATAGCTGGTCGTAGACCATATCCGGGAAGAAACCCTGCTTCATAAACCGGTAACTAAACCCCGAAAGTACCACCAAGGCAATCATGGCAAAGACAAAGCTCCAGCGATGTGCCAGGCTGAATCTCAATAATGAACGCAGCACTGCATATATTTTTCCTTCGTACACCCGCTTTCCGGTAGTGGCAGTAGCTGCGGATACGTCCGGATGCAGAATCCGGTTCGCCATTAACGGGACGTGCACCAAGGCGAGTACCCAACTAAGCAGCAGGGAGACCGCCAACACAATAAACAAGTCGCGCGTGTAGACTCCTGCCGTATCGGGAGACATGAATATAGGAAGGAAAGCGATAATAGCAATCAGGGTAGCGCCGAGCAGAGGCATTGCCGTCTGCCGCCCGATAGCGGTCATGGCTTCCATGCGGCTCTTTCCGGCTTTCAAATCGACCAGAATACCGTCTATAATGACAATCGCATTATCCACCAACATTCCCATGGCAAGTACAAAGGATGCCAAAGATACACGCTGCATCGTGCCGTCCATAAAATACAAAAACAGGAAAGTGCCGAACACTGTCACTACCAGACTGATACCGATAATCACCCCGCTCTTGAATCCCATTGCAATCATCAGGATGACAACTACAATAATCACGGATTCTATCAGATTCAGGATAAATGTCCCCAAAGAACTTCCGACACGTTCGGGCTGATAGAATACCTTGTGGCATTCCATTCCTGCCGGCAGGCGTTCGGCTTTCAGTTGTTCAAGTTTCTGCTCCACCCGTTTGCCGACTTTGATAATATCGGCATCGGGAGAGGCGGCAACCATGATTCCCATGGCACGCTGACGGTCATAGAACAATTCGTTACGGGTGGGGTCTTCATAGTCTTTTTCAATGCGGGCGATGTCGCTCAGACGCAGCTGGTCGGCATCGTGTCCCTGAATCAGCATACGTCCGATGTCTTCCACCGTCTTGAATTTATCGCTGACCGTGACCCGGATACGGCTGTCACCGTTGTCGTAATAGCCGGTATAGGTTGTTTTATTCTGTCCGTTCAGGGTGGCAAGCACTTCGGCAGGTTTCACACCCAAGTTGGCCATTCGGTCTTGCAATAGGGAGATGTTGATACATTCCGGACGGTTGCCGTATAAATCGACGCGTTCCACACCGTCCAATTCGCTGACTTCACGTTTGATTAATTCGGAATAGTCGGAGAGTTCCCTGTCAGAAAGTCCGTCGCCCGTCAAGGCAAAAAACATTCCGTAGACATTACCGAAATCATCTTTCACGATAGAAGGGCTGGCACCTTCAGGAAGTTCCGCCTGTGCGTTCGCCACCTTACGGCGCAGCAAGTCCCAGCACTGTTCCACGTCGGTTTCCTTGACAGTCGTTTTCAGTTCTACCTGAATCAGGGAGAGGTCGTTGTAGGAATAGCTTTCCACATTATCTATATTCCCCATGGAGCGAATATTCTTCTCCAGTACATCCGTCACCTCTAATTCTACCTGATGCGCAGACGCACCGGGATAGGTGGTGACTACCATGGCAAGCTTCACTTTTATTTCGGGGTCTTCCAATTTGCTCATCTGATAGCAGGAGTAGGCTCCGCCGAGCAGCAGAACCGCTATCAGGAAATAAATCAGATTCCTGTTACGGAATGCCCATTTGCTGATATCCATTATAATAATCCTCCTATATTTGTGTTAGTGACCGGTGACAAAGGTTTTACAATTTCTCCATCCTCAATGTGGTGTACGCCCGAGGATACAATCTGCTCTCCCGGTTGCAGTTGTCTGGAAGTAATGAGACTGTGTCCGTTGTTCAACAAACGCAGTATGGATACTTCCTGTCTGTGTACGGTATTGCTGGATGGATGAAAGACGAACACATACGCTTTGCCTTCTTTTTGCAGGATGGCGCCGGTAGGGACAGAAAGAGTATTCTCCTGCTCTGTACGGCAAAGGATGGTTACCATGGTGTTCATGCCGGGAGAAGGGATAGCCCGTGTGCCGGGTACTACTTGCAGGCGCATGGTGTATAGTTGGTTTGCGTTGGCTTTCGGGGTGACACTGATTAGTTTCAGCGGGTAGGTTTCGCCCGGATAGATATCAAATGTGCAGTGATAATTGTCGAACTGCTCCCGGCGGATATATTCGGCCGCAGGCAGATTTATTTCCACTTCGGGGGTTCCGCCGCTGATCATGGCAATGACGGGCATTCCGGCTCCGATGGTTTCGTGAGCTTCGAACAGGCGTTTCTGGACATACCCGTTGAAAGGAGCATAGAGCCGGGTGTAAGCCAACTGATCTTTATGGTGTTTGTACTTGGCGGTGATTTGCTTGAGCCCGTATACGGCTTTGTCATTGGCGTTGGGGGTGGTTCCGTTGTCTTTGTAAAGGGCCATGACTCTTTCCGCTTCCGCTTTTATTTGCTGGTATTCTGCTTCAGTAGCATCCAGTTGTACTTGATAGTCGGTGGGGTCCAGTTCGGCCAGTAATTGTCCCTCTTGTACACGGGCGCCGTCTTTTACATGTATTTTGCTGATGGTTCCGCTTACCCGGAAGGCAAGGCTGATATCTTGTGCGGCTTTTACCTTTCCCGGAAATTGCAAGAACGTTTGCTTGTCGGCAGAAACGATCGTGTCTATTTTTACTGTCTGATAGCCTTTGGCTTTCTGGGTACGCTGTGTGCAGGAACTCAGTAGAATCAAGGAAATACCTGTTAGAATAAGATAAATTTGTTTCATATATCATGCTATTGGTTTTCTGATGCAAAGTTATCCCGAAGCAAGAGGATAGAAAAGGTTGATATGAATGATAAATTGTCCGATTTGTATATTTTTGGGTTGTTATGTAGCTGGAAAGTTTACGATTTGTATTTATTTTGCAGTAAATTAAAGAATGTATAGATTGATGGACAGACAACAGATGCCTTTTCTCTTTAGATTTCTTTCGGATAGTGAACTGTATGCCTTTAAAGACGGACAGATTATTTCTACATTTAATAAATGTGGCTTTTTCTTTTGCCGGAGGGGAAATGTGGAGGTTTCACTGGAAGATAAGCTTTTTCAGATAAAGCCCGGTGATGTGTATATTTACATGGCTTCTACCTTGGTGCATCTGCTTCATAAGAGCGAGGATGCGGATGGAGTGATGGTAGAAGTGGATTTGGATTATCTCATTCCTATTGTTAATAAGGTGATTAATGTGGAAAACCAGCTTTTTATGCGGAACCATCCTTGTATATCACTTTCTGATAGGCAACGTATCCATTTGGAGTATCTGTTGGATAATTTGCGGGAGAGGATAGAGGCGGAGGATGTGCAAGAGGTGAATTTGCAGCAACAACGCCTGACTTTGGAACTGATCAAGTCGATGGGGCAGACTTTCTGCTATGAGATATTGAATATGTATTTTGCCAACCAACCCATGCAGCCCTTGCCGCAGAACAAGAAGGATGTGATTTTTCAGAATTTCATGCTGGCTCTTTTCCGTTTGTATAGAAAGGAGCGTGATGTTGCTTATTATGCGAGGATGCAGCATATTACTCCACGTTATTTTTCCACCATCATTAAAGAGAAGTCGGGAAATAGTGCTTTGCAATGGATTGTGCAAATGGTGATTACCGAGGCAAAACAGTTGCTTGAAGGATCGGATCTGAGTCTCAAGGAGATTGCAGACCAATTGAATTTCCCTACGCAGTCTTTCTTTGGAAAGTATTTTAAGCAATATGTGGGGATTTCACCTAAAGAATATAGAAAAGGCAAGTTGAGGATTAAGGATGGAATTTGATTTCAGAAAATGCAATCTATTTTATTTTAATATACCTTTGTGTACAAATCATAAACGTTTTATTTATGACCCGAAAGAACGAACAAGAGCGATTCATGTCTTATATTACAGAACGGCAAACTCATGAGAGCCGGATGGCGGTAGCTGATTTTTTGCGGAAATATGCTGACCGGTATCATAACTCTGATTTTATTTCTTCTGATCCGGTACAGTTCCCGCATCGCTATCATTTCAAAGCGGATATTGAAATCAGTGCTTTTCTGACTGCTTTTCTTAGTTTCGGAGCCCGCCCTCAAATACTGAAGGCGGCAGAACGGCTGGATTCCATAATGAACCGGCAGCCTTTGCAGTATGTGTTGTCCGGGAACTGGAAAATTGATTTCTGTGGTGAGGAGTCGTTCTATCGGACGGTTTCAAAAAATAGAATGGCACAATTGTTTCATTGGCTGTATACTATATATGATAGGTATGAGAGTATGGAGAATGCTCTTCTTTGCGAAACGGATGGAACTCCGATGCAACGTCTTTGTCGTTTGTTTGGAGTGTCGGATAAGGCGCCGCAAAAGAAATTGAATATGTTTCTGCGCTGGATGATCCGTCGCGATTCGGAAGTGGATTTTGGAATCTGGAGGAATTTCTCTCCATGTGAGTTGATTATCCCTTTGGATTCATAAGTATATAAGC
>OGLX01001363.1_pt1 | contig 12367 bp, 15 predicted proteins | sample 1572821 | NCBI WGS metagenome assembly OGLX01 (sample SAMEA2581908, study PRJEB24529) | metagenome | biome: Human gut stool | place: China | collected 2011 | reverse complement strand
AGACCGTTTTTCTCCAACAGCTTCGGGAACTGCTCGGAAACATAATTGGGGCGGAGGATGTTCCCGATCTCGTCCACACACAGATAGCCGAGATAGTCTGGATTGTAGCTGCTGCGGCACAGACGGCGGTAGGTCTCCTGCTGACCTTTCAGCTCCAGCAGACGGTCACGGATGGGCGGCACCAGAGGCAGGGTGCGCAGACTGGATTTGGTTTTTGCACGGTCGGCCTGAACAAGGACTTTTTTGCCGTCAATGGATGCCTGTGTGACGATACGTTTGACCTCCATTGTATTGGCTTCAAAGTCGATGGCATCCCATTTCAGCCCCAGCACCTCGCTGCGGCGCAGGCCATAGAAGGATGCCAAAAGGACCGGTATCTCCAGTTTGGTTCCATATGCCGCCTCGGTCAGGGCGTGGATCTCTTCGGCAGTGTAGTAGCTGCCTTTGAAATCGTCCTTTTTCGGACGTTCGACCTTATCTGCCGGGTTTGAGGGGATCAGGTCGATCTTGACCGCATACTTCAAAGCTTTGTGGATATTTGCGTGATAGTGGATCACGGTGTTTGGCTTGACCCGCTCCAGCTGCTTGGCGTAGAAATCCTGTAGATCGGTGGCTTTCAGCTCTACCAGCTTGATGCTGTGTTTGCGGAAATAGGGAACGATAATGTGCTCTACCATTCCCTGATAGCTTGCGTAGGTCGTGAGCTGGATCGTGCTTTTCGTGACTTCCAGCCATTTCAGCATGAAGTCGGCAAAAAGAATGTCCTCGTCTAAACGGATTTCGGCTACAGTGACTGGGGGGATAAAGTTCCTCCGACGTTCCTGCAAAAGAGCCTCGGCTTTCTTTTTGTTTTTCTTGACCGGAAGGCCCGTTGATTCCCACTTGGTCCTTCGCTTTCCGGTTTCATCCTTGTAACTCAGAACGATGTAATAGAAGTTGTTTTTTTCTTGCAGATGCCCTGCTACCATGGTGTTTCCTCCTGTTCTTGTGCATCCACTTGAATTTATGGAACTTCTGCTGCTGACACCACCAGTGTATAAAACAGCAGGAGAGAATGCAAGGATGTCACGTCTGCGCTATGTTGTCGGGTGCAAATGCGATCAGATAGGTTAAAAGATGCGCTTTGGGAATGCGGTAGAAGCGCCCGATCCTCAAATGCTGGACTTTTCCGTTCTTCAAAAGTGCATAACCGGTTTTGGTGCTGATCCCCAATATCTCGCACATTTGTTCGATATTCAGGACATCCGGGTAATCCCGAAGCATGATACGGTAGGCATCACACGGATGCAGAGTTTTTTCTGGCAACGGTCGATCCCTCCTGTATTGCATGGGGCGGGCATTCCTGTTCCAGGGCCAGGCTGCATTTTAGGGCATTCTCAATTTGCTGCATTTCCTGGTCAGTGGTCATCCCCATAAAATTGCAGATGCGCTTCTTATCAATGGTGGAGATCTGCTCCAACAGCACGATTGATGGACAGCGGAACGCAGGGTTTTTGTCCACGAGGACATGGGTGGGCTGATTTGGCTTTTTGGAGACCTTTGAGCTCACAGCTGCAACGATCACGGTGGGAGAAAATTTGTTTCCTGTATTATTTTGCAAAACAATAACAGGGCGTTTTCCTCCTTGCTCGGAGCCACTGTGCGGGTCGAGGTCTGCAAAATAGATCTCACCACGGTGGATGTTCAGACTTTTCAGCGGCTTGCCCCCCTTTTTATGTAGGCAAAAGCAGCCCCTATGGGCGGCCTTTGCAGTGAGAAGAACCCCCTAGGACCGGGAAAGTAGCATTACGGCTTGATAGGTAGGTTGCGGCGGCGGCTGGCACCGTTGTAGGTGCGCAGGATCAGCATCATATATTTGTAGCTGACCGTGCCGCTCAGAGATTTCTCGTCGTTTACCAACGTCATGGGATGAACAGTGTGCAGCCGCTTGACCAGACGCTCCGGGTCATACTCGCCCTGATACAGAGCCACAAAGCGAACCATGCCCTGCAGGATGCCGGAGCGGAGGGAATCGGGGTCACCCTCCCAGCCCTTTGCCAGCATCGTCAGAGCTTCTTTGTAGAGGTCTGCGCCATAGGTCTTGTACTCCTTGAAGGCGGTGCGGATGCAGATGATCTTCCATGGGGCACGGTAGCTGTCCAGACCCAGCTGCAAGCCGGTGCTTTCGGTGGCGTTCAGGAAGGCGATAGCTTCGGCGTCCTTGCCAAACAGAGCCGCACGCAGCTTTGCGCCGGCGGTCAGAGGTGCGGAAACGCCGGTCTGCCTGGAAAAGAGGATGGCTTCTTCCTCCTGCGTCAGCCCGTAGTACACCTTGCAGATGATGGGGAGGTCTGCACCTCCATTCATGGCTTTGCGGGTCATGAGGGTGTGCTGCCCATCAAAAACGTAGTAGTGACCATCCCGGTAGCTGACCTTGGGAGGGTTGGCGATCCATTCGGTGAACTCTGCGGACATCCGCTCAATGTTCGGGATGCTCAGTTCCCGCTGGTATTCGGCAGGGATCTCCAGATAGGCGCTGTTGAGGACCTTCTCCTCATACGGCCGCTGCGCAAAGAGCGCTTCAATAACGGCTTCATCGGTGATCTCAGGCATGGTGCGGAGGCAGTTCAAATGGCTCATATCGTATCCTCCAATCTTTGCAGATAGTCTTTGACCTTCTGGATCGTTCTCTTTACCACAGCACGATTGCCTGCATCGGTCAGAAGGTCGGGATAGTCCCGAAAAACACTCTCCCAGCGTCGGATCATACTATTGACGGCACCGGATACTTCACAGAGCATGGCCGCTCCGTCCGCAAGCTGTTTGGCATGGTAGCGCCCATTTGCGATCTCAAGAATCTGCTGGCGGTCAGCTTTCAACGATTCTCCGGCTTTTGGTGGAAAAGTCGGCTCGGATGGAGTTGGAGCGGACGTTGCATCTTCATCGGATGTACCGGCATCGGACAGCGGTGTAGTTGTGGCTGGAGGAGATTTCTGTTTTTGTGACAGCGGCTCTTTGGCTTTGCAGATTGCAGCGACCAGCGCCGCACGGTCTTCCGGAGGGGCACGGGCAACGGATGCGATCTCAGAGGCGGTAGGTTTGACCTCGCCGGAAAGCACTTTTTTCCGTGTGCCAGGAACGGCTTCTTCGGCGGCGTCTACACCTTTGGAAAACTGTTCTGCACGAAGTACTGTGTTCTTGCTAATGCCGTTTTCAGCGGCAATTTTTTTACAAGTTGTTCGGCTGTTACCCAAATCCCCATTTTGGGAATTTGGGCTAAATGTGCCGTTTGAACTACGGCTGTTTCCGTGATCTCCCCCTAGCTTCATTTTCTCAGCCTCATACTGTTTTCCGATAAGGTACTTCTTTTGTTCCGGGGTGAGGTTGCGCCGCCCCAGCTGATTCTTGCAGATCCAGATGATCGCTTCATAGCGGCTGGCGAACTCTTTCTCGTGGATGGTAAAAGGGATCTCTGGGTGCTTCTTGGCGATCGTGTAACGGTTGTGCCCATCTACGATCAGGCCCTCCCATACAATGATAGGGTTGAGGATGCGTCCATCCCGTAGAATGTTTGCTTCCAGCTGGTTCAGTTCTTCAAATGTAAGGGGTGGGATCTTGCTCTGAAATTCCGGGTCGGTCTTAAGCACATTCGGATTCATCGTCAAAGCGTCCTTTCTTAAAGGAGGTGGCTTTCGGGCTGGTGGGCTGGATGTAGTAGTCGTAGCCGAAGTTTGTCTGGCAGTAGGTGCAAGGCTCTTTGGTGAATTGCCAGGGATCGGCACGGCGGACACGGATGCCGCGGGTGTTCCGAAATGCATTCAGGCAGCGGGGGCAGAGGGTGGTCAGGGTCGATTCATCGGTGAAAGTACGGCTCATAGAAAACACCTCCGTGTCGTTGAGATGAATGTTCGATATGGAAAAGCCCACGGCCCGGATTCAGGAGAATCACGGTGGTGGGCTTTGAAAGATTTGCGTTAAGTTCCCACCCTATTTGTCCTCGACGCCCGGTGGGGTTGGAATGCACTCTGGTTCCCGGAGTTTCACCGGTCTCATTGGCGTTTCAGCCACCCCGCCTTCTTTGTGGCCGGGCCGCGAGTTACGGAAGTTTCATTGTTTTGTCCAGAGGAATGATATTCAGTTTTCAAGGTACGGCTCCCAGTTTGGGGCTTTGCCCTGTCTGGGGAATGCCCTGGCTGTGAATGTATGATACCGCAGAATTTTTCCCGTCGGAACTCTCTTGCAGGGAGCCTTTGGTTCCCTCTAAGAGAACCTTGTTACAGTTCTTTCTTTATGCGTTCTAAAATTTCGATCGCAGCGTTCAGTTCGGAGGCAGCCTTGCTGGTGCTTTGTGTTTTTCCCAAAAGGAGATAGTCCAGTGATACATCAAAAAATGCAGAGATCTCGATAACAAGATCAATAGAAAACAGCCTTCTGGCGTGCTCCAGCGCTTTTACATGATTCAGGCTGATATTGAGCTGCTCAGCAAGCTGCATTTGTGTGAGGTTTTTGCTTTCGCGCAAAGCTTTCATTCTCTTTCCGCATTCCACAGGATCAAAGCGCATGGGTTTACCCTCCAGATCTTGACGTGTGAATGAACGTGCAAAATCTGGCGCTCAGGGATATCGGGCGATGTACGTCTCCCAGCCTCGGCGCATACGTCACTCCCAAAGGGGCGACGGAAGCAGATCCCGAAACGCAAAAAAGACCGGCAGACAGCCGCAATTTCTCTAAAGAAATCGCTTCCGTCTGCCGGTCTCGTCCGGCCTATAGCCGGTCCAGTCCTATCTGACAAACTCTTGACTCCTGAATTCCGTCCCTGAGGGCTAAACCCAATCCGACGCAGATACAATATGTCTCATGCAATATTCAGTTTGAATGGGTCTCAGGCAAACTCCTCAAAATAGAGGGATGCCCTTGTGACGGATATTTTGTTCTTTTCCATCTGGATGACCCAGTGCCGGTTGCACTTGGAACATTTTTGCAAACCGGTGACGATGATCTTTCCACACATGAGGCGGGTGCCGCATCGGGGACAGGTAGAAATGTACAGCTCGGATCGAAAATCGTTCTGCATAAGGACCTCCTTTTCATGTGAGAAAGATCTGCGGTGAAAATAATAAAAAAGACCGCAAACGACTCTTCTGTATATTCCAAATAGGGATATGGGAAGCTTCGTTTGAGGTCTTTGTGTCCATTATTTTACTTGTTGGGTTCTTTGGGAGGAGTTTCATGATCCGGCTGGGGATAGTTACAAACGGGACGCTCGGGCTGATATACGCCTCCCATGCAAGAAGGAGGCCAGCCAAATCGCTCGAGAACAATGGCGCGGTTCAGGATTTCCTTTCCGATGTTATTCAACAGCTTCATACAAAAAACCTCCATGCTTCTGTTTAATTTTCTCGGCCACTATAAGCAGTATACTGACTAGTATGCCATTAAAACTAAAAATCAGTACCTGAGGGAACCCAAGCTGGACAGAAATGACTTGTATGATTGTAATACAGACAAGTGTGAAATTCTTTTTTTTCCGGTTTGAAGATATGATTTCTTGTTCAAAGTGTAGTTGCGGCGGATAAATAGGGTTGGTTCTAAATGCAGCTAGAATCAATAGAATATCAAGTGTCCACATGGTGAGCGAATTTATGCGCATCAGAACAGGGGCGAATATATAAAGAACAATGAAGGTTGTTACTGTTGTCAGCAGAATACACATCCAATTATAAGGAGCATGCCATCCACCCATTCGCCGACGCAAAAAATACATTGTTGCCATAAAAACAAGCGTGTTGAAATATTGATTGGAAATAATGCAACAAATCGACAGGATCAGAAGAAAACAGAATTGAAGAAGTTTTTTTTTCAACTACATAAAGACACCAGGTGTAATTGTTTTCTTCGACCCAATTGTGCCGGAAAAACCATTCGGTCAATCGGCGGGAAATGCTATGAAGCATCTGTTTTATACCTCTCTTTGGACAGTATATAACACATTTTTAGAACTATATGTAGATTTTGCAGTGAGATTGGCTATTTTTGCAGTGAAATCGGTATACGCTTATGAAAGAGTTTCAGGAATTTGGGCAGAGAAGCAAAATAGGCTCGAATCTTCTTTATAGGCTATGGCAAAAACGGCCTTATAACGATTTAGAATTGCAGCAACATTCTTCAATCCGTAGCCGTGTTCTTCGGATCGTTTGGAAGGCAGCACAACTTGATTGTCTAAAACTTTTACAGGAAATGCGGTCGTATTTTCAATATAAAGAAAACTGCTCTCTTCTTCTACTTTCATCACAAGGGTTATTTTTTTACTTTTATCATCTGTGATCTTCTCACAAGCTTCAATGGCGTTGTCAACCAAATTAGAGAGGACAACAACAAGATGCTCATCTTTCAGTCCAAAACAGGTGAGATCATCCAATTGAAATAAGAAGTGAACCCCTTTTGACTGCGCGATATGGTATTTCTGACTCAAAAGCACATCTACAACCAGCCTGCCCGTCTTAACGATCAGTGAAGTGCTCATACTATCTTTCATGACCGTTTGAATATAGGGCAACAATTCGCCATGAGGAGCTTCGCATTCTGCCAAGCCGTAAATGATGCTGAGTTGATTTTGAAAATCATGGGTCATTTTTCGCTGGTTCTTATAGGCGGTTGCCCAAGCTTCAACAATATCGTTTTGATATTTGATGTTTTGTGTCAAAACTGTATTATCTTGGATAAGCTGCTGTTCTCGATCCAAATAATTTAGCGTAACAAATGCAAAAGCATTCATTATAAACAAAGCAATTGTGCAGAATAAGATTTCTCTTGCAGCAAAAGGAACGATCCAATATAAATGCCACAAGAAAACGGAAATAAACATAGAGACAATGGGCAAAACAAAAATTTTCAACCAGTGTTTCCATGTGGTGTGATGAAAATAAAATCGCTGTTTTACAGCTGATTTGAAAATCGTAAATAGCAATATTTCAAAGATCTTTGCAATATAACAAATCAGATAGTATCCATATGGGTCACGATACAATTCTTGCATGGTGATATTTTTCAGAATTGTAATGGCCATAAAAAAGAAATTGTCGGCAATGTTTATAAATGATGAAAACAAAACTGAAATTGCGATACATTTTATCGAAGGAACACGGTATATTACAACGAGCCAAAGCGAGTCAACACAAGTGAGAAGCACCAGCTTAAAAAGCACATTTGACTCTGAAATCGCCAGGCAAATAAAGTTCAGACCCGTCAACACAACGGTAGAGAGTATAAATTTACTTGAGGTGATCTTTTTCTGAAAGAAAGCGCCGGAAAAAACCATAAAAGCTAAAACTTCGATAAATACTACAAAATAGTTTAAGAGGAGGGATAGTTCATAACTCATAAGCGGCGGCCTTTCCACATAAGATACTCTGCACAGATTGCTTTGTAATCTTTTTCAGAGACCTTTAAGATCTCGCCATTTCGTAATTGCGCTGTATATCCTGAAATTTTGCTGATATAAGACATATTAACGAGAAAACTTTTTTGCAGGCGAATAAAGCCTTTTCCAGACAACCGTTCGGTATAATCGTTCATTTTTCCACGGCACTCTAATACAGGGGAAGCAGCTTCTGTTGTGTGTAATAAAACACGACGATAGGGAGTACCCTCAACGTATAAAATGTCTCGTAAGGGAATTTCAATCTGAAGGTTTTTTGAGTCAACCACGATCGTTTCCTTGCCGTCCAAGAGTTTGTCTTGAATCGCATCCAGACAGGAGTCAAGCTCTTCTATATAGTTTTCTTTCAAAATATAACGGAAAGCACTAACTTTATATCCACTGGGGGCAAATTGCAAAAAGGCCGTTATAAATACCAATATAAGGTCAGGGTAGTGCTGACGGATTTGAGAGGCAACCTCCAGGCCGTTCATCTCTGGCATATCAATATCCAAAAATACAGCGTGCAGAGTGCCAAGATTAGAATTTAGCAGATCTTGCGGATGGGAGAAAATATGGCAGTTCAAAGCCCAATCTCGTTTTGCAAACCCCATACTGATTTTCTGATATAATTGATCAGAGAATCGCAGATCATTATCAAGAATAGCAATTCTCATAAGCGACACGCACCTTTCGACTTGCCTTTTTCTTTTTACCATACAGCTATTTGCCTCACTCTGTCAATGATTTTTTAAGATGTGCTTATCTTTAGCACAATTAAAGCTTGGATTTATGCTAAAGTCAAGAAAAGTTCTGATGATTAGCATAAAATGAGGCGTGCCTATGAAAATCTATGATTTTAATGGCAAGAAAAATATTAGCGGAGAACGCATTCGAGAAGCTCGAATCAAGATGCATCTATCACAGAAAGCGTTGGCTGTACGGTTAAAGCTGGAAGGAGTGGAATTAGAAAGAGACTGTATCAGTAGAATTGAGATCGGCACTCGCTTTGTTGCTGATTATGAGATAAAGATGATAGCAAAGACGTTGAATGTTTCCGTTTTGTGGCTCTTAGGGATCGAGTGACCTTGGTGAATGAACCAAGGTCACTTTTGTTATATATGCGTTGATTTACCAGAAGTGGCGCAGCAAGAAGCCGCGTTTTTGGGGATCTTTTTTTGTGTAGAGGAGGCCACAGCTGCCACAATTCCCTTTTTCACTGCACAAAAGCCTGTTTGTACTGAAAAATGCCAAATTCATCTCTCAACAGTGCTAATATAAAGACGACCAAAGCGCTGGAATAAGGGCTGCCAGACAAAAGTTGTTCACAGGAGGGATTAAAATGCACCTAAAGGAATCTGCCTACAACTTCATTTATGATGACCTGGGCAAAGATCAGATTGTATTTTACAACTCACGCACTGGTGCACTGGCAGTAGTGCATGAAGATCAGTATAAGCAGTATAAGGGGTTTCAGGAGAAAGGAAAAGAAATTGAGGATGCGGAGTTCCTCAAGAATCTTTTGAAATGCGGATATCTGCTTCCAGCAGAAGTGGACGAGAAGTTCCTAATCAAAACCAATATGATGCAGGGGCGGTATAACAAGAATTTGCTATCCTTAACTATTGCACCTACGATGGCGTGTAATTTCAGATGCATTTATTGTTTTGAGAAAGGGCATTATGGCAATTCCCTGATGGATGGGGAAACACAAATTGCATTGATGAACTTTATCAAATCCCACTTGGATGGAGTGAAAAACATTAATGTTACTTGGTTTGGTGGAGAACCTCTTTTGGGAATGTCTGTCATCGAAAGCCTGTCCGAACAGATTATAGCTTTGTGTGAAGAGAAAGAGCTTCAATACCAAGCGGGAATTATTACAAATGGGTATCTTTTGACGCCGGAAAATGCAGAAAAGCTGAAAAAATATAATGTACGATATGCACAAGTTACTGTGGATGGACCAAAAGAAATTCATAATGAACGGCGTCCAACGGTTAATGGACAGGGAACATACGATGTTATTATGAATAATCTAAAAAGTATCTGTGGTATCTTACATGTGCATCTAAGAATCAACGTCGATATTAAAAATATCGAATTAGCCAACGAGGTAGTATCTCATTTGAAGCAAGAAAACATGTTGGAATACATCCACCCCTATCTCGGGCTGGTTATTCCATACAATGGAACGTATGAGGCTGATAAATGTCTTACAAATGAACTCTATTCAAAATACAACTTGTATTTTATGAAGAAAAACAATATTCCGTTTCAAACAACATATCCGAGACCTCGTGGCAATCACTGCGTTTCTGATTTCTATAACGGGTGGGTCGTTGATGAAAAAGGATATTTGTATAAGTGCTGGAACGATATTGGTGAGATTTCAAAAGCAGTCGGGAATATCAACTTTGGAGAAAATAGTCTGCAAAGCACAAAATTGATTTCCGAATATTCATCTTGCGATTTCTTTGAAGATCCCAAGTGCAAAGAATGCAAGCTGTTGCCGGTGTGTATGGGAGGCTGCCCCCATAGTCGTGTGGAAGGTAAAACAATTTGTCATCAATTGAATTTTCGCATGAAGGACTACCTTATTGAATATACACGAACCCTTGTTTCCACAACATAATGTCTGAACAAAGCTCAAATATTAAAGGGAGGTAATAATATGCCTGTATCGCGATTCTTGATTCCCTTGGTTTCTACTGTTTGGATCTTTAGTGTGATGGGGGGGATGGGAATGCATGTATTGGCAGAGCAACCCACAGAAGTACAGGCGGTAAGGCGACAGTTTTCAACATTGGAGGAAGTGACCGCTGTCCAAGTCCAGGAGGAGGGGTCGACGGTCCGCTTCCTACCGGGGGAGGGAGAGGAAGTCTGCGTCCGCTATGCGGATACGACAGCGGAAGCACTGTACGAGATTCAGGTCGAGAACGGCACCCTGGTCGTCCAAAAATTAAAAGCCCCACCCCCGAAAGTTGTCACCATCAACGGAACGATTATGCAGTTTGAGGTGGACAGCGCCTATGACCTGGAGATTGTCCTGCCCCAGCGTCAGTATAAGTCGATCGTTGTAGAAAATCCGTCCGGAGGCAATGTAGAGATGGATTCTATTACAGCCAAGGAAATCTGCACTGAGTTAAAAAATGGATCTTCGGTGTTTTCAAAAACACAGTCTGACAGAATAAAATCAGAAATTGAAAACGGCTCCGTAGTGTTCGAACATCCAACTTCCTCTCAATACGATTGCACGGTGAAGAACGGAGAGATCAAGGGAGATGTTGTAGGCAGGTATGAGGATTACACGGTAAAGGCTAGGGTCAAAAATGGTTCTTGTATGTTGAAATCTCGCTTGGATGCTGCGAATCAACACGCAATGAATCTCTACGTGGAGAATGGTCGAATCGAAGTCCATTTTAAAAATTAATGATGGATGAGAATAGCATCGGTAGATGCATGCTAATATTGATGTTATCTCTAATATTATAATCGAAAGGAGAACAGTATGAACATTTTAATTCCTCCCATTGTTAACATGCCGAGAGTATGCGATGAATGTCCTGAGGATTTGTGTCTCATTGGATACACACCGCCTTGCCCGAGTCAGTGTTACGATTTTGATTTTACGTGCGAGCCGATTTACAATTCGTATGAGTGTTCAGGCACATTTACCATGAGCTGACACAATTATATGAGCAAGGGCATTGTGATTCTTTTGGGAATTCTCTCCATAGGGTTGCAATGCTCTTGCTTTTTATGATATTGATTGGTGATAAAAATGTTTTGCTTTTTAATGAGTAAAATCAAGGAGGTTAGGCGAGAAGCGATTGCCTATCTTTCAATCACATTGTTTTTATGGCTTATTGGAATATTGACTCCATACATATCTGGACTTTATATTGATTTTCTGATTACAGAGATATCTTTTAAATTGCTTATTTGGTTTGTCGTAGTTATCGCTGTTATTGGAAGTCTGCAAATGTTCTGTCGATATTTTATGTCGGTGGCATCAACAAAATTCAATCAGAAGCTAGTTGCAAGTATCAGTAGTAATATCTATCAAAAAATTTTTAACTCAAGATACAGCGAGTATACGAATGTTGATAATGCTTATTATATAGATCAAATCAACAAAGATACTTCTACACTTGTAACTTTTTTCTCTGCCAACATACTAAGCTTTTTCTTTCAAATTGCGACAATTATTATTAGTGCTATAATTGTGCTAAGAGCAGATAAATTGCTTTGTATGATTGTTTTCTCTGTGATACCGGTATATATTATTACATTTCTCTGGAATCAGAAGGGATTGTATATCTCTCGGAGGATACAAAAAGAAAAATCGAATGAGTTTTTTTCACGCTGTTCAGAACAGATTAATAAGTTTGAATATATTAAAAGAAACACCTTGAATATTGAGATGAAAAGTCGATTTCAAGAAGCTTTTGATAAAATGATGGGATCATCGATACATGCAATCAAAGTAAGCTACGTATTTACAAATTTAAATCAATTTGTAGTTTTATTGATTTATGTGTGCATTGTCGGGATTGGCGGCTACAAAGTAAGTACAGGTAGTCTTAGTGTTGGTTTCTTTTCCATAATAAACACGTATTTCAATATGATTATCAGCTCAATTTCATACTTTATTGGATTGGCTGGAAGTTATCAGGATGCCAAAATATCTTTTCAACGTATTGAAAAGATTTTGAAACGAATCGATCACCCGACGAGGAAAAAGGGGAACAGGGGATCGATTCGATTCAAAAAGTTGAATGCAAAGACTTTTCTCTCCGGCATGGAAGCCATATGCTCTTGGATCATTGCAGCATTACATTTTATCGAGGAAGAATTTATGGTCTGTACGGCCAGAATGGAACTGGCAAGACAACTTTTTTGAACGCCCTTATCGGTCTTTTTTCGGGAGAAACGTCTGGAATCGTTTCCTATAACGGAATTGCGATC
>OGLX01001349.1_pt1 | contig 12468 bp, 8 predicted proteins | sample 1572821 | NCBI WGS metagenome assembly OGLX01 (sample SAMEA2581908, study PRJEB24529) | metagenome | biome: Human gut stool | place: China | collected 2011 | reverse complement strand
ATGACACGCGAAGAGATCATTGTTGCATTGGAAAACTGTATCTTCGGCGACTATAAATTCCTTTATATTTCTCCGGAAAGGCTGGATACTGAAATATTCCGTAACAAACTACGGAATATAAAGGTAAGTATGATCACAGTAGATGAGTCACACTGTATGTCTCAATGGGGATATGATTTCCGCCCTGCTTATCTGAAAATTGCAGAAATTCGCGAACTCCTTCCCGACATACCTGTATTGGCACTGACAGCAACTGCCACTCCGGAAGTAGTAACAGATATTCAAACAAAGCTAAACTTTAAAAAAGACAGTCAGGTTTTCCGAATGAGTTTCGAAAGAAAAAACTTGGCTTACATTGTACGTCCTACAGAAAATAAACAGGAAGAGCTATTACATATTTTAAATAGTGTGCCCGGCTGCGCCATTGTCTATACCCGCAACCGGAAACGTACACGTGAAATTGCCGAACTACTGGTCAATAACGGCATAACTGCCACTTTCTATCATGCCGGTTTGAATAATGATGTAAAAGATCAACGTCAAAAAAGCTGGCTCACCGGAGAAAGCCGTACTATGGTAGCAACCAACGCCTTCGGAATGGGTATCGACAAACCAGATGTACGTATCGTTATCCACATAGATATGCCTGATTCTCCTGAAGCCTATTTTCAAGAAGCCGGACGAGCAGGGCGCGACGGGCAGAAAGCATATGCTGTCCTGCTATACGCCCAAAGTGATAAAACCACCCTCAACAAACGTATCAGTGATACATTTCCCGACAAGGATTATATCCGAAAAGTGTACGAAGATATCAACTACTATTTTCAAATGGCCATGGGAGACGGTATGGGTTGCACCTTTGCTTTTAACTTGGATGAATTCTGTCGTAACTTCAAACATTTCCCCGTACAAGCAGACAGCGCTTTAAAGATTCTGACCCGTGCCGGATATTTAGAATATACGGACGAGCAAGATAATGCTTCACGTATTCTTTTCACGATGAAACGCGACGAACTCTATAAACTACACGAGAATGATACAGATACAGAGAAACTGATAAACATCATCTTGCGTTCTTATACAGGACTATTTACTGATTATGCCTATATTAACGAAGATTCCTTAGTAATCCGCTCCGGATTAACCCGCCAACGAATCTATGAAATTCTACTGGCGCTGACTCGTAGACATATCATACATTACATTCCACGGAAAAAGACACCTTATATTATATATACCCGTGAACGGCAAGAAAAGAATCGCCTTGTCCTAACTCGGGAAATATACGAAGACCGAAAAAAAAGCTATACCACCCGAATCAAGGCTATGATAGAATATGCCACAGCCGATGATAAATGTCGTAGCCGAATGCTACTCAGATATTTCGGAGAAAAGAACGAGCACAACTGCGGACAATGTGATGTATGTCTTAACAACCATCATTCAGGAATAAAACAGGGAGAATTTCAAGAATTGGAACAACAAATCAAACAGCTATTGCAGGCAGGTGCCATGCCTGCTTCAGAACTACTGAACCAATTGAATAGCAATCGTGAAAAAGCGGAAAAGGTACTCTCCTACCTACTTTCCGAAGAAATAATACAATTAAAAAATGGAATTCTTTCTGTATAAATCGTATCTTTGCCATTGATTTATTAACCTTTTACCCCAACAGAACATGAAAAAAATGCATTTGGCAATCATTTGTCTTTTTACCGGTTGTACTATCTTTGCCCAAAACATAGAAGTACAGCCCATCCCTCAACAAGTTTCCAAACAAGACGGACAAATCAATTTACCTGAAACTTACCAGCTCTTGGGAGAAACTGAAGCTAATCCATATGCCGTACAAGAATTAAAAGATTTATTAGGTGGAAAACACCCGGCCAATACCGGTTTGCGCATTTATATAGGAGAAAAAGGAGACAAGTCCATCCGCAAGTTTACTCGTCAGATCCCCAACCAAAAGGAAGGTTATTATCTATCCATCAATAATAAGGAAATAATTCTGGCAGGGAACGATGAACGTGGAACCTACTATGCCTTGCAAACCTTAAAACAATTGCTCAAAGATAACCAATTACCGGTAATAGAGATACAAGACTATCCGGCCATACGCTACCGTGGTGTCGTAGAAGGATTTTACGGGACTCCCTGGAGCCATAATGCCCGTCTTCGCCAACTTCAATTTTATGGTGAAAACAAAATGAACACCTATATATACGGTCCTAAAGATGATCCTTACCATAGTTCTCCCAACTGGCGCTTGCCTTACCCCGAAAAAGAAGCAAAACAATTACAGGAATTAGTAAAAGTAGCCCAAGGAAACGAAATAGATTTTGTTTGGGCCATCCATCCAGGGCAAGACATCAAATGGAATAAGGAAGACCGTGAACTATTATTGGCAAAATTTGAAAAGATGTATCATCTCGGTGTCCGTTCTTTTGCCGTCTTCTTTGATGATATTTCAGGAGAAGGTACCAACCCTGTGAAACAAGCAGAACTGCTGAACTACATAGATGAACATTTTGTAAAAGTAAAACCAGATGTAACTCCCCTTATCATGTGTCCCACGGAATACAATAAAAGTTGGTCCGACCCTGCTAAAGGATATCTTACTACTTTAGGAGACAAACTGAATCCATCCATACAAATTATGTGGACAGGAGACCGAGTTATTTCCGATATTACCCAAGATGGTATTCAATGGATAAACGACCGGATTAAACGTCCGGCATATATATGGTGGAACTTTCCTGTTTCCGATTACGTTAGAGATCATCTGCTCATGGGACCAGTATATGGAAACGATACTCAAATAGCCCATCAGATGTCTGGCTTTGTAACTAATCCGATGGAACATGCCGAGGCTTCTAAAATAGCCATTTATAGTGTAGCCTCATACGCTTGGAATCCAACAAAATATAACAGTGAAAAAACTTGGAAAGACGCTATTATGAACATTTTGCCCGATGCTGCCACTGAACTGGAATTCTTTGCCGCCCATAATTCGGACTTGGGCCCCAACGGACATAAATATCGCCGAGAGGAATCTGTAAATCTCCAACCCACAGCGCAGAGCTTTACTGAAAGTTACATAAAAAATAAAACTTACACTGAAAAAGATTTCTCTATTCTACAAGAAACCTTCAGCCAGATGGTTGAATCAAGTGATATTTTAGTCGCCCATGCTGATAAAAATCCGATTATAGTAGAAATCATGCCTTGGCTTTATCAGTTCAAACTATTGGGTGAAACCGGAAATGAAGTACTGGCAATGGTCAAAGCATACGACAAAAATGACCAATCTTTATTTATGCGTAAATACAAACACGTGAAAGCCTTGCAACAACAAATGTTTCAAATTGACCAGACATACAACCAAAACCCTTACCAGCCGGGTATAAAGACAGCAGGAAGAGTAATCAAGCCATTGATTGATCAAACTTTCGCCACCGTCACGCAATGCTATAACCAAAAATATAGTACACTGCTGAATGCTGAAACCGACTATATGCCGCATAAACTAATAAGCGATATCAGTCAGATAAAGAACTTACCTTTACAGGTAAAGATAAACCGCATTCAGATTTCTCCGGCGCTGGAAGTTATCAGATGGCCCGGTAATGGTTCATTGACTATCGAACTGGATCAAGTTTATCCCGGAGAAAATATAGAGATAGATTTCGGGAAACCGGAAATCGAAACTTGGGGAAGTCTTGAGATATCTGCAAATGGAAAAGACTGGAGTAAAGTACACTTTACACAAGAAAACAACCGACTGACTGCCAGTTTACAACAGAAACCAATAAAGGCAGTACGTTTTACCAACATGCAGCATCAGGAACAAGAAATTTACCTCAGACGATTTATTATAACAATAGACAAATAAAACAACTATAAATTATGGGCTTATTTAAATCCTTATTCGGCGGAAACAACATCCCCGAAACCGAAAAAGAGAAAAATGATAAAAAGAACTTCGAGATTTTAAAATACGATGGCATCCGCGCCCAACGTATGGGTAAACTACCTTATGCCATTAAATGTTTTGAAGAGGCAGTTGCCATCAACGATGAATTAGAAACTCTCAGCCTGCTAGCCACTGCTTATACACAGGCGAACCGACTAGATGACGCCCGTATCACACTAGACCGCATGGCTACAAAAGATCCTGAACAAGTAAACACCTTCCTTTCACTAGCTGGCATCTGCTATATGCAGGAAGATTACGAAAATATGAAGGATGCCTGCCAAAAAGCTTTGGTTTTAGATAATAAGAACCCCCTATCTTTCTATTTGACAGCAAAAGCAGCTATCGGCATGAAAGATGATATCACCGCCATCGCTATGCTGACTAAAGCTATCGTATTAAAAGAAGATTATACCGAAGCATACCAGCTACGCGCTGAAGTACTTTGGAAAATGAAACAAGCAAAAGATGCTGCTGAAGATATACAAAAGTTACTCAGCCTCAATCCCGACGACGAACAAGCCTTGCTCTTGAAAGGAGAAATTCTAGCCGCCACCAATGAACCGGAACAAGCACAAGAATGTTTTAATCAAGTATTGTCACTCAATCCGTTCAATGAAAAGGCCTATATCTTGTCAGGCGAACTATATCTGGCAAACAAAGATTTTGACAAAGCATTGGCTATATATGATGAAGCCATTGAAATCAATCCAAACTTTGCCAAAGCATATCATGAACGAGGACGTATCAAATTACTTAAAGGAGACAAAGACGGATCTGTGGAAGATATGAAGAAAGCAATAGAACTGGCTCCTGAAAATGAAATTAATATTAGCGGTCAATACAATAATTATGAAAACATGACTAAGAATGTTCCGTTTTAAAAGCGGAACATTTCAATTCGTTTTATTGTTTATTTATATACAAAATAAGCAAAAAACACATGAGCGTAAAAGAACAATATTGGAAATACTCCCTTATCACCATTATACTGGGATTAGGACTTATTTTATTTATAAAAATGTCTCGTTTCTTAGGAGGTATTTTAGGAGCCTGCACCATTTACATCATGGTAAGAAAACAAATGTTTTATCTTACCCAAGAAAAACATTTCAAAAAAAGTATTACAGCCATTTTACTCTTGATAGAAGCTATTATGTGCTTTCTTGTACCTTTATCATTGGCTGTATGGTTACTGATCAATAAATTACAGACGGTAAACGTAGATACGACAGGTTTTATCCATACGGTAACCAATCTTGCCGATTGGCTCCATACCAAGACGGGATATGACTTACTAAGCGCAGAAAACATTTCATCCATAGCCTCCATTCTTCCTGCCATCGGACAGTTTCTGATGGGAAGTATCAGTAGCTTTGCCGTTAATGCTTTCGTATTGGTCTTTGTTCTCTATTTCATGCTAATTGGCGGAATTCAAATGGAAAAATATATCTATGAGTTACTTCCTTTCAGCGATACAAACAAAAAAAATGTACTGAAAGAAATTAATATGATTGTCAGAAGTAATGCAATAGGTATTCCCTTACTGGCAGTCATTCAAGGAGGAATAGCTACATTAGGCTACTATTTGTTTGATGTACCCAGCGCGCTATTGTTTGGCTTCCTGACCTGCTTTGCCACCGTCATTCCTATTGTAGGAACAGCATTGGTATGGTTCCCGCTAGCTGCCTATCTTGCTCTTTCAGGAGATTGGACACATGCCGTCGTACTACTTCTTTATTGTGGATTAATTGTAACAAACATTGACAATCTAATTCGTTTTATTCTGCAAAAGAAGATGGCAGACACCCATCCACTCATCACCATTTTTGGAGTGGTCATCGGACTTTCCTTATTCGGATTCATGGGTGTCATATTCGGACCGTTATTATTATCCATCTTCATTTTATGCGTGAATATCTTTAAGACACAATACTTAAAATAATCACTTTATATATAGTTGATAAGCATCCGCCAGTTGTTTCATCGCCTTTTCGATGATACAACGCGGACTTGCCACATTTAAACGCATAAAGCCAATGCCTTCCTTACCAAACATTTCCCCGTCATTCAATGCCAAATGCGCTTTATCTACAAAGAATTCATTCAAATCTTTCTGGCTCAACTCCAGTTCACGGCAATCCAACCAAACTAAATAAGAAGCCTCCGGACGAATGGCCTTGATTTTAGGTGCATGTTTTTTCAAAAATTCGTCGACAAAATCTATATTTCCTTGTATATATGCCAAACATTGGTCAAGCCATTCCGTACCATGACTATAAGCAGCCTCAACAGAAAGAAAAGCAAAGACATGTCCCATATCCAACTCACCGGCATCCATATAGATACGGAAGCGTTTACGCAAATCTTCATTAAAAATAAGAGCATGTGAGGCAGATAGTCCCGGCATATTAAAAGCCTTGCTAGGAGACATAAAAGTAACAGAGTTCATTCGAGCCTTTTCACTGACAGTAGCAAAAGGACGATGTGTATGAGGAGGTAAAGTCAAATCCGCATGAATTTCATCCGAGAAGACCAATACTTTCTCATCATAACAGATATCAGCTATCGCTCGTAACTCTGCTTCAGTCCACACAACGCCACCCGGATTATGAGGATTACATAAAATAAAGAGCTTACAACCTTTAATTTGTTCACGAAAAGCATCCAAATCCATACGGTACATCCCGTTCTCCCATTTCAACGGATTTATGACCAAAGTACGCTCATTACGAGTAGTAACCCATGCAAAAGGATGATAAACAGGAGGTTGAATCATTACCTTATCCCCTTTCTGAGTAAAACAATTCATAGCCATACCGATGCCTGGTACAATGCCGGGAACAAAATTTATCATTTCCTTGGCCACAACCAGATCATAACGCTGTTTTACCCAGTTTATAATCGCATTATAATAGCTATCTGGTTTGCCGGTATACCCTAAAACTTCATTTTCGCAACGTTTACGAATAGCATCTGTTACAAAAGGAGCTGTGGCAAAATCCATATCAGCCACCCATAAAGGAATCAAATCCGTACGTCCCCAAATATGTTTCAGCCCTTCTACTTTCTCAGCAGACGTACCGCTGCGATCTATCACTTTATCAAAATTGTATTTCATTGTTTCTATTTTTAGGAATTGTCGCCCAAATATAGGAAATTTCTACATTGGGCGACATTAATATTCCCTTATTTTTTCAAGGCTTCAATTACCTGAGGCATCATTGTCCAAACAAAGTTTTCACTTTGTGCTGTATAAAAATTACCATCAACAACCGATTTTTCATCAGTAGCCATTCCTTTACTTACAGCCGGTTTTGCCAAAGGATGCACAGCTAATCTCTTTCCCTCTGTAATGCCAGCAAAAGCAAACAACAGGCCTGCAGCACAATGACCTATCAGGATCTTTCCCTTCCCGGCAAATGCCTTCAAGACCGACATCAAGTCCACATTATAAGGTTTATCCGCATTTTGAGCAAATACGGGAACCGCATCCCCACAGGCAAAAACCAAAGCATCAAAATCATCCTCATGCCCTATAAGATTTGCAATCACATCATCGGCCACCAATTCAATACCCGAGTTTGTTTTAATTTCCTTTGTTTCCGCCACTGCATACACCTTATAGGATATACCATTTTCAAAAAACGCTTCCAAATACTGGAACAAACCGAATCCGTTCACCGGATTTACTGCTAAAACAGCTACTTTCTTTGCCATAATCTTAACTTATTATAAGTGAAACAATAAATTTATCTAGTAGAACAATAGTTATCTTTAGTAAGTTTATTACTTTTGTAATGCAAATGTAAGTATCCTTCTTTCCAAAAACAAGAAGGCACCTGTAGATAAGGAACTTACATAGAGGTAACCATTGTTGAACGGCAAGCAAATAGAGAATATTAAAAAATGAAAAATTTTCATCCGGATAATAATTGCCCTGTACGGAATGTATTGTGCAGGCTTGGTGATAAGTGGTCTATGCTAGTTCTTATCACATTAAATGCTAACGGAACCATGCGATTTTGCGATATTCATAAGACAATAGCCGATATCTCACAACGCATGCTGACTGTAACCCTGCGCACACTGGAAACTGACGGACTAGTGAGCCGGAAGGTGTATGCCGAAGTTCCGCCGCGAGTAGAATATGAACTGACAGAAAGAGGGAAAAGCTTAATACCACATATAGAAGGATTAGTAGATTGGGCTTTACAACAGATGCCGGGAATTATGGAAAGCAGGAGCCAAACAGGCACTGCCTAAAAAAAAATTGAAAAAAAGCTTCTTATTTATTTGTTTTTACTAGAAATATATTACTTTTGCAGCGTATTCAATAACAATAAGAACAAAATGAAAGCATTATACAATACATACTTTTTCTTCTTTTATTACTTTTACTTTAGCAACAAAGTGAAGCGGGAGTTTGTATGTGTACGTTAAACAATGATTAAAACAATGCGATAATAACAACGAAATCCCGCTTCCGGCAGAAGCGGGATTTTTTTATAATATATATACGAATGAAAAAGATAGCAATACAAGGTGTACCGGGCTCATATCATGACATTGCCGCCCACAAATTCTTCCCAGGTGAAGAAATCGAACTAATCTGCTGCTCCACATTCGAAGAAATCTTTTCGAATATGAAACAGGATAGCAATGTCATTGGTATGCTTGCTATCGAGAACACCATTGCAGGAAGCTTGTTGCATAACTATGAGTTGCTGCGCGAAAGTGGAATGACCATTATCGGAGAACACAAACTACGCATCAAGCACAGTTTCATGTGTCTGCCCGACGATGACTGGAATACATTGACCGAAGTAAACTCCCACCCCGTTGCCTTGGCACAATGCCGTGAATTCCTGATACAACATCCCAAACTGAAAATAGTAGAAACGGAAGATACGGCAGGAAGTGCGGAAGCCATCAAACGGGAAAATCTGAAAGGACACGCCGCTATCTGCTCCAAGATAGCCGCCGAACGTTATGGAATGAAAGTCCTTCAAGAAGGTATCGAAACAAATAAGCATAACTTTACCCGTTTTCTAGTCGTTGCCGACCCGTGGCAAGTGGACGAACTCCGCCAGCACCGTACAAACACGATCAATAAGGCGAACATGGTATTCACACTGCCGCACTCGGAAGGCAGCTTGTCACAAGTGTTGTCTATCCTGTCGTTTTACAACATCAACCTCACTAAGATACAGTCGTTGCCGATTATCGGACGGGAATGGGAATACCAGTTTTATGTGGACGTAGCTTTCAACGACTATCTGAGATACAAACAATCGATCGCAGCAATCACTCCATTAACCAAAGAACTTAAAATATTAGGCGAATATGCAGAAGGTAAATCAAACGTATAAGATCGCTCCCGCCGACAGACTGGCAAGTGTAAGCGAATACTACTTCTCTAAGAAACTGAAAGAAGTAGCACAAATGAATGCGGAAGGAAAAGACGTGATAAGTCTGGGTATCGGAAGCCCTGATATGCCACCTTCGGAAAAGACAATCGAAACATTGTGCAATAATGCCCACGACCCGAACGGACACGGTTACCAACCGTATGTAGGTATCCCCGAACTTCGCAAAGGTTTCGCAGCATGGTATCAACGCTGGTATGGAGTCGACCTGAACCCGAACACGGAAATACAACCTTTAATCGGCTCGAAGGAAGGAATCCTCCATGTCACACTGGCTTTCGTCAATCCGGGAGAACAGGTATTGGTACCGAACCCGGGATATCCCACTTATACTTCTTTGAGCAAGATACTCGGCGCGGAAGTTATCAACTACGACCTGAAAGAGGAAGATGGCTGGATGCCCGATTTCGAAACTCTGGAGAATATGGATTTGGGCCGCGTAAAGTTGATGTGGACCAATTACCCGAATATGCCGACAGGCGCAAACGCCACTCCGGAACTGTATGAACGTCTCGTTGACTTTGCCCGCCGGAAGAATCTCGTGATTGTCAACGACAATCCGTACAGCTTTATCCTAAACGAAAAGCCAATTAGTATTCTGAGCGTGCCGGGAGCTAAAGAATGTTGTATTGAATTCAATTCCATGAGCAAAAGCCACAATATGCCGGGCTGGCGTATCGGAATGTTAGCGTCAAATCCCGAATTCGTACAATGGATATTGAAAGTGAAAAGCAACATCGACAGTGGAATGTTCCGCGCCATGCAACTGGCCGCTGCAACCGCCCTGGAAGCCGAAGCCGACTGGTACGACGGAAACAACCGAAACTACCGGAACCGCCGTCACCTTGCCGGTGAAATAATGAAAGTACTCGGTTGCACCTACGATGAGAAACAAGTCGGTATGTTTCTCTGGGGCAAGATACCCGATTCCTGCAAGGATGTGGAAGAACTGACGGAGAAAGTATTGCATGAAGCGAGAGTGTTCATCACACCGGGATTTATCTTCGGCAGCAACGGAGCAAGATATATCCGTATCTCGCTCTGCTGCAAAGACAATAAGTTAGCAGAAGCACTGGAAAGAATTAAAAGAATAAAAAACAAATAAGAATATGGAACTCGAATCAATTTTATTACCGGGCATAGAAGCCAAAAGACCAATCGTCATCGCCGGCCCATGTAGCGCAGAGACTGAAGAACAAGTAATGGATACCGCCAGACAACTGGCAGCCAAAGGACAGAAAATATTCCGTGCCGGAATCTGGAAACCACGTACCAAACCGGGAGGTTTCGAAGGAATCGGTGTAGAGGGTCTTGCCTGGTTGAAAGAAGTGAAGAAGGAAACAGGAATGTATGTTTCTACTGAAGTAGCTACTGCCAAGCACGTTTACGAATGCCTGAAAGCCGGAATCGATATTCTTTGGGTAGGCGCACGTACCACTGCCAACCCTTTCGCCGTACAGGAAATCGCCGATGCATTGAAAGGTGTTGATATCCCGGTATTGGTCAAGAATCCCGTGAATCCGGATCTTGAGCTGTGGATCGGAGCTTTGGAACGTATCAGCAATGCAGGTCTGAAACGTCTGGGTGCTATCCACCGCGGTTTCAGCAGCTACGATAAAAAGATATACCGCAACCTCCCCCAATGGCACATTCCTATCGAATTGCGTCGCCGCATTCCCGAACTACCGATTTTCTGTGATCCCAGCCATATCGGTGGCAAGCGCGAGTTGGTAGCTCCCCTCTGCCAGCAGGCGATGGACTTAGGTTTTGACGGTTTAATCGTAGAATCACACTGCAATCCCGACTGTGCATGGAGCGATGCCGCCCAACAAGTCACTCCCGATGTGCTGGACTATATCCTAAATCTGCTAGTCATCCGCAAAGAAACCCAAACCACCGAAAACCTGGGCGAACTGCGTAACCAAATCGATGATTGCGACAATGAGATTATCGAAGTATTGGCAAAACGTATGCGTGTCTGCCGTGAAATCGGTACATTCAAGAAAGAACATGATATGACCATTCTGCAGACAGGCCGTTACAATGAAATTCTAGACAAGCGCGGTGCACAAGGCTCACTGTGCGGCATGGACTCAGATTTCATTAAAAAAGTATTCGAAGCCATCCACGAAGAAAGCGTAAGGCAACAAATGGAAATCATAAATAAGTAAACCGATGAGAATATTAATTTTAGGAGCCGGTAAAATGGGCTCCTTCTTTACCGATGTATTGAGCTTCCAGCACGAAACCGCTGTATTTGATGTAGACCCGAAACGCCTTCGTTTCGTTTACAATACCTACCGATATACCACACTCGAAGAGATTGAAGAATTCAAGCCTGAACTGGTTATCAATGCGGCAACCGTGAAATATACACTGGATGCTTTTCACCAAGTATTGCCCGCTCTCCCCAAGGATTGCATCATCAGCGATATTGCCTCGGTAAAGACCGGACTGAAAGAGTTTTATGACCAATGCGGATTCCGTTATGTATCTACCCACCCCATGTTCGGTCCCACATTTGCCAACCTTGACAAACTGAGCACCGAAAATGCCATCATCATCAGCGAAGGCGACCATCTGGGTAAAATCTTCTTCAAGGACTTATACCAAAACCTTGGTCTGAACATCTTTGAATATACCTTTGAAGAGCACGATGAGACAGTGGCCTATTCGCTGTCCATCCCTTTTGTCTCCACTTTCGTTTTTGCGGCAGTGATGAAGCATCAGGACGCTCCCGGTACTACTTTCAAACGCCACATGAAGATAGCCAAAGGAGTATTGAACGAAGACGACTACCTGTTGCAGGAAATTTTATTCAATCCCCGCACCCCTGCACAGGTAGAAGGTATCCGTACAGAATTAAATGAGCTGTTGGATATCATCAACAAGAAAGATGCTGCGGGGATGCGTGCCTATCTTAGCAAGATTCGAGAAAAGATTAAATAACGCATCAGTATAACATAGAAGAGGATGTCAAAGCTTCAACAAGACTTTTGGCATCCTCTTTTTTATTTTATCCATAAAGATGGCTTATCAACATACGACACAACAGCCACACCATCA
>OGLX01001348.1_pt1 | contig 12470 bp, 9 predicted proteins | sample 1572821 | NCBI WGS metagenome assembly OGLX01 (sample SAMEA2581908, study PRJEB24529) | metagenome | biome: Human gut stool | place: China | collected 2011 | reverse complement strand
GGGATTCCACGGAAGGTAAACATCAGAGAGAGATTCTCAGCCCACTGAGCATCACGGATGCGGTCTGGGTGGCCCTGCTGGCCGCGCGGGGCTTCTCACTGCTGGAGATCGGTCTTGCCAAAAGCATCTATTATACGGTCAGTCTGCTGGCCGAGCTTCCCAGCGGGATGGCCGCTGACCTGTTCGGCCGTAAGCGCGCCCTCGTCTTGGGCGGTGTCCTGGTCGTGGCCTACAACGTATTGATAGCCTTTGCCCCGAACCTGTTTGTCATCTGCCTTGCTATGGCGTTGAACGCACTGTCCAACGCCCTGTTCTCCGGCACCAGTTCTGCACTGACCTACGACAGCTTGAAGCAAGCGGGCCGCGAACAAGATTACATTCAAGTATCGGCCAATGAGTACCAGATCACAAATGTTACCAATGCCCTCGGTTCACTGACCAGTCTTCTGCACAAATTTCTGGGCTTTTCCGGATTTTATCTTCTGAGCGCCGCTTTTGAGAGCATTTCTGCCCTTGCCATCACACGTTTAGAGGAACCCATCGTCACCGAAACGCAGGCCAGCCGGAAGCAGCATCCTCTGCGGGAGCTGCCCGCCCAATTTGCTCAGCTGATCCAGGACAGCCTGCGGGTCCTCCGCTCCTGCCCGTCAGTCGGGAGACTCATTCTGTCCAGCGCCGTCATCAGCGGCTCCAACTATCTGAGCATCATGTTCTTTCAACAGCGTCTGGTAGAACTGGGATATCCCACTTCGCTGCTGTTTCTTCCGTTACTGTTCAGCAATCTGGCTGCTATGCTGGGTACGGAATTGAGTCGTCGAATCCACCTGCACAGTTTCCGGCGGTTTTATACCCTCTGTGCCTTGCTCTGCGGCATCGGATGCCTCTGCGTGGGTGCCGCGCCTGCACTGGTGGGCATTTTGGGTTGTATGCTGGCCGAAGGCGTATTGGGTGCCTGGCTCCTGCACGAGAACCGACTGTTGAACGATGCCATCCCCAGTGACCAGCGGGCCACTCTCATCAGCATGGACAACATAGCCTACAGTCTGCTGATGATTCCCGCCAGCCCGCTCGTGGGTGCGATCGGGGACATTTTCGGGCAGGCCGGGGCCGGACTCGTTCTTCTGGGGCTTGCCGTTGCCCTCAGCGGGCTGATCGTACAAAAGCAGAACTGACACAAAAGGCAGAGCCGAAAAATCCCGGCTCTGCCTTTTGTTTGATCTCTTAATACCGTTCCACACCATCCTTGGTGACAAGGGCATACACCAGCGGGGCCTCTTCGGGCTTTTCGGTGCCGTAGACAAGGCCGCTGCGGTACTCCTCGGCGGCGGCAGCGAACTTGTCCGCTGCGCCGTAGAAGGTCGCCAGGCTCTCGCCCTTGTGGACGTAGTCGCCGCGCTTTTTGTGCAGGACGATGCCGGCAGCAAAATCCAGCGGGTCGCCCTTTTTCTGGCGGCCGGCACCCAGCAGCACACTGGCCGAGCCGATCTTTTCGGCATCGTTGGCCACGATGTACCCATCCTGCTCGGCCAGCAGCTCATAGCGGGCAGCAGGCTGCTCAAACAGGCTGTAGTCATCCAGCACGCGGGTATCACCGCCCTGGGCGGCAAACATCTCCTTGCACTTGGCAAAGGCAGAGCCGTCCGCGATCACCGCCTGTGCCATGGCGCGGCATTCGGCGGGGGTGCCCTTCCCTGCCAGCACCAGCATATTGGCGGCCAGCTGCAGGCAGACCTCGGTGAGGTCTGCCGGGCCTTTTCCTTTGAGGACGTCCATGCTCTCCATCACTTCGAGGCTGTTGCCGATGTTGTGGCCCAGCGGGGTATCCATGTCGGTGATCATCGCGGCCACGCGGCGGCCATGGTGGGTGCCGATGGAGACCATCAGCTTGGCCAGCTCGATGCTCTGGGCCGCGGTCTTCATGAAGGCACCGGTGCCGGTGGTGACGTCCAGCAGGATGGCATCCGAACCGGACGCCAGCTTTTTGGACATGATGGATGACGCGATGAGCGGGATGCAGCTGACGGTGGCCGTCACATCCCGCAGGGCGTACATCTTTTTATCGGCGACCGCGATGCCCTCACTCTGGCCGATGACCGACAGGCCGATCTTGTTCACCTGCGCAAAGAATTCCTCCTGCGAGAGGGCCGTCCGGGTGCCGGGCACACTCTCCATCTTGTCGATGGTGCCGCCGGTGTGGCCCAGGCCGCGGCCGCTCATCTTGGCGATCTTCACGCCGCAGGCCGCCACGATGGGGGCAATGACCAGCGTGGTCTTGTCGCCCACGCCGCCGGTGGAGTGCTTGTCCACCTTGATGCCGGGGATGGGCGAAAGGTCTACCATCACGCCGCTGTGAGCCATCACATCGGTCAGCTCGGCGGTCTCTTCGTCGGTCATGCCGCGCAGGTAGACGGCCATCATCCAGGCGGCCATCTGGTAGTCGGCCACTTCCCCGCTGACGAAGCCGTTGACGATGGCTTCCAGCTCCTCGCGGCTGTGGGTGCCGCCGTCCCGCTTCTTGGCGATCAAATCGTAAATGCGCATAAGGTCACGCTCCTAAATCGTATTCTTCGCCGACGGCCCGGGCCGCACTGCCCCGCCTCCGGCAATAGTATGACATTGTAATTCAAGTATAGCAAATTTTTCCGCAAAAGCAAGCACCGTTTTGTGGAATCTGTTGAAAAAGAAGCAAAAAGGGCGCAGCCGCCCGGAAAAGCAGCTGCGCCCGGAAAATACGCTCGAATCAGCGGGAACCCTTGTCGTAGGGGATACCCTCGGCCTTGGGAGCCATGCTGTTCTTGGAGGTGAAGGCCAGAATGACCATGGATGCCACGAAGGGCATCATGTTGTAGATGTTGCTGGACCAGTGGAGCTGTGCGAGGAAGGTGGAGTCGGCGATGTTGGCCAGACTCTTGAACACGGCAAAGAACATGGCTGCGCCGCAGATGTTGAAGGGCTTCCACTGACCGAAGATCATAACGGCCATGGCAAGGAAGCCTGCACCGGCCACACCGACCTCGAAGTTCCAGGTCTGGACGGGAGGCACGATATAGGCCAGACCGCCGATAGCACCCAGAGCGCCCGAGATGACAACACCGGCATAGCGCATCTTGTAGACGTTGATGCCCACCGAGTCGGCTGCCTGGGGGTGCTCACCGCAGGCCCGCAGACGCAGGCCGAAGCGGGTCTTGTACAGCACGACATAGCTGATGATGAGCAGCACGATGCCCAGCGGGACAAAGATGCTCAGCTCCAGCCCGCCGATGCTGAACAGGAAGGGCTTGTTGGAATAGTTCAGCTTGGCGCTGCCGCTCTCGCTGAAGTACTTGGAGATGACCACGGCAATGGCGGTAGCCAGCAGGTTCAGTGCCGTGCCGCCGATGGTCTGGTCCGCCTTCAGGTTGATGGAGGCAAAGGCCAGCAGCAGGCTGTAGATCACGCCCGCCAGCGCTGCCACCAGAATGGAGATCAGCACCACAAGGAAGGGCGACAGGCTTGCAGGCAGCATGGTCAGGGTAAGCACACCGGCCACACCGCCGATGACCATGATGCCCTCCAGTGCAATGTTGATGATACCGGAGTGTTCGCTGAACATACCGCCCAGTGCCACCAGCATCAGCACGATACCGTACAGCAGGGTATATTTGATCAGAAGCAGCATATTACTTGCCCTCCTTTTTGGTCTTTTCTGCGGCAGGCGCAGGCTCTGCGTTCACATTGGTCTTTTCGGCATTCCGGAACAGCAGGCTCTGGATCTTGCCGCGGAACAGCATGGAGAATGCGCACAGATAGATGATGATGCCGCTGATCAGATCCGAGATCTCAGTGGGGTAAAACTTGGTGGACAGGAAGGAGCCGCCGACCGAGATATGGGAGATGAACAGCGCAGAGAACACGGTGCCAATGGGGTTGGAGCTTGCCAGCAGTGCCACCGAGATACCGTTGAAGCCCATGCCCGGCAGGCTGGTGGAGTTCAGCGGGTTCCACTGGGACACGTTGGACAGATAGAACAAACCTGCGCCGAAGCCTGCCAGCGCACCGGCAATGGCCATGGAGAGGATGATGTTCTTCTTCTCGTTGATGCCGGCGTAGCGGGCAGCGCTCTTGTTCAGGCCGACGGCCTTCAGCTCATAGCCGAAGGTGGTCTTGTTCAGCACCACCCAGATCAGCACAGCCACCGCTGCCGCCAAGAAGATGGCAATGGTGGTGCTATTGGTCTGGAACAGCTTGTTCAGGCCGAAGTCCGGGATCAGGGACTGGGCAAAATCGGCGTTTTTGCTCAGGTTCAAAGTACGGGTGTTGCGCACGTCGTACATGGGGCCGGTGCCGTTCTGGTAGATGAGTTCATTTACCAGATACAGGCCGATCCAGTTGAACATGATGGAGGTGATGACCTCGTTGATGTTGAAGTAAGCCTTGAAGAAGCCGGGGATAGCGCCCCAGATGCCGCCGAGGATGGTGGCGGCGATCAGGCAGACATACCAGGGCATCTTGAGCATGATGGCACAGTAGAGTGCGCCGTAAGCGCCCAGCGTGTACTGACCGGCAGCACCGATGTTGAACAGGCCGGTCTTGAAGGCGAAGGCCACGGACAGACCGGTCATGATGAGGGGCGCCGCGTTGGCCAGCTCCTTGCCGACACCGTAGGGGGCGTCATGGAAGCCGCCCTTCAGGATGCGCACAAAGCCGTCGCCCCATGCGTGGGCCGGGTTGATGGCCAGCAGCACGAGGAAGCCCACAGCCATGCCGATGACGATGCACAGCAGCGCGGCCAGCACACTGGTGATGGAGCTGTTGAGGTTGCTGTGGGAAAGTTTTTTCTTGTTCATTTATTTGCTCTCCTTTCCCTGCTTGCGTGCGCCGGCCATGTAGAGGCCCAGCTCCTGCACAGTGGTGGTCTTGGGGTCGAACTCGCCCACGATCTCGCCCTCGTACATGACGAGGATGCGGTCGGACAGGTTCATGACCTCATCCAGCTCGAGGCTGACCAGCAGGACAGCTTTGCCCTTGTCGCGCTCGGCCACGATCTGGCGGTGGATGTACTCAATGGCACCCACGTCCAGACCACGGGTAGGTTGCACTGCCACCAGCAGCTTGGGGTCGCGGTCGATCTCGCGGGCAATGATGGCCTTCTGCTGGTTGCCGCCGGACATACTACGCACGGTGGTCAGACTGCCCTGACCGCTGCGCACATCGTACTGCTCGATCAGTCTGTCAGAGTACTCGCGCACCTTATCGGCACGGATAAAGCCGCCCTTCTGGAACTCCGGCTGCCAGTAGCGCTGCAGCACGATGTTGTTTTCCAGACTGAAATCCAGCACCAGACCGTGCTTGTGGCGGTCCTCCGGGATGTGACCCATGCCGTCCTTGGAGCGCTGGCGGATGCTCTCGTGGGTGATATCCTTGCCGTCCAGCGTAAGCTTGCCGCTAGACAGCTTGCTCAGGCCGGTCAGGCCGTAGATGAACTCGGTCTGGCCGTTGCCCTCAATGCCCGCCAGACAGACGATCTCGCCTGCGTGCACCTTGAAGGACACATCCTTCACCACATCCTTCTTGCGCTGGTCATTGTGGATGGTAACATTCTCCACGTCCAGCACGGTCTCGCCGGGGTGCGCGGGCTGCTTTTCCACCTGCAGCTGCACGTCACGGCCCACCATGCGGCGGGAGAGCTCTTCCTTGGTGGTGTCCTTGATATCCACCGTGCCCATATATTTGCCCTTGCGCAGCACGGTGCAGCGGTCGGCCACAGCCATGATCTCGTTGAGCTTATGGGTGATGAACAGGATGGACTTGCCCTCCTTCTTGAATCCGCGCATGATCTCCATCAGTTCGTCGATCTCCTGCGGGGTCAGCACAGCGGTGGGTTCGTCAAAGATCAGGATCTCGTTGTCGCGGTACAGCATCTTCAGGATCTCCACGCGCTGCTGCATACCAACCGAGATATCGCTGACCAAGGCGTCCGGGTCCACCCGCAGGCCGTACTTTTCGCTCAGCGCCATCACCTTTTTGCGTGCCTCGGCCTTCTGCAAAAAGCCCATCTTGTTGGGTTCCACGCCCAGAATGATGTTGTCCAGCACGCTGAAGCATTCCACCAGCTTGAAGTGCTGGTGCACCATGCCGATGCCCAGTGCGTTGGCATCGTTGGGGTTGCGGATGGCAACCTCCTTGCCGTTTTTCAGGATCTTGCCCTGTTCCGGCTGATACAGGCCGAACAGCACGCTCATCAGCGTACTTTTGCCCGCACCGTTCTCGCCCAGAAGGGCGTGTACCTCGCCCTTGCGCAGTTGCAGGGTGATATCATCGTTTGCCTTGATACCGGGGAATTCCTTGGTAATGTGGAGCATCTCGATCACATAATCCTCTGCCAATCTGCTCACTCTCCTTTCGTGCCGTAACGACACCTTTTCTATACTACAAACCATTATACCTGATTTTTTGCGGTTTGCACACGGCTTTTTGATTTTTTGTCAAAAAGCACAAGCAAAAGTATTACTTTTGTATAGTCTGCACGATTTGCTCCCTGTTTCTCTTACACAGGCATACAAAAAGGGCGGGGTGCCCCTGCATGAGCACCCCGCCCCTATTACGGGAGTAATTCCGGGATAGCGATTACTGGATGTAGTTGACCTTGGTGAACTCGCTGACGGTGGGCTTGGTAGCGTCGTCGGAGCTGTTGTCCACAACGAGCTCGCCGGAAGCGATCTTGGTCTTCAGAGTCTCGTACTCGTCCTTGGTGAAGGTCTTGAAGTTCCAGCTGTCATCAGCAGTGGGCAGACCGACATAGTCGCCGTCCTCCAGACCGAAGTTGCCGTTGGTAGCAGCGATGTTGCTCCACTCGCCGGCCTCGATGTCGCCCAGAGCAGTGCTGACAGACTCAGACAGACCCTTCATGGCAGAGGTGATGAACGGGTTGTAAGCGTAGCCGTCCTTTTCCACGCCGTTCGCGCCGATGTAGTTCTGGTCAACGTCAACGCCAACAACGTAGCCGTTGTTCTTCAGAGCAGCCTCGACAGCGGAAGTGTAGATGCCGCCGCCGCAGGCAAAGACGATCTGAGTGCCGTTGGCATACCAGCCCTCCATACGGGAGGTGATGTTGGCATCGCCGTAGAACTGGCCGCCGTAGAAGTAGTTGATGTCAACGTTGGTGCCCAGCTCCTTTGCAGCAGCGTCAGCGCCCTGCACATAGCCGTAGCCGTAACGGATAACGGCGGGCACAGCCATGCCGCCCAGGAAGCCCAGCTTGGTGTAGCCGTCCTTAACAACGGCGTAGCCTGCCAGATAGCCTGCCTGCTCCTCCTTGAAGGTGATGCAGTAGCAGTTGGCGGGGATGCTGTCGGTGCCGATATCGCCCTGGGTCACATCGATAGCGATGAACTTGATGTCGGGGTACTGCTCAGCAGCCCATGCCAGAGATGCGCCGTACAGGTAGCCAACGCAGACGATAACGTCGGCGCCGTCGTTGACAGCCTGACGGATCATGGTCTCGCGATCCTCATCGGAAGCATCGGAATCGGGGATGTAGTACTGGCAGTTGTCGCCCATGTAGCTGGAAACAGCAGCCCAGCAAGCCTGGTTGAAGCTCTCATCATCGATCGTGCCAGTATCGCAGGTCAGAGCGACCTTAGCGATCTTCTCAGCGCCGTCTGCTGCGCCGGAAGCGGCGGCAGAGCTGGCAGCTGCGGAAGAAGCAGTGCTGGTAGAGGAAGCGGAGGAACCGCCGCAGGCGGTCAGAGCAGCGGCAGCGGCAGCAGCACCGGCCACAGCCAGAAAGTTACGACGAGAAATCTTCATAAGAAACTCTCCTTTTATTTTAAAAAATTGCGTCAAATGAATGAAATGTGCACTCTGGCACATCTACTGGCTCAAGTATAGCGGGTGGAAGTGACAGATGCAAGCAATTTCCGATTACAAATTCTTTACAAATCCCTTGTATAATTTATAAAAAAGTAATGCTTATTCACCAAATTTCCCCTGCTTGCGCTGTTTTTCACAGAAAGACAGTTACTTTCCTTCCACGGCGCTGTTGCCCGCCACGTTGGAGGGGCCAAAGCCGAAGGGCAGCAGCTCGTCCATGCTGCGCTCAATGAAATCCTCCGGGGTCTTTGCCATAATGACATTCAGCTCCGGCCCGCCAAACTCGAATAGTGCTTGGCGGCACACCCCGCAGGGCGAGGTGATCTGGCGGTTCACTTCGCCCCGGCGGCTGCCCACCACCGCGATATCCGTAAACGCGGTCACACCTTCCGCCACCGCCTTGAACAGAGCGGTGCGCTCGGCGCAGCTGGTGGGGGTAAAGGCGGCGTTCTCCACGTTGCAGCCGGTAAAGATGCGACCATCCGCAGCGCGCAGTGCAGCGCCTACCATAAAATCGCTGTAAGGCGCATAGGCCTTTTCCCGCGCGGCCAGTGCCATGCGGATCAGCTGCTGTTTTTCTTCCATGGTCAGTTTTGTCATGCTGTCTCCTCCTTTTACGGGCAAAAACAGCGCGGCTGTGCCTTGGGGCGGCAGCCGCGCTGGAAAGTTATACGATCAGTACTCTGCGCCCAGAGCGACCTTCATCATGTCGGTAAAGCTCTTCTGGCGCTCCTCGGCGGTGGTGATGCCGGGGGCCACAAAGCTGTCCGAGATGGTCAGCAGGCAGGCGGCATTCTTGCCCAGCACCTGCGCGTTGGCAAACAGGGCAAAGCTTTCCATCTCCACGCACAGGCAGCCGTCCTCGTCCCGCAGCTTTTCCCAGTAGGTGGGCTTTGCGTCCGAGGGCTGACGGTAGAACACATCCGAAGAGTGGATGTTGCCCTCGATCAGGGGAATGCCCTGCTTTGCAGCGGAGGCACGCAGCTTTTCGTTCAGGGCTGCGCTGGGCAGGGTGATGTTTCCAGTAAAGCCGCTCTGCACCCGGGCGTAGTTGCTCTCGCTCACAGCGCCGGTGGCCAGCACGGTGTCGAACAGCTTGGCCTTCTCGGTATAGCTGCCGGCAGAACCGATGCGGACGATATTTTCCACGCCGTAGAAGTTGAACAGCTCGTAGGAGTAGATGCCGATGGAGGGCATACCCATACCGCTGCCCATCACGCTGATGGGGCGGCCTTCGTAGGTGCCGGTAAAGCCCAGCATCCCGCGCACGCCAGTCACCTGCCGGACATCCTGCAAAAAGGTGTCGGCAATAAATTTGGCACGCAGGGGGTCACCCGGCATAAGGACTGTCTTGGCGAAATCGCCCATTTCTGCGCTGATGTGAGGGGTAGACATAGATGATCTCTCCTTTTTATTCATGATACTGCAGAGGGGCTTTCCCCCTGCGGAAAAGCCCTTGCTGCTATTTACCGATATTTGCTGCGGTTGAACACGTTCTGCGGTGCGATGTAAGAGCCGTTGCGCCGGATCTCGAAGTGGCAGTGGTTGCCGCTGGAACGTCCGGTGCTGCCCACATAGCCGATGAGCTGACCCTGCTTGACCGACTGACCGGCGTGCACCACCAGCGACAGGCAGTGGGCGTACAAGGTGGTGTAGCCGTTGCCGTGGCTGATGATGATGGAGTTGCCGTAGCCTGTACCCGCACCGGCGCGGTTATAGCCGGCCTTGGTCACCGTACCGCCTGCCGAAGCGTAAATGGGCGTACCGGCGGCGGCGCAGATATCCACGCCCTTGTGGCTGCCGCCGTACCAGCGGGAGCAGTTCCGATAGCCGGGCACCGGCCAGATAAACTGTCCGCTGCCGGTGATATAGGATGCACCAGAGGACACCTTTTTGGTGCCCACCGTAACTTTTTCAGTCACAGGCTCCTTGGTCACCACAGTGCTCAAAATCTGCTGGGAAAGCTGATTGCCATTTGTATCATACACCCGCTGTGCCGTCACAGTGCGGATGCCGTTCTCGCCCGTCTGGGTCACCCGCTTGGTGCCGGAGTTCAGATCATTGGACTTGGTGGTTTCGGTGGTATAGGCGATCTCTTCCTCCCAGCTTTCCACCTTGGTGATGCGCACCTCCAGCGTCTCCTCCTCCCGCACCACGGTCAATGCATCGCCGGGCAGGATCTTGGAGTTCTGGGTCAGGCCGTTTTCCCCATTAGCGGCAAAGCCGGTGTTCATATCGCACAGTTCCTTCACGGTCAGGCCATTTTTCTGGGCAATGGCCCAGATGGTGTCGCCGCTCTGCACGGTGTAGGTCTTTTGTGCCTGCTGCACACCGGAGAGCAGCTGCTCCACCTCGGCTTCCTCCTGAAAGCTCTCGGTGAAGTAGATGCCGTTTTCCAGCGTGACATCCTTGTTGAAGCCCACAGTGGTGTTGGGGTCGTCCGGGTTCTCATAGGGCTCCAGCAGGCTGCTGATGTAGCTTTGCAGGCTGGTGCCGTCCGCGCACACGGCGGTAAGCTCGCCGTCCAGATACAAAGCCGTGCCCTCGCTGATCTGGTCGCCGGAATTCTTAAGGATGGCGTCAGCCACACCATTTTCGTCCATCACGTCGTGGGCGATGGCCACGGAATAAGTAGGCTCCACGGTAAAGCGCGCCTGCTCCGCACCGGAATAATTGATACGCTGCTGCACGGCTTCCAGCGCAGAATTGAACACCTCTTCGTTGGCCACATAGCCCACGGTCTCATTGTCCACCTGCACCTCCAAGGCGTAGGGCTGACGGATGGTGGTCTGGAACACCGTCACCATAACGGCCAGCGCTGCCATTGGCAGCACATACATAGCCATACGGGGCACAAGGCGGATGTTATCAGCGATGCCATGGGCAAGGAAGTGGCCGCTTGCGCGCAGCGCAGCGCCAAAGCCGTTTTCCTTGCGTACCCGGTGTGCGTGGCGCAGCAGCGCCCAGGTGCCCCGCAGGGCAAGCACTACCGGGCCGAACAGATCCCGCAGCAGCTGCGCCGCCCCGGGAAAGGCCATGGATGCGATATTTTTCAGCAGTTCTCTGCCCGTTTGCAGCAGACGCCGCAGCCCATGCTGCAAGCGGCGTCCTGTGCGGACCACGGCATACTCGGCGGAAAAGCCGATGGCGTACAGCGTCTCGCCCACCATAGGTGCTATGGGATTGTGCAACAGCTTGTGCCACAGCTTTTCCCAGCGGTGCTGACGCTTGCGGCGAATCCTGTGCCGCCGCAGCACGCCCCGGCATTGGAACTGCGCCCACAGCGAGCGCAGCTTCTGGCGGCGGGGCTGCCGTACAGGCTGCGCAGCAGGCTGCTGCTCCTTTATTTTATCTTCAGTCAACGGGATTTTTCTCCTTCCTGCGCTGCTGCAGGGCATTTTTCCGGCCCGGAACACAACAGCTAGATGGTGTACGTTCCCCTGTTCAAAAGGCCAACAGGGCCTGTACACAATACGCTCTCTTTTTATTATACACTTTGCATGGTTTGAAACAAGCGCTTACATAAAATTTGGCTATTTTTTCACGCAGTTTTCACGAAAAGAGCGCTTCCATATCCGGCGGCAGCGGGCTTTCCACTGTAACGGCGCGCAGCTGCAAAGGCATTTCCACCCGGATGCCATCCGGCAGCGGGGTGTATACAGGCACGGCAAAACTTTGCCTGGCGCAGTGCAGCGCCTGCCGGGCAATGCGCTCCCGGCTGCCGCCGTAAAGATCATCCCCGGCAAGAGGATGGCCGATGGACGCAAAGTGCACCCGGATCTGATGGGTGCGCCCGGTCACCGGCACACAGGCTGCAAGGCTAAGGCCGTTTTCTTCCTTTATAATAGTATACTCGGTGCGGCTGGGCTTGCCCTCGGGGGTAACGCAGCGCCCGATGATGCTGTCGCCCCGGCGGCCGATGGGTGCATCGATCACCCCTTCCCCCAGCGGCAGCGCGCCCTGCGCGATGGCATAATACAGCTTTGTCACCCTGCCTGCCAACAGCGGCGCGGCGTAGGCGTTTTTGGCCGCCAGTACAAGGCCGCTGGTGTCCTTATCGATGCGGTTCACTGGGCGGAAAACCGGGCTGTGGCCGTGGGCAGCCGCCCACGCCGCGTAGCCGTTGGCCAATGTGCCCCCGGGGTAGTTCAGGGTAGGGTGCACCGCCAGCTGCGGCGGCTTTTCCAGCACCACCGCAAAGGCATCCTCGTAGACCACCTTGACCGGAATTTCCGGCTGCGGGGTCACGCCATCCCCCTCCGGCGGCAGGGCAAAGGAGAGCATCTGCCCAGGGTAGATGCGCCGGTTTGCCAGCACAGGCACGCCGTCCGCAAAAAAACCGCCGCCCCGGAACTTGACCGCCCGGGCGAGATCCGTAGAGACGGCACACTGGCGCAGAAAGCTGCGCACCAGCACCCCATCGTGGGTGGTGGCCGTATCCGGCACGGCAAAATACAGCTGCATGGCCTGCCCTCCCCCTGCAAAAATCACAAAAACACAAATGATATTATAACAAAAATCCGTTTCACTTGCAAATCTTACTTTTTTATGGTATCATGAGGAACGGAAAACGAGTGGAACATACGGCGGCGGGGCGGCTTTGACCGCTCTGAGGAAAG